>CETI01038549.1_pt1 | contig 43498 bp, 41 predicted proteins | sample 361441 | NCBI WGS metagenome assembly CETI01 (sample SAMEA2622478, study PRJEB7988) | marine metagenome | biome: marine biome (ENVO:00000447); feature: deep chlorophyll maximum layer (ENVO:xxxxxxxx); material: "saline water (ENVO:00002010), including plankton (ENVO:xxxxxxxx)" | depth 90 m | reverse complement strand
TTAAAAATAGTTTTATTTTCATTGATATCAATATTTTTTTGAATAGGGTTGAATGAACTCATTGTATGCGTCATTTTAAATGTGCCAACATAAAAGGGTTCTATTGCACCAAATGTAAAAATACCATGAATAGTTCCATTATTAAGTGGTGAATATATACCAATATAAGATTCTATTTCAGTATACCCATATTTAAATCTGGTCAAAGTTATTTCATTCCCCTTACACGACCATTTTCCTCTGAATTTTGATTTTCCTATTTTAACTGGAGTTGAAAATGATCCAGAAGATTCAAGATTAACATAAAATGATTCAAAATTTATATATTCTCTTTTGGGAGATAACCAACTATCTCCACTCCAAGATATCTGTTCTGGCTTTTTAGTTGGTTTATATATATCAATAGACTGAACTTCAAATTTCCATAATCCACTTAATTGATACTCGCCGGAATAATCTCCATCTTGATTATATGAACTGTGTGGTACAGTCTTAATTATCTTAAGGGGACTTTTATGAAACCCTTTAACATAGAGGGCTATTGATATGAAGTGAAATAAGTTCATTACTAATTATATATATCTCATATCACTTAATGTCAAATGAGTTATATTGTCAATATGTTTCTTCAAGGGGAATAGCATATAGTTGCGATGTATATCCTCAAAAAATTGTATCAGATACAGGTAATTTTCCAACTTCAGCATACAAAAATATTAAAGATAATGATAGCGTATATGTAGTTTCAAGTGTATTAAACAAGTTTGTAGAAATAATACTACCAAACATTGAAGAGAAAAAGATAAAGATTGTTCTTGTGACTGGAGCATCTATTACAAGTGTTCCAAATGAATTGTCGAAAAAACATGGTATAGATTACATAGAAAAAATATGTAATAATAGTTGTATTAAGCACTGGTTTACTCAAAATTATGAATTAAGAGAGCCTCATAGTAAAATTACAGCTATACCATTGGGTATAGATTACCATACTGTACAGACTGGGAAATGCTTATGGAATTGGGGTCCTCAGAAGACAGCATTAGAACAAGAAGAAGAGTTAACGGAAATTGCAAAAAAACAAGATTTTGAATCAAGAAAGAATAAAACATTTGATTTCTTTCACTTCAAAAAATTTAAACGTCATAACAATGACCGTTCTTATGCATCTGCAGCAATAAGAGGGAAACAGTTTAATGTAACTTTACCCAAAAGGATTTCAAGAAATGAGACATGGAATATGATAAAAAATTATAAGTTCATAATATCACCACATGGAAATGGCTTGGATTGCCATCGAACATATGAAGCAATGTTTTTGGGATCTATACCTATTGTGAGAACATCACCATTAGATGTAATTTATAAAGATATGCCTATAATTATTTTGAAGAATTGGCATGAAATTAATATTAATGATTTGGTTGAAAAATCAAAAGAAATGATCACAAAGTCAAGAGAGAGATTATATCTTAAATATTGGATAGATCTGATCAGTCGTGTTTAAGTGGTCTGTTCTGTTTGTCGTACAAATGGTAATGAAATTTTGAGATTTTGATTTTACAATCATTTTGTTTAATAGCAGAGACATGATAATAAATATGTTCACAACAACATTCCTCATTACCTTTAGATTTTCTGTTATCTAATACATAAGAACCATCATGTGCATGTATATTCATACCATGTTTTTCTCTAAAGTATTTGAAAGTATCTTCTCTTTCTTTATCTGTAATTAATTTAGTTATGCTGGAATAGAACCCATCATATAAAATACCCTTAAATTTTGGAGTCCTATATATTGCAAATCCATTATATGCCGAATGACAATAAATACTATTTGATTTTTTAAGAGAATGAGGGCTTAATTTAATTTTTATATGTTGTTTCATAAGTGATAGAGCTTTTTTTGACAATTTTCCAAAACCCCAACAATGGTGTTTGTAATGATCAATTAGAACCGCCCACATATCATAATAAGGTTTTCGGTTAAAAGTGATACAGTCCCAATCATCATTATCAAAATTGGAAATGTACTTATTGAGAATAGCAATATCCCATTTATATATATTGACGTCATCACAATCGATCATAATATGATAGTCCACGTTCTTAAGATCGTTATACAATATTTTAATACATTCATTTCTTGCATTTGCTATCCGAACAGTTCTAAGTGAATGTGAGTTATTTGCCGTAATTAGATAAGTATTTTCTTTATACATCTTCTGATAATCAAGCAATAATGATTCGGTATTATCGTGGCAATTATCATAACAGAATATACAAGAAATGGTATAGTTATTATTTGCTCTAAATAATGATATATTTCTGAATATATATGGTAAATATCTTGCACAATTTCTTACCGGACAACAAAAGGCGATATGATATACCATAATTCTCTTTAGAATAAAAAATATAGTAAAAAATCATGGTAACTCATAAAGATAAAAGAAGAGCGGCAGGGTGGAAATATGATAAACCTCATACAAAAGAGGAGAGGAAAGAGCTATTAAAAAAGTATGGTAAAGATTGTTTTTTAAGAGCTGATGAATTGAAATATCCGATATGTAATCGGGATGGTGAGGTAGATTGTAGAGGTATAATTGCTGCAAAGTTTTGGGCAGACGTCGCTGAGACTAAAGCAAAAAAAACAAGAAGGAAAAGACCATATAGTTACAAGAAAGTATCTTCAAAAGCAAAAAAAATAGGTAAAAAACTGGGTTGTGTAGCATTCAAAGATAAAAGAAAAAAAGATACTTAACGGTCTAAGTACCAACCAAATATATCTGTTTCATTTAATTTTGGAATTGTTATATTAGATGGTTTAAAATGTAGATAAGATAATGATTTGTCCCATATATTTTCCGTATTTTTTACAGATAGTTCTGGAATAGCGATGTAATCACTTTGAAATAGTTTACATATAGATCCGAGTATTTGATTCAAATCGTTTATTTTACCCCAAAACCATTTAACATATAAGACTTTATGACTATCTGAATCTGTAATAAATTCTATTGCCATTGTAAGCCCTTTATTAGATAGATTAACGAACTGTATTCCATTACTTTCGAGATATTTTAAATACGTTCTTCTTTGTAAGATTGGTACATCAAGCCAAGGATGTTTGGGATAATTATCGTATAAAACGGTGTCATATGTACTTTTTAGTAAAACTAAGTGTTCAGGTATATTCATCTGATCTGGTTTAATTTTTTTCCAGTATAGTTCATATATTTTGTCGGGTATAGATAATTCCAAATTGGTTGAAAACAGACCAAATCCACCTTTAGATGTTATTGTATTTGAACTTTTACGCACAATTTGATTTGCGATGCCTTTCCCCCGATGTTTTTCTAAAACTTCGAGATTGTTTCCAATATAAAGAAGGTTATGAATTGTTGGTATTTTCCACGGTATTAATATCAACTTTCCAATTATTTCCTCTTCAAAATGAGCATTACATGACATAGAATTTAGAGCGTCATGGTTATATTTTATGGAATATGTATATTTTGTTAGTAGATTTTGTTTATTATAATGAGAATCATAGAGATAACCAAACCGTTTAGTTTGATAGTTTTTATATTTTGAAAATAGGAATAGAAATATACATATGAATATCAATATTTCAATCATTAATAAGAGTAAAATATCAATTTTATGTCTATTATTATACACTAATTATATAAAACTAATGTATGGTTCGAGATGAAAATTTTCTTGTTTTTGAGATGTTTTCAGGAGTAGGTTTTTGTAATCAACTATTTTCATTGGAAACAGCGATATATTTAACAAACATATTGAATAGAAGATTGATTCTATTAATCAGACATCCTTTATGTCATATAGGACATGCAAATTGGGAGTACGGTGAATTTATGGATTTTTTTAGTCATAATTACATGCAATATTTACCACATGGAATAGACATATATTATGGGAATAAAGCCCAAATTGAATTTTCGAAGCTAAAAAGAGATGGATTACACACGGTAAATGTTGGAAATTTTTCAGGTGTTGTATTTATAGATCAGAATTTGGAAAGAAAGTGTAGTATAGATTATTTATCCTATAGAAAGAAATACATACTAAATCTATCTGAATTAAAGAGACACAAATATATTTCATTTTCAAGATCTAATGCAAGTCGTTGTTTTTATAACTTTTATACGGCGAGTCATAATTTCTTATTGATGTCAAAAATTTGTGAATCATTAACACAATTCGCCCCATTTATAACGAATATTTGTAAAAAACTGAAACTTCCAGACAAGTATATCGCCATCCATTTTAGGTTTGGTGATCTAAAACATAAACCGGATCAGATAGAGGGTTATTTTGCGGGTAAGTTTCAGAAACTAATGGATCAGATTATTCTTTTTAATCCAGACAGGACAATACCGATCTATATAATGTCCGACCGAAAGGATACAGAGTTTTTCCAGAGATTGAGAAATGAAAACTTTCAATTCGTATTTACAGATGATATAACCAAAAGATATGACTGTAAATTCAAAAGAAATGACTTGTTTCATTTTCTTATAGAAAAATATATTTGTGAAGAAAGTGATATATTTATAGGATCCGAAGGTAGTACTGTATCAAATCAAATACAATATGTGAGACATATAAAGGGTAAATCTTGTAATTTTTATATAAATAAGAAGCTACATTTTGAACCAAATCAATGTTCTTGGAAATTAAATAATATAGGTGCGACTGGGATTGGATGGAAAGTATACTTTAAAGATAATGTGTATGACTCATTTTCTACAACAAATATGATAACATTAACGAATGATGGTTATATTCATTATACACAAAATTTGTTAATTTCGATGAGAAGACTTGGTATTGAGACACTAATGACAATATATTGTCTTGGGGAAAAAAGTTTTAAGTTCTTCAAATCAGAATATCCGAAAAATACAGTTATTGCTCTGGATTGTGATAAATCTGCACATAGGTATACAGAATATAAAGCAATACAGAACAGAGATGAGATTGGTAAAAGGAAATGGGCAGAACTTACATCTTATAAATATGCGGCTATAAACAAAGAACTTCGCAATAGAAAGAATGTAATATTCGTTGATGGGGATATAGTTTTTGAGAAAGACCCTATTCCTGTATTAAAAAATTTAGTTATAAGAAATCCGAACACGGAATTATTTATACAAAATGATTCACCTAAAGTCACTGATAGAAAATGTATGTGTACTGGATTTTTTTGGATGAAATCGTGTCCAAATACAATAAGTATTACTGATTTTCAAACAATCCGTAGAGATCTGGATTCTTTTCAAAATGATCAGCAATATTTAAGAAAATTTTCTTCTAGAATCCGTCATGAATATTTGAAACTTTCTGATTTTCCAAATGGAAAAAACTATAGAGATTCAAAACCAACAAACCCATATATAATACACTTTAACTATGATGTTGGTCCTCAGAAACTACAAAGAATGAAAAATTACAATAAGTGGTATTTAAAACAAGATAAAGCGGAAAGCATTCAACCGTTTGTTCATACACGCTATAGTCCTAAGCCTTTTTCGCGTCTAAATTCAAATACAAGCCCGAATACAAATACAAGTCCGAATACAAGTCCAAATACAAATCACAGCACAATTTATAGTACAAATATTGAAGATAATACATTTTTAGAATTGATTACTACAAATGAAAGACTTGATTCACAGTTTAGAAAAACTGTATCAAAATGTTCTTGGATTAATATGTACTATGGACTTTTTTCGAATGAAATTATTGAAAAAGACTTTAAAAATGCAGTAGAAGTAGGAGTAGGATATGGTACTCATGCAAAACACGTTTTAGAATATACAAACATTGAGAATCTTTATCTGATTGATCCATTCCAACCCTATAATGACTATTTCTCTACGGATGTTGAAAGATTAGGAGGATACAATACCCTTGTTAAAAATATTCACATAATGTTAGAAAATAATTATGACAGATATACAGTATTTCAAAGGAAAAGTTTATCTATTACAGAAGAAGATATTCCAAATGATAGTATTGATATAGTATTTTTAGATGGTGATCATAGTTATGATACAATGATACTTGATTTGCCCTTTTGGTATAAAAAATTGAGGAATGGTGGAGTTTTAATGGGCAATGATTACTCACGAAAATCGTCTGATACAAAAAGGGCTGTAGATGATTTTGTAAAAGAAAATGTATTAATAATTGAGTTTGTACATAAGACTACTTACCCAATTTATAAGATAACTAAAACTTAACTATAAGGAAATTTATCTAAACCAATCGCCCCCTTTTCTTTTGCAGTCTTGAATTCATCTATACTTAATTTATTATCATAATAACGTTTTTGATATATTAATTCAGAGAAACTGGAACAGTTTGTACCATAAAAGAAATCAGATTCAATACACATATGTAAATCGATTATTGCATCAAGCATAGAGGTTTGTCTTGTATGATGTCTGTGATTAAAAGTAATGATTTTTATTCTATCCTCAAAATGTTTGAACAAATGTCTTTTTACTTTAATACAATCAGTTGCTAGATATATATTGTAGTTGTTGGGGTATTTCTGTATGAAATTAATGTAATTTTGTGTAGATTCTTGTTTTCCCTTCTTATGATCTGTTCTTCGAATGTGTACAGCAATATATTTGCCTAATTCCTTCTTATTATTATTTATAATTGCTTGAGTTTTATTATTCAAGACTAAATGTGTGTATATATTGGTATATCTTCCGCTGTATTTTTTAGCATTACTGTTACCATATTCTCCTCCACTTCCATAAAATGTAAAAAATCCCTTTTCTTTTGCAAATTTGCTTCCTCTTTCGATTAGTTGAACACCTTTATACATTTGAACTTGATTGGACATACGTGATGGTGAGTTGGCAGATATACCCCAAGGAACAGATTTCCAAATTATATATTCTGTTCCTGGAATCTGTATGTAATAATCAAAAATATTTCCTGGACAATACTTCTCACACGATTCCCAAATAACCAGATAATCGAGGTTTTTGTCTCTTGATAGGTAATAAAATGAAAATATTGCTCTTAGTCGATTACACATACCTGCAGCAGGTTTCAATGCTAAAAAGACATCGTTTCTTACTGTTGGTGTCATAATAACTGACAAAAAATTAAAATTTAAGTAAAAAACATAAAATTAATAATTCTTCATTCTTATATGCGGAGTGTACCTTTGAGAAGTATGCCTACACCAAATAGAGTAGGTAGTTGTTTATGGAAATTAATATGTATACTAATCAGAGCACACAAAAGGAAATTTTTTGTACAAGAATCTCATTGTAAATTCAGAAACACATTATTCTGTAGAGCATTTTTTGATTATACTAAAGTATATAATAGTAATTTAAACGACAATAAAAAAATTGTTTGGAAAAATGCCAAAATATTAGATTTAATAACCCATGGTCAATTAGAACTTTGTACATTACCTGTAATTTGTTGCCAAGAAACAAATATGGACATATATTCATATTTTAAAGAAAATTTCTATGTTGGTATGTCACAAATATTAGACAAACATATACAAACGGGTAAATATATTATTGCAAATAACTGGAAGAAACGTATATGTATTCACCTAAGAATGGATGACTGTATACATGGACAACATTCCGTTGATTATGATGGAAGAGTATCACACAATTATTTCTCAAATAAGATCAATCAAGATGATATAGTTACTATCGACGAGACAATAGGACCTGGACCCATCTCTAAACAAAGACCAAGTACATTTGATTTGAATGATTATAAAGACTTTTTCAAAAAAAATGGAGCTAGAATAATTGGCAGAGGTATATCGTGCTATCAGTCACCGATTCCCTATGACAGAATGAATGAAATAATTAATAAACTTAGTAAGGAGTATCCGGAACATGAAATAGTAATTGTTGCATCTCCAAAATATGGAAAAGAAGATAATTCAGATATTAAGTTAGATGGAAAATATTCTTGTATACGCAGTGAAGATCCTGATCAGGACTTAATACATTTAATTTATAGTGATGTACTTGTATGTTCAAGAAGTACATTTTCAATGGTAGCATCTTTCTTTCATAAAGGTAAAAAGGTAATATTTCCACAATGGGGTTATACCGGAGCGGCAGGTTTGGGTTCTAAGTATGATAAATCCGGATATGAGTTATATTATTAAATCGTCTTTAATCCAGCTGCTTTTAATACATCTTCCGAGTAATTTAGAAATTCATTATGTTGTTTAAACTTATGACACCATTTTTTTGATCTATCAAGAATCAATCTTATTTCTTCTTCAGAATATTTACTAAGATATAACTTACTAAAATCATATTCTGATTCTAATATCCTTTTATATTCTTGTTTGAGATAATTCTCATCCAATTCACTGTAATCTTTTGTCCATAATATCGGTAAGCCTTCCAATTTTTTCTCCATTAATTCATTATATTCGACTATTGGTATACCTTTAGAATAAAGAGTTTCCCATAAACGATGTGTATCGATACCATTACCTTCTGGGCATATAACAAATCGGTACTTACCAATCGCACTGTAATAATTATCGGGTAAACCCTTAATATTTTGTATGAATTTTTTATGAAGTAATTTATGCGCTATAGAACGTCTATTAATTGGTGCTTTTGAGCGCCTATAACGATCAGTTGATAGATTCATTGAACACAGGCACTGTTCTGTATTAACATTTGAGTGATTTAGGAAAGGTGCCTTCATATTAGATGTCAAAAAGTAATAACATACTCCAATCGGATGGTCAACAAATGAGTCACTACCATCTTTTACAGAAGCATTAATAATAATGTCACATATCGGAACTTGTACACTTATCCAATCTTTAAATAACATTCTATTATCTATTTATTATATTTAGCATTAACTGTTTTTCCGTGACTTTTATGATAGTAAATAAGCCAACGTTTTATAGCAGATTCATTATTATTACATTCAATTCCAAAGAAATAGTACATTATTTCTCCCCATAATGGTAAATCTCCCCAACGATATTGATAGATACCGTTACTTTTATCAATATAATCATGATATTCGGATAATATATCCATTTTTTCTCTAATTTTTATTAGATTTAATCCAAAAACACAAGAAAGAGGACCAACAGCTCTTCTTGTTTTAACATCTTGACCCTTTGATTTCATAAATTCTCTTGTTGTTTGATTCATATTTGTCACAACCCATCCAGGATCTCCAAAAGTTGTTCCATATAAGAATGGTATAGTACCGTTTTCAATTTCTGAAAATGCATTATCTATAGAAAACTGGACATAACAATCCTCATCTATTCTGAAAATATACTTATAATCAGTAACATATTTGAAAAAATCTTTAAACCAAAAATTACACATATGTCTATAGCCAATTTGCCAAGGTGGATGGTCTGTACGTGGATAAAATGGTATTGATTTTTTCTCATCTAGGAAAGATGTTGCACTAACGTCCACAAAAGATATTACTAAATCAGGCGATTTACTCTTTATATGACTCTGATGCTCATTTGTAATATTGCCTTCGTGAAAAAGAACAATCGGTATCGACTTATTTGTTAAATTTTTAGATATATACTCGTTTCTTGTTAGAAGTTGGTCATATTGTTTTATATCCGAATAACCTCTTGTTAAAACAACGATTGCTTTATCCATATATAAAATATATTGTTTATTCCTTAATTATCTTGTAAATAGGGTATTTATTGTTTGGTTTTCTTAGGAATTCCAACTTATAATTATTTGATCTTACAAAATCATCAACTGCTTTTCTTGTACCCGGATGACAGCTTGCATAATCATCACCAAGTAAATATCCTCCACTTCTTAATTTCTTATACCAGAATGGTAAATCTTGAATAACAGCTTCATAGCGATGGTCTCCATCTAAAAAGACAAGATCTACACTATTATCTTTAATATCATGATTTGTTATTGATAAACTTGGTTGTCTAAAATGAGTATATCTATCCGAATGAATCTCTAAATTTTTATATATATTTCTCAACAAATTGTTAAAACCTTGTAATTTATTCAATATATCTAAAGAAAAAACGTCTCCCTCGTATGGTATACATGGATCCACCAAATACAACTTCTCCAACTCTGTGTTATCAAGCATTTCTTTGGCATGAACGCCATATCCAATACCCACTTCGACTACTACTTTAAAATTATTCTTATTAATTTCATCTGATGCAATACCGTAATAGAGATCTATCCAATTACATTTGGAAACAGCGTATTTGTAATTAGCATCAAGTTCATTATTGGAGGATATATCTCCCTTTATATCAGACGACATTTTATAATCTATCATTTATTTTTACTGATAAATTACGCAATTAATAATAAACATCTGGAATTCCTTGATCATGTTTTCGAACATTATTGTAATATTGTGTTATTAAATCAATATAGTATTCATCCGCAGATTCATCTTCAGTTTTTATGTATTCAAAGTTCCAATATAATATATCACTTCTGGATACAGGATGTCCCTTATTTTTACAAAGAAGGTTTCTTGTAACATATGTGTAATTTTTGGATATATAATCAGGATATTTACAACGGATTAAGTCTAATATTTGTTTACATACATAATCGAATACAAATGGAGTTGGATGATTTTGTGTATAGAATAACTTATGCTTCCTAATATTACTTTCAATCAATTCTGAAACTATTATATTACAGTCTCTTTCTCTCCTCTTTAGGTTATCTAATGAAGTTTCGAATCTATTTTTGTAATTATAATCAATCTCATTTCTTCTATACAAATTTATTATTTCAGATAAAGTATGATCTTTTGATAAAGCTTTTATTACGTCCCTGTTACCTTGTGTAGAACCATCATCCTTTTCAATACCTCCTCTAACTAAACACCAAATCCCGGAATTATAAATATATGGGAACGATATCTTTAAACAATCACTTTTAAGATAACTGATTACATTTTCTTGATCTTTACTGGAATTTGTTGAATAAATCCCATGTTCTTTTCTGATTGGTTGATAAATAAACACATCACATTCAGATATAACATTTATTGGTAATGGTTTCTTCTTTCTTATAAGGGTATAGTTTTCAATCTCAGATATTTCAACACCCTTTATATTTCTTTTTAGATTTGGAACAATACCCCATCTTTGGCAGTTTGAGTAAATACAAATCTTCATTTTTTATCTATCTATATATATCAATATATAATGAATACACACGTATTCATTGTATATCATAATACGATTAATCCAAATGCTATTTTTAACTCAAAACATTATGATACGGATAGTATAAAGAGGGATTTTACATTTTTTGGTGTTAATGAATTATACGAAAAGAAAATTATTGATGATAAGGGTTATAACAAGTTATATGAGTATGATTTAACAAATTACGACCCTTTTTTACAAAAGAGAGGATATATGGAAACTTCTGTATATCTACACATTTATTGGAATAATTTACACAAAGAATATGATAATGTTGGAATATGCCAATATGATATGGTTCATTCTAATCCCTTGCCAAAGTTAAATAATAACACGATTATAGTTCAAAGTACCACAAAAAACATTGTAGCAGCTAATAAATGGCATAATATGATGTGCCCACATGTTCGAAATTTACAATTTATACTTGACAGTTATAACAAACATTTTAATAAGAAATATACCGTATGTGAATTGAATGGGTTACCATTATCTTTGTGGCAAACAAATATATACCCCATTCTAATCTTTGAAAAGTTATGTAAATGGTTAGAAGTATTTGTCAAAGAAATATATCCTTGGTCAATAGAATCACCATATGAAACACATTGGGGGGTTATAGGTGGATTTACAGAAAGAGCGATCGCTCTTTTTAATGCATTAGAGAAGAAAAATACGATTCGTTTAATTCCATGGATGTTAGATCATAGACCAAGACGTTTGGCAGTTGAAAGGTTTCAATATAATCCAAAACATTGGATCAATCAATTTGATTTAAACATTTATACCAAATTTGATGGGAATATATCTAAAGATTCTTTCAATAAACTAAATTGTATAGAAATACAAGATTCCGAGTCTAACTCAAACAGTGATTTCCATTATATGAAGTCCAATATCAACAAAATAACTCACATATATCGAGTTACACCCACAAAAACTTCTAAGTCTATTATTCTATACCTTCCAGAGAATATAACCGATTTTAAAAAAAGATACTTAGCAATTCAGGATAATTTGGATAAATACAAGCTATATTATGATCAATCTGAAAAATTATACATTGTATCTATGAATCAAGAAGTTGTATACGTTTGGATTACAAAGATAAATATAAATAGAGTATAAAAACTATAGTACAAATGATTAGTGACGAATATAAGGCGATTTTTACTCATATTGATAAAACGGGTGGTTCTTCTATTACATCTATGCTAAATAATGGAGGACGCGAAGAAACTAAATACAAACATAGGATTTTATCTGAAATGATAAATGATGATAACAAAAACTATTTCAAATTTGCCTTTGTAAGGAATCCATATGAGAGAGTTTTATCAAAATACTATCATGATGTCAAGATTGCTCGTCCAGAAAAACCGGGTTCTACAAGAGATTGTTCAAATTTCAATGATTGGATAATTAAACATAAAAGAGGTCTTGGCAAATTTTTAAGAACTCAATATTCTTATTTATATGACAAATCTGGAAATAATCTTACAGATTTTATAGGAAAATTCGAGAGTTTTGAAAAAGATGTCTCATATATTCGAGAAAAACTTGGGTTAAAAGCTCCTTTAGAACATAAAAATCAAAATCCAATTAAGAAAGATATTGATTGTATGTCTGAATATACTCCTGAAGGAATTCAGATTGTGAATAGTATATATTTTTCCGATTTTCAACATTTTAATTATGAAATAGTGTCCACTTGAGCAAAGCTATGGTGTTTGTATAAATCAGATAATCTTATCAACTAATCCATATTTAAGTGCAATACTTGAATTCATCCATCTGTTATCATGACTTAAAATATCCTCTAATACATCCGGTTTAATATTCGAATTTTCCAGATATATCTCTTTTAAAAAACCCATATACGTATCTAAATTCAATATTTCATCTTTCATATTAGAATAGGTTCCTTCGCTGGTACCTTTTAACTCGTGAAGTAATATAAGTGAATATTTCCCCATGTATCTTTGTTTACCAACAACACTTATAAGTGTTGCAGCTGATGCTGCAAAACCATCTATATATGTATATACTGGTGCAGGTATTCGATTGATAGTATCAATAACGTTGAATGTTGGAATTAAGCTTCCACCTGGTGACTGGATATGTAAGTGTATTGGTTCTGGACTGGAAGCAAATTCTTCTATAGTATGCGTTAACCAAAAGCAACTTTCTTCAGTAACATCACCGTAAAAATACATAGATCGATTTTGTGGTGTGATCAAAACATTATCTCTTAAATTTTTTTGTTTAAATGTAAGAGACGATAATGGTAAATTTGTCACAATATTTCTACGCGGAATATCTAGAGTTTGTATAAATGGTATTAGAAGAAACCATTTTAACATGAATAAGAAAAGATTATAATAATTAATATAAAACGTATATTAACAGACAAGTGATTTATGCTGTTTGTATAAGTGTATACCCCAAATATGGTAGAGCAAAATCATTATTAGTACCTGAATTTCCACTAATTGTTTTCTTAAAAGCGATCCTTACTACAATATCATTTTGATATATATGTGGTGATTCTGTTGTAATATCACTTCCAGTGTGTTTGTATCTTTGATAGAAAAGATGCATGTTTTCAGTATTATGACTTACTGTCTTTTTATCTGGGCAATCTACTGGAAATGAATTCAGAAGAAGATATGGTGCAGTAGTATCAGTTTCCCCACTCGTTGAAGACCCAAAATAGTTGCCATCTGAATCTTCATTAAACCAGTTTCCAAGATTTATTTGGATTGCATATTTACTTTCAACCGTTAGAAGTCCTATATTATTGTCTAATTGCTGAATTTTAACTGATAATTTATATTCTGGACCAGATTCATGAATTTTTGATGATAAACTTTGTCCACTTGCTTCTGGGAATTGTGAATGAATTAGACTTGTTAAATTTATAGTATGATAAAAGCATTCCTCATCATCAGACCCCCCTGGATTCGAAACTGGACCAGTGCCGCCACTAAGATAACTCCCGTTGAACAAAGTATTACCAGATGTTAACCCACCACCTGGACTAACGTATACGGGATGTTGATGATTACCATTAACAGTATCGATATATGTCGTTTTAAAAACGGTTGGTTCAAATACACTTGGTTGAAATTTTACTGAATTTTTTGAGAACATCGTTGTAAAACTAGTATTGTGAAATGATATAGAATTGTTACTTATAGAAGATATTTGGTTTGTTGAGGTCTGTACACCTGCTTGAATTGTATATGCATCAAATGTAATATTAGATGCATCAAGAGTAGATTCATATCCAATTAGGGTTGTTGAAGTTGATGAGGTATCTTCAGCTGGGGGAGTTATAAATCGTAATTGTGTTCCATCTATATTACCCCTATTATTACTACTGGGTGCAGGCTGCTGTACCACATTATCTGTATCCGCATCTAAGACAAGTCTTTTTCCAGTATTTAAGAATACATTTCCATGTTCATCAAATCCATTCGGATGATAATCTGTTAAGGGTACTAAAATCTCCTCAGTTGAATCCATTTTAAATATTTTTGCGACGCGAGCCAAATGTCTACCATCGATTTTCGGTGCCTTCACGACTTCGCCGTTCGCCAATGCGTCTAATACAGTAATTTCACGATAACCTGCAGCTAATTTTGTGGAATCAAAGAACTGACGTGGAAGAATATTATTATCGTTATAGTCATAATCTTCATAAATCACGGAACTTCCACTTCCATCAATATTTAAATCTGAAAAATCAATTTGTTTTCTATCAGTATCAATACTAAACTGGACACCACTTGCCCAACGCATAATAAGAAATATTATTATTAATTAAGAAATTAATAACACACTTTAACCATAAAGGGTATTTATTATCTTATTCAACTTTATATCTTTTTTCGTTTTCTTCTGAAAACTCTCTAATTCAACATCCATACTATTCAATACAGACATAGACCATTCACTCTTATTACTTATATACTCTGGATGAAAAGGCAATCTTAAAACAGGAAATAGATTTGTATCAAAATCGAGTCGAAATCGACCATTTGACTCGATTTCACCACTTCTAATTCTGTCAACAAGTTCATCTGAGAATAATAAAAATACATCTGAAGCAAGTTTTATTTTGTGTTCCACAACATTTGAAGGATTTTGCTTAAATTTAAAATGTTTTTCGATGGTTCTTAACTGAATAACTACACCATATTCGTTTAAATTTGGATGATCTATATAAAATGACATTTTTATAGTCATAAAATGGTTTCCATTATTTTGAATAATTACATATTTATTCCAAGATTCTGGTTCAAAAGCAATATTATGATTTATTGGTGAAGAAACCATATCTGAATACTCGGTTTGTACTTTTCTGAATTGATTATACTTGTTTTTTAGTTTTGATATATTTCTTTCATCAGAATCATTAGGTATTGAGGAATTATTTGACAATAACTCATATATATCCTCATATAATTTTATAGATGAATTTATATAACTTATAAATGACATTACACTACAAAAAGATTATTTTATAGAACTCTTAAAGTATAACTGTTAATTGATTAAGTATATTAATGGGTGTACCAAGCTTTTATAAATACATACGGAACGCTTATAAAAAAAGTATAGGTTTATCAGATACTTGTCCAAACCATGTTGATAGATTATATTTAGACTTTAATGGTATAATACATACTTGTAAAGAACAGGTTCTAATCGACAATGGAACTGAAAAAGATATTCACAAATCGGTATTGACATACATTCAACACATGATTATTACAATAAATCCTAAGGAGCTATTATTTATAGCTATTGATGGTGTTGCACCTAGAGCTAAGATGGAACAACAGCGTCAAAGGCGGTACAAATCGTGTCAAGATAGAGCTCTTGAACCAAAAAAGAAGAATGCTTCTCAAAAACGTGACTGGGATTCTAATGCAATTACACCCGGAACTAAATTTATGGCAAATATGGATAGAGAACTTTACAATTCCGAGTTTCTTAAGGAATTATCCGATAATATTACTGTAATCATATCTAATTCAACTTGTCCGGGAGAAGGTGAACAAAAGATCTATCGTCATATTCGAAAAACAGAAGATGGAGTAAATGTTGTTCATGGTTTAGATGCAGATCTATTTATGTTGAGTATATTGGTACATCCAAAAAAGATATATCTATATAGAGAATTTGAAGATAAACCAAGTTATGTATGTATATCGCAACTGGTTAATTGCTTAAAATCAAGAAACAAAATATGGTCTCCAAAAGATTACGTTGTTTTGGCTTTTCTTATGGGTAATGATTTTTTACCAAAGCATTATTCATTAAATTTAAGACAAAATGCTCTGGATGCTGTTTTAGATAATTATGAACAAATTCATAACGAATTGTCACATGACCTTGTAATTGATGGTAAAATTCAAAAAAACTTCTTATTAAAACTTCTTAAACAGTTTTCTGATAAAGAAGATGATTTAGTAAGAGAAAGAGCAGAAACGACTGCTTATAAAAATCTGGTTCGTCATGGTCATTCTCCTGATGAACGTTTCTATCACTGGCCAGATTATCATAGAGATATAGAGATAGATATTAATTTTGGAAATCCAGGATGGAGAGAACGCTACTATCAAAATATTGAAGTTAATGAATCAGATATACAGAAGATGTGTAAAGAATATATTAACGGACTTGCTTGGAATCTTCACTATTATACTAATCCTGACCCCGTTAAAAATAGTGATCAAGGATGGTATTATCCATATATACATGCTCCATTGTTAACTGATTTAGTAGAATACTTAGAAGAAGAAGATAATACTATTGATCTTCCAACTTCAAATAAACAATACACATGCCTAGAACAACTCGCGATTGTTCTACCGCCACAAAGTCGCCATTTATTACCTTATAGTTGGAAATCACTAATTGCAAAAAATAAATCCAACTATCCATGGAGATTTAAATTAGATCCAATCGGATGTGCTTTTAGATGGGAATGTGCCCCTATAATGCAACCATATGACGAAGACTTCCTAGAAATATTAAAAAAACAGAGATTAACACCTTTTGAACTTAAAAGGAAAAAGAAACATTCAGAATATATGGTTATTTCTGAGCCGACTAATACAAATTTGGTTTAAGTAAGACTGCAATATAAAAAGCTAATGAATGTCATTCCATGGACAGAGAAGTATAGACCAGAAACATCAAGACAAGTTTGTGGAAATGTTTTAGAATTTGAACAAGTTTTGAAGTATGGTTCCGAATCCAAAAATCTACTATTACATGGTCCATCTGGAACTGGAAAAAGTACAGCAGTTCGCGTATTATTAAAGAATATACCTAAAGATTCAAAACTTATATTGGATGCGAAAGCCAGAGCATCTGGAACTACTCAACAATTGATTCGTAAATTAACACTATTCTCTATGCAAAAAACAACATCGAAACAAAGATTCGTTTTAGTAGATGAAGTTGATTCAATTCGAATTATTGACCAAAAAATATTTATTAGACCTCTTACAAAAGATATAAGTCGAATAGAAGGAGATTCGGAGCGTAATATAATTTTCTTGTTTATTTGTAACAGAATAGAACGTGTCTCCGAGTTTATATTTCGTAATTGTGTTCCAATCGCATATAACTCTCTTACTTTTAGTATGGCAAAAGGATACATTAAAATGATTTGTGATAATGAAAATACAGTATATGATGAATCTTCATTAAAAGATATTTTCCATAAAGTAGGAAGAGATATGCGTAAAATGGTATCAACAATGCAGTATTTATATCTGATGACGGGGCGTATATCTCATAATGATTTCTTAAAAATTGATCCGTGTAACAATCTCAATTACGTTAAACTATTTGACAGAATTCTTAAAAGTGATAATATTGTTCGTGTTACTAATGAATTATATGGAGAATCTTACTCTGTTAACGCATTATGTATATTCTCTTTAAAATACCACGAAGAAAAAGAACTTTTAACTCATGAATATGTTAAAACACTTGCACATCTTTGTCATGATTCACATACAACTGAAAATATATGGTTTATCCTTTATAGACTTATAAGTGAATCTCCAATAAAGTTAAAATCTTATGCTCCATGTGGCGTTAATTCATCCTGATTATACTCAACCGTCTGAAAATTTGGAACAAATCGAATCTTAATGTTCTCTCCTCCACTAAGCATTTCAATTCCGTTATTAACATACAATTCATTATTATTCATTATCTTCTTTATCCATAATCGATAACCGTTACCATTAAGATACCTATTGCCCCCATCATTCTGTTCACATCTTTGCGTCATATAAGAAGACAGAAAGTTTAAAGCATCACTTAGTGTATCAAAGATACCATATAATTTAACACTTGGACTAAGCGTAGGATGGTTTAGTTGATAACCATTCAGCGTATAATGTTCCATTTTACTCTTCTCTTATATTTCTCTTTTTTAAGTTCATTTTTAAAAATGATTCTAATAACCTTCTTAAATATAATCTACAACAATTGTTATACAAAATTCTATAAATCATGTATTCCATGAATTCACACCGTTCTCTTGAAGATAGTATTTATAGAGTACTTAAACAAAACAAATGCCCATTACGTGTATATAAAGATATATGGTTGTATATACCACACACAAAAAATCCGGCTATTAATGATTTTCATAAAGAAATACAGACAAAAGTGTTAGAATACAATGAACAGAAATTAATATTGTCCAATGCGATTAATCGATGCAATATTTCATCTGAAAAAATTCAAAGTATTTTAGATTTTGCGGGAGGATATAAAGGTATTGTAAAGATCGTATCAAGAATGAATAGAGATCGCGAATATCATAGAAAAGTGCGTAAATATAATCATTTCCCTATTGGACATTATGTCAAAATACGCGAAATATTAAGACGGGAAAATCTTCTAATATGAGACTAAAAATTATTAATACAGATATTATTTATTATCCTTATTATATCATGGCACTACCTGTTACTCTTTCAATATTTATTACATTTCTCATTTTAGTGATAGTATGTCGTGTGTTATATAAAGCAAAAGAAAGTTTCTCCGGATTTACTACAACACAAAACTGTTTTGATAATTATTTTGACATGATCGTATGTATATGTATTCCAGAAAGAAAAGAACATATGACAAACACATTCCGTCAATGGGGTATCAAAAATGTAACTTTTTTTGATGCATACTTAAAGAAAGACTATAGTCATCAACATTTTATTGATATTGGATTTCTCAATAAAGACTATAATGATTATTTAAATCTTGGTAGAATTTGTTGTCACTATTCAGCTTTATCTGTCTATAAATCTTTTCTCAATTCCTCCTCAAAAACGTTATTAGTTTTTGAAGATGATTTACGAACAGATACTTATAAAGATGTTATACATTTTAATAGTGTCTTAAACCCTATATTACAATCTGTTCCAAAGAATTGGGACTATTTGAACTTTAGTAAATGTTATGACTTTTGTACTAAAAACGAAGATATTTCAAATCGATTTTGGTCAATACCTGTTCGTCCATTATGTCGTACCGCTATTGCATTGAACAGAAAATCTGCTAAAATAATTCTTGAAAATACATCCGAAATGAAACATGAGCCAGGCGATAAAATGATTGGAGCTCTTGTTAAAGAAAAACGTTTTAAAGCATATGCTACCAAAGACATTAAATTTTTACAACATCGGGAGGAATTTGGCTCTAATTTAGGAAATACTCTCAATGGTAATCCAAGAATGTGTACAGATACTTATTTTGGAAATAATACATCCAATAAATATTTAGAATACTACAAATTACTTAAACCTTAACTGAACAGTATACCTTAATATTTAATGGAATCGTGCCCCATTTGTTTTACGGAAAATGATATAGAAGCCAATATTGATTTTGTAAAATTAGAATGTGGCCATAGTATTTGTGATGAATGTTATCAGAAATGGCATATTCAATTATCGAATAGTGATTGCGTTATTTGTAGAAAAACAGTTGTATCTTTAAATAGGCTACAACCACCAACCCAACCAGATTATACTATACAAAATTTGTATTCTAATTTAGGTATCATGAGTAGTGTATTACTAATATCTGTCGTGTCCTTTCTAACATTACTTTTCACAGTTCAAGATACATTTTGGAAAGTAATGTGTATAATGCTTTCGTGTACAATTATTCCTCTTTTACTAGTTTGTATTGATAATATTATACTTAGTATAATACGAATACAAAGATCGAATTTGAGGAACAGATTACAAAATACACAACAGAATATAGAATCATAGAAAAAAATGTTATCAATATATAATGTCTGAACTGAGTATACCAGATTTAATTCTAGAAGCAGAACCAGTAAACGTATCACCAAAGTCAAGAATGGTTACCATGTTAAGATCAATAGTAAACCAATATGCCGATAATTATGAATATTTTGTTAAGAGTTTACCGACTGCTATACTAGTAATACCACTAGCTCTATTTTTCTTATCACCTACTACAAGTCGTGGTATATATTTGTTTGGAGCGATATTTACTGTTATAGTTGGTATTTTATTTACATCAAACTCTGGAGAACATTTCATGAGCAATAGTCTATCCTTTCATGGATTGGCTCTTGGATATGTAGTTGGATACTTGTTAATGGAAAATATAATGCTTGAGAAAGCAGGTTCAATGATATCAACTGCTGTAATGGGTATGATGCTTTCTATTTTCCTGTCAATTTCTCTATTTAATGGAGATATAATTAATAAAGAGATACTACGTGTTGGAATAGGATTATTTCTTGGTATATTATTTGGTGTATTCTTTTGCTATGCAGAGTTCAAAACATTAGAATCTACTGCGGATAAAGCAACTAAATTGGCAGAAAAAGAGTTAGAAGAGAGAAAAAAACCCTTATAAATCATAAGAGTTGTTTATATTGGCAGAATATAGTCATCCTTATTTGATGAGTTATTTTCATACAAATGTTTCTTCAAATTAGAATAATATTCCTCTAAGTCTTCATAATATTTTTTTAAATCATCGCATGCGTCTTCATATTGCTGTTCTGTCATATGTTTTTTTGAGATAGATTTTCTTAAGTCTGGATCTGGTTCTAATTCATTATAAACATAATATTCATTTGGAACAAACTTATAAGGTTTGATATAAATATTCAAGGCATTGCTTCTAAATACGAATTGTAAGATCCAAAATAACTTAGACATTGTTCTCTTATACAGTTAGAGATATATTATATATTCATTTTTTTATACTATTTAGATAGTATATGAGAAAGGTAATTTTATCAATAATCATTGCGATATTCCTATTGTGTTTAAATACTATTACAAAAGAGTCTTTCAAACATCGTAGAAAGCCTTACAATAGGAGATGGGTAAAGTCAGTCATAAAAAAGTATAAGGCGGTAATATAAACTCAAGCAGGCGAATCAAGATTAATTAAATCAGTAAGATTGATTCGTTCGTCATAATATATAACTTTACTATTGGATAATACAAAAAGAATGAACAAGTTACATAGTAATGCCCATATATATATTCCGAGCAAACCGATAGTATTATAAAATTTGTAGAGTATGTTTTTTTCGGTTATATAAACGATACAATACCATGTTCTACATAAAGTGTCTAATATAATTAAAATAATTAATAGATTTAATACTAATTTTCGTATTTTTACAGAGTTTTTAAGTCGAATTACAATATTACCATAAATAGATACAATGATTGAAAACAAACTATACACTGTTGGATAGAATATGAAATACATTAGGGAAAGACCACCATGTATAAATAAGGATTTTCTTATTAAAGTTATTTCTAAATTCATTTTATGAATTATATGTGGGGGTATTATATCTTCAATAATATATGATTCGGTTATGTTAATTTCAGTAGCATTACTAAAGAATAGAGGATTATTTTCCATATTAATTACAGAAATAGTAGTGCTAATAGGATGATTATTGTTTATATAAGATGGGGGTGTAGCAATAGGTATTTCGTAAGCCATTAACCTCTATAATATATACTAGTTGAAAACGATATAAGTACAAAATAATTGTTAATATTTACGAAATATGGATACACAAATGTTTGAAGGTTCAGAACAAGTAGACCTACGAGCGGTTTTACAAGCATCAAAAGAGTTGGAAGATGCAAAGAAAATTTTAGCAGAAACTAAAAAGAGAGAGAAAGTAAAGGTGGCTTCAGCTAAAGAAGCAAAAGACGAATGCCAGAAAAGACTTTCCGAATGCTTAAAAAGTTTAGAAGATGATATAGGAGAAGAACAGATGAAATATTTGGGAAACGTATTTGGAGGCGGAGGTTCAAATCGCAGGACTAGATCATATTATAATACTGTGGATTTGTATACCAACACTTCTAATTATTTACAGAATGATCCGATTATTTACAGAAATAATCGAGGACAAAATAATCGAGGAGAATAGGATTAGTGTTAATATACTTAAATGTTTTATGTATAGTTAATAAATTTCATGCTATTTTCTACTAAAACATGTGGTAACATATCATGTATATGTTCCACAGTAATAACTGTAAAGTCAACTTTAGTATCTGTGATTTCAATTATGCGTTCATCACGGATAATATCATCCAAATCTGGTTTGTTATCTAAAGGTATCAAAACTTTTTTAATACCGGCTCTTAATGCGCCTTGAATTTTAGATTGTAGTCCACCAATTGCTGTAACGTTACCATTCAGATCAATTTCTCCTGTCATCGCAACATTATTTCGAATAGGTATACTTGTTAATTGTGAGAGAATGGCGAGTGTAATAGCGGCGCCCGCAGATGGTCCATCTTTTGGAGTGCCACATTCTGGAGTATGAACATGAAGAGCAAAAACATTTGACTTATCTTCTTGTTCTTTTTCCGATGAATTGTAAAATTGTTCTTTAAAATCATCCGGAATCAAATTCCAAGCAATAGTTTTAGCACATTTTATACTTTCTTTCATTACATCACCTTGACTTCCAGTAAGTATAAGTTCCAAGAAAGTTTTACTATATGCCCTGAATACTTCTATTGTTGTTAGTCCACCGATACCTGCAGCAGTTGCATATAAACCATTTATTAGACCAATTTTAGGTTCTGAATGAATAGATTTTATACGAATTTTATGTTTTTTCCTTAATATATCGTTAACAACATTTTTAGATATTTTAAATGGTAATTCTTGTTTTTCAGAACCATCTCCTAAAATGGCACGTAAGTTAATCTCTCTAATAATTTCATACAATAGTTCTTTAAGCTTACGAACTCCTGCTTCATAGGTAAATGATTCGATAAGAAATGTTGAAGTCTCGTTATCTATTATAATATCATCTTTACTGAAACCAACTGTTTCAAGTATTGAAGGCATAACATAACTATTGATTATATGAAGCTTGTCAGGTGTTGATAAAGGATTTGTTTTAATAATATGCATTCTGTCTCTTAAGATAGGGTCAATTAAAGATGGATCATTAAAAGACATTACAATAATAGCTTTTGATAGATCAAAAGGTATACCCGAAAAATATCTATCTTCAAAGTGATCATTTTGTGTTGAATCAGTAAGATGTGTCAAAATTCCGGTTATTTCTCTTCCATGTTCTGTACGACTAACTTTATCAACTTCATCTATATATATAATTGGATTCATGCATTTCTTTTCAATTAGAATATCAACAATTCTACCCCATGTTGAGCCTACATAAGTAAAATTATGACCAACTAATGTAGACGCATTAGAGCTACCACCAAGTGTTAACATTGCAAATGGTCTTGGTTTCCCATCTGTATCTAATAAACATTTTGACATTCCCATTTTTGCAAGCGTGGTTTTACCATTACCCGGTGGTCCCTGTATTCCAATAACGGTTCCATCCGTATTTCCATTAATCCACTGTCCAACCAATCTTTGTATCTCTAGCTTAGCATCATCATGACCAAAACAAGAATCATCCAATTTTTCTTTAACACTTGAAATATAAACTCTTTTCTCATTCTCATATATTTTCCACTTATTACAGAATTCTTTTAGATCTACAAATAAAGATTTCTCTGAAAAGAAAGATGTATTTGATTTTTTTAAATTGGAATCAGATTTATTATCATCAAAAATATCTGTTGGAACAGGTCTATAACTACGTCTTCTTTGTAAAGTACCATTAATGAGTGCGATTTTTTCGTCAAATGAACTATCACTATCTTCACTCATTCTATTTCTCCGACCGAATGGAGAACTGGATGAAGAACGTGGCGTTATTTTTTTTAGACTTGGAAATTTATTAAGAGTTAAGTCACTTTGATTTGAATCAATAAGGTTTGAATCATTTGAATCAGAATCCAATTTAGAAAAATCATCAAATACATTTTCTAATATAGATATGTCAAGATCTTCTAATTTAACATCTTTATCAATTCTCATAATTTTAGATACAAGTATAGATATATTATGTGACGTATCTGTTTCATCAAAACATATTTTATCATATCTTTTTACTAATGACATTTTATTTTTAAGAATCGAAATTTTAGACTTGAATACATCTAATTCATCAATAACAGAATGTGTTTTGTACTTTCCAAATGGGATTTTTAAGAATCCATCTAACCATTGTTGTGCTTTACCCCCACCTTCAGAAGAATTGACACTCTTCAGTTTATCAACCGCTTTTGCTTTAGCTTCTTCAGGTGCATTTGATATAAGCAAACGTTTGTCATAAGGAATTTTATCAGTGGAGATTTCCATACTTTTGATCTTTTCTGTTGTTTTTTTATACGAATATTCAAATTTTTTCTGTATAGTCCAGTGCATATGACAATATATCTCGTGTACTGTTGCAGATGAGTTTTCACTATTCATTAGGAAATCAAATAATACTGTTGCAACATATCTTGTATTTGTCTCAAAGAGAAGAAGTAACGTTAGCATATATGCTTTAGATTCAATATCACCATTCATGAAATGGGCGACTAATATATTCAAAGGCATACACTTGTATTCTTTTGCATTACTATACGCAACGGATATAGTACTCATAATATCTGTAATTTCCTTGCCCACAATATCATCAATTCTCATTTGTTCCAAATAACCATTTTTGAAATCTTGAGGTATATGAAGATTTGATATTTTTTCAGTAATCAGGTTATATTTGTCATTATAAAATGTATATAATTTACAAAAATTTATAGAATCTTTCTTAAAATTACCATAAATATTGTATTGTACATCCTCTATGAAATCATAAATTATTATTCTTGTTTGCTCTTCAGATGCATCAATCATAATCTGATCTTCAGGAGATTCTACTGTGATTATATCTTCTACACTTTTCTCATAACGTATTGGTATAAAAATCCTCTCTATAAAATCAAACTTTTCTGTAAAACTCACCGTTTTTGGTGTATCTATTACACTATATTCACTATTATTCATAACCCAATTTAGAAGAATTCGTACATCCGAACAAGTAATATATGTTAATAGTTCTGTAATTTTTAACTCTACCTTTGTTATATTTATAAACCTTCTTATTAATCTACCAACAATTGATTCTCTTAACTCTTTTTGAATTTTTATTAATTTTGAAGTATAGAGATGATATGAAGTAGTGCTTATTTTTTTATTAAGAAAGTTAGTATCAACATTTTTAAGAATAGATACACTTATTTCATTACATCTATGTACTCTCGTATCTAAGATTTTGGTTTTTACCAGTCTTTGACGAAAGTTATTCTGGAAGATTCTTACTCCTATGATATTGTTGGCAACATCCATAATAACAATCAACTATTTATCAAAACCTCTTATTTAAAAAGAAGGGCTTATTTAAAATTCCGCATCAATACTAAATGATTTTTTATTAGCATTTATATCTGTAGTTGAAGAACTAATACCAGCTTTAGAATATTCAGATACTCTTTTTTCAAAAAAATTCGTCTTTCCTTCCATGCTTATCATTTCCATGAAAACAAAAGGATTTTTTTTATTATATACTTTTGAACATCCTAATTGTACAAGTAGTCTGTCTGCAACAAACTCTATATAATCCGACATGGACCTAGAATTCATTCCGATTAGATTACAAGGCAATGCTTCTAAAATAAATTCCTTCTCAATTGATACTGCATCCGTTATAATTTCAACTATTTTACTCGACTTCAGTTTCTTTGCAAATTGGTGATAAACAAGAATCGCAAATTCTGTATGTAATCCTTCATCACGACTAATAAATTCATTACTTAAACACAAACCAGGCATAAGACCCCGCTTTTTTAACCAAAAAATTGAACAAAATGCTCCTGAAAAAAATATACCTTCAACCGCTGCAAATGCAACTAACCGTTCTGGAAAATCAGACTTTTCATCTGCTATCCATTTTGTTGCCCAACGTGCTTTTTTATTAATACACTCAAAATTATTTATTGCATCAAACAAAATAGCTTTTTGATTATAATCTTTTATTAAAGTCTCGATTAAAAGAGAATATGTCTCACTATGAATTGTCTCTGCTGTCGCTTGAAATGAATAAAATGCCCTTACTTCTGGAATATCAATATCATTCATAAAACGTTCTACCAAATTTTCAAGTACAATACCATCGCTACCAGCAAAAAATGCTAATACCATTGAAATAAAATGTTTCTCATCTTTGCTTAATTTTTCCCAATCTACCACATCTTTCGCAAGATCTATTTCTTCAGCTGTCCAAAAAGCTGCTACATGCTTTTTATACATTTTCCAAACTTCCGCATATTCTATCGGAAACAAAGTATACCTCTTCATTTTTGAATCACTATTTGTAGCTTTTAAATCATATACCGACATTTTGTATATTCTATTATATATCTTTTATTTGCTTATTCTTATTCACTTTTCAAAAAAAACACACTAATAATTAGAACTAATCCAGAACTTTTCTTTACTCTATTGCTATTTCTGCAATTACCGTTATCTTTTTATCATTCTGTTCAAATTTTTTACCAATTACTACAATCTTTATATCATCCCCCTTATTTGATGCTAACAATATATCCATTTTTTCTTTTGTATCGCATAAATCGCGTGGTATCAGGATAACCAATGGAGATTTATCATTGTTTAAACGACCAAGAATACCAATCTTATTCTTTGTCACAACTTTACATTTTAAAATAGCACCAGGATTTGGATTACAAAGCATAAACTCGTAAGAAACCTGAATTGAATAATGTAATTGTAATGCTTCATGTGGAAAACTTATGCCCCCCCTTTTTATCAATTTTATTGTATTTGGAATTACATATCCTTCTCCAATACAACGACCCTCTATATCCGATTTTATTTTTTCTATAGCCATTTCATCAACAGAACTTTTAAAATCTCCATCTAAATTTTCTTGAAATTCAGATGAAGTAAACCCAATACGTGTTGATGCTTGTGTTTTTCTACAAATCGAACGAAGATTCTCGTCTTCCATTATATCTTATATACTATTTCATTTCATGTTATAATCATTTTTTATCTAAAAATGATTGTAAGTCTACACAGTATTACAAAAGTCAAAAATAATACAACTTAAAATGTCTTGCGCAAACTCTAATATGGCACATGATATTGAAGACTTATCATGCTTTGATAAACTCCATACTATCGCATATGATAACCTTAAACTTCGCCCATCTATTGATAAGTTTGTTAATGAAAATTTAAATATAACTACTTGGAGGACTCTTGAAAAAAAAATGAGAGAATTCCAAAAAATTAACAAATTTACTTTTCGTAAAGTTGATATTGTTGCAAGTTATAAAAGATTACAACTCAATAAACCTTCATTTTATAAAGTCATATTGAAACGTGCTATGCGAAGTCAATCGGGTGTTTTAGTTGTTACCGTATTTACACATGCTTTCCCAGAATATACTGACTCAAAAACAGGTGAGAGAAAAAAACAAATGTTTTCTTGTCAACATAATTGTTATTATTGTCCAAGTGAACCCGCAAGAGAAGAAAATGGTTGGATCCCCCAACCTCGTTCATACTTAGCAGAAGAACCAGGAGTCGCCAGAGCATGCTCTGTTAATTATGATTGTGTTGCACAAGTTAATTTGCGTATCTCTCAATACTTACGTATGGGACATACAATTGACAAACTTGAAGTACTCGTCTTAGGTGGCACTTTCAGCGAATATCCCAATGAATATCAAAAAGAATTCGTAAGAGATATATATTATGCTGCCAATACATCTATCTATTCTAATCGTAAAGAAAGATTCCCACTTGAAACAGAAATGCTTTTGAACGAATCTGCTCAAATTCGCATTATTGGATTAACATTAGAAACAAGACCCGATACAATCACTTTACAAGAAATCGCTAAATTTCGTTCATTCGGTTGTACAAGAGTACAAATGGGTTTACAACATACTGATGACAAAATATTAAAAATGTCTAATCGTGGACACTCTATTAAACATACTATAGATGCTATTGCACTCTTAAAACACAACTGTTTCAAATTAGATGTACATCTAATGCCTAACCTATATGGTAGTAATCCTCAAAAAGATATACAAATGTTCGATGAAGTACTTTATAACCCTTTGTTACAAGCAGACCAGATCAAAATATATCCTGTTTCTGTTGTTCCCTGGTCTGTTTATGAAAATATGTATAAAAGTGGTAAGTATAAACCATATTCTGATGAAAAATTGAAAGAAGTTCTCATATATGCTAAATCTCGAATGCACCCTTGGATCAGATTAAATAGAGTTATTCGGGATATTCCATTGAGTTATATCGAAGGAGGATGCTCTAACCCTAATATGAGACAATCTTTGTCTAAAATTAGTAATTGTAAGTGTATTCGCTGTAGAGAAGTAAAAGGTAAACACATAAAAGACCCATATAGAAAAATTCGTACATATGAATCCAGTCATGGAACAGAAATTTTCATTAGTTATGAAACAAATGACGAAAAAATTCTATATGGATTTATTCGACTCAGAATACCATGGAGAAATTCCTCACAATTCACTCCAACCTTTTCTGAACTTAAAAATAGTGCCTTTATACGTGAATTACACGTATACGGCGATTTAAGTGGCGTAGGACAATCTAAAGGTTCTCAACACAAGGGATTCGGTACAAAATTATTAAAAGATGCTGAAAGATTCGCATTATGGTATGGATATTCTAATATTGCTGTCATTTCGGGAAATGGTGTCAGACATTATTACAGAAATCGTGGATACAATATTACCACTCAACACGGATACCTTAAAAAATATATGTTCAATCCAATCCTTACATTCATTTTCAATTGCTTTGTACAAGCTTGTGTTTATATGGGTGGCATATTTCATGCGATATCTTTGAATAAGAATTCTTCGTATTAGATGTCGGATTCGTTCTTAAACCAGATAAATGCTTTGATAATAAATTAGAATGCGATAATTCCTTTTTAAAGGTTACATAAGGAATCCATAATTCATGATGATTCGTTTCATCCGATTCCACTATCTCATTTATTATATCTTTACATGCTTTTTTGGAATATCTTACTATATATAGATGCGAATACACAAAATCCTTATCTCCACTCAGTAAATTTTTATCACCTACTCTATACCCTGGATACCAAAAAGGCAATTTAGAATCGTGTTTACAAATTATATCTGTATTCTCATTTGAATAACAATCTATGAACTCTTTACAATTTTTTACATACACATCATCTTCAAATACCCACATAAAATCATATTTTTCATTTTGTGAAAACCAATGTAATACGCCTAACTTCGCCGGATTATCTTCCCATCTACCATTAAAATTTTTTATCTTCTCTCCATATTTCTTAAATAGTTCATCACAACAGTTTATTATATTTAATTCATCCTCTTTTATCTCAATATTTCTACCCTTTTTATCCCATGCTAATATAACATCTATATCAGATGTTTTCTTTATTTGTTCTATTAATGATACATTGTAATCCGTATAACCTGATAAAGTTATCAATATAACCTGTTTCATTCTTTTAGTCTAATTCTAAAAAAAATATGGTCTTTATAAACGAACTTTTACATTTTTTTTAAGCGCCATCCTCCAAAATTTAGACCAACTCTATTATGCTCTGAATATGAACGTCCATCTGGAGAACCAACCTTTTCTTCTCTTTCAGCTAATCTAACAGAATCCATTTGTTCTTGCTCTGCTATATTATCAGATAGTTCTTTTATAAGTGGACTCTTTCTACTTAAACGTTCTATCTCCTTTTCAGCAGCATCAAATGACCAATTGGATAAGTCTGTATCATTATAATCCTGAATCTCTTTATCGTCCATTTCATATCTAATCTCATCTTCCAACTTTTCTTGGGCTCGAGGTACAACCTGTTTAACTTCATTACCAAGAACGCCAGTATCAGGATCCTTTATTTCCCCAGGAATTACCAAAAAACCTTTCGTTAATTCTTTCATTAATTCATCATCCTTACCTTCAATGACTACCGGTTGAAATGAACTTACACCCCTCCCATATATATCTTCAAAGTCAGATTGACTAATCGGCTTCGCTCCTTTGTCAATATGTACATCTTCTATATCTTTTAGAAATTGCGAGAATTTTTCACTATTTTTGTTTTTTTTATACTCTTCCCTATCACCCATACGCAAATGAGCTAATAATTCTTCTATTTTGTCTTTTCCTTCAATCTCTTTTTCATAGTCAACATCAGCTTTGCTCCTTCTAAGGGCAACACCCTCTTCTATTTCATCTTTTTCTTCAATCCCTTCTTCATATTCGTTCTTCTTTTCTTCTTCCATTTTATTATTATTGATAAATATTTTATTAAACACAATATTATATATACATATTATGGAGCAAAGTATAGAAACAAAAACTCACTCAAACACTCCAATAACAGAAGGAATATATGTATTTAGAGATACTGAAGAAAACGAAACATGTCTATTCATTTTCAAAAAACTTACAAAAGAACAAATGGATATAGCACTTCCCACTGAATCTGGCGAAAGTCCTCAATCAAATTATTTTATAGGTATGTTCCGAAAAGGTTGTGATTATTTAGGTAAAACCGAATATTCCGGTATAGAAAGAATCATGACTGAAGAAAAAATGTATAATTTAGAAGATTCATATGAAAAAATATCAAAAAACTTTGATCATTTTTCAGAAGAAGAATATACTAAATATAAGGACTTCTCAAACAAACATATGGAAACTTTTCGACAAATTGAAAAACATGTTCCGCCGGATTTATCCTAAACCCTTAGACTCTTCTTCACCTTCGAAAAGAGGAGTGGATCCCTCATCCCATCTTTGTTCTGACTTAATATTCGCAGATCTTATATATTTTATAGGCAAATTGATATCCATATTACCCTTTTGAGATTCAACAACAATTCTTTTATATTCATCTGATCCTGCTAGTTCTAATTGTTTTTCAACCCAAGCATTCTCTTCTGGATTTAATGAAGAGTTATCCAGTTTTTCTAGAAGCTTCGTAACTTTTTCTTCATATCTCTGGAACCATTCCAGATCATCATTAAATCTTGATTTCATTTCTATAAATCCTTTTATTGGACTAACATTCACTCCTCTCCTTCTTTCCAACTCCTGTATCTTATTTTGTATACTCAACCGTTTTGCTTGCTCTTCTATTATTGAGTGCTGCTCTGAAACAAGTTTTTGTAGTCCAATACGATTTTTTTGTAATTTTAACGTCCAATAACTTTGCGAATTTTGTAATTTTAACTGCGACAACTCACTATTATCTTGTTTTAACAATTTAAGCACTTTATCCGTTTCAGAAGAGATTTGTGCCATTTCCTTTTCAAAACCATCTGAATCATCTTTAAATTTTGATAATCTTACAATATAAGCCAATATCAATGCCGCAGACGATATAGAACCAATTCTTAAACCTCTTTTTACCATATCAATATTCCATTTTGGTATATTCAATCCAGATGTTAGCGTAAAAACCCTTTGAAGTATATGTCTATAATATTTTGGTGTTATGTAATAACCCGGATTATACACGAATAAGTCAAACATACCTTCGAAAATCTCTCTTAGGGATGTTCCCTCTTTATAAAACTGTATCTCTTCAGATATATTATTTCTATGTGCCTTTCTAATTTCTGTACTTGTATCAATGAATTGTGTTTCTGATAAAGAACCAAGACCATTCACCACTATATCTTTATGTATAATCCCATCATTGTCTGTCTCCATCTCTTTTAATTGTGTCGCCTTTTCTCCAATTAATTTTATTGTTTTCTTTTGTCCATATTCAAAACCCTTAGCACTTCTTAATTTATTCACTGCCGCCTGAGCATCTTCTATGTAAAAATCATATATAATATCATAAGTCAAAGGATAGGGCAACTCTCCATTTTGTTTTAATTCGCTCATTTTCATGAGCTTATTCCAAGAATATAAATCAGGTAAAGTTGTATGCCCTACATTAATATCTTCTCTTGACATATTGCCCGTCTCCAGATTCTGCGCTTGATGGCGCCGTAGCTTACGATTCTTTTCTTGCTGTTTTTTCCTAAGTTTACGCGTCTTAATTGGAGAAGGAGGACGATTAAGATTCAAACCTTCTAATTTCTTGTCCAGTTGTTCTTGAGTCATTTTATTGAATTCAGTTTCAATATCTTCCTCGGCATCCACTTGTTCAATATCTTCAGTTTGTACTTGAATTGAATCAACCTTCTTTTCTTCTGTTTGAGTATTACTATCTGAAGTTGGTTCTCTATAAAAACGGGTATTCTGTATTATATTTTTTAGAGTTACATTCGGAACAAGATTATCTCCCATAACTTCTCCTAAAACAGGAGAGGTTATGGCTTCACGACGATCTTTTTTCCTTTTAATCCAAGCCTCAATATTTTTTCTTTCATATGAAAAACCATCCTCCGCCAATGTGGGTTCTTCCATAACTTCCAAAGTTATTGGACATTTAAAATCATCTTGGTCATTTTCATTGTCTACATATATTACTCCCCCTTTTTGTGCACCATCACGCACATGCGACCCCATCTCGGACCACCACTTACCTAATTTAAGAATCTGTTCGTCTTTCTTATTTTTATTGTTCTCAAAGTCATGTAATCTTCTAACCCATGCAGCAATTATTGCAGCTCCAGATATATAACCTACACGTACACCTCTTTTTACCATCTCAAAAGTCCATAGTTCTATAGGAAGGTTCCCGTTTAATTCTTGCATCTGTATGGCAGTCATTCTATAAAACATACTATTTACAAATTCTTGAATTTCTTGTAAAGACATTTTAGCAGTCAACTTTATACAATTTAGCCAAAACAAGAAAAGCCCCTGAAACTTTTGTTTTATTGTTGTCTTAGACGGAGAGCTGAATAGACTTATTCCAATTTCTTCACCTTTATTATTTGTTTTAGTCGCTGCTCCCCAATATTTCTTGTCCATTTCAACACTTAATATCTCTCTGCGCGTATTAAGAATGTGTCTTTCCGTATCTTTGTATACTTTAAAAGCATCCCGATCCTTCCTTAGGGAATCATTTGTATTCATTTCCTCTATAAATCTGTCGAAGCGTTCGCCGTCTTCCCAAAATCCAGCCTTAAGCAGACGATCTTGGATTTCTATTATGTTTTCAAGCCACTCCTTTATCTCCTTTTTAATTGAATCCTTATCAACCCTCCCATCTGGTGTAAATCTCAAACTCTCTATCTGATACGCTTCTTTATGTATTAAATGCGGAATTCCCTCTTTCATTAAATCTTTTATTGTGGCTCCATTGCGTCTATTTAAATACTGAAAAGCGTAACTTTGAGCCTTAATTATATAAAAATCAGCAAAAATATCGTCGCTATTGATCTCATCTAGGTTTCCGTCTTTTGTTAAACCAAATCTATTCACAAGTTGTTCCCAGTCTATACTGTAAAAAAAATATTTTTCCTCATTTATGGTCTGAGATGCCATAGCATTCATAGCATTTGCAATTGCTTCCTCAGCCAATGCTTTGTCTTTCTCTATTCGGTCTCGCTCTTTTTTTCCTTTTTTTTGCCTTTTCTTCTTATCTCTAGCTTTGCTTTTTCTTGTCTTCAACATTTCTTCACCAATATATTCATCAATCATATTATCCGATACTTTGTCAAGTGCCTCCTCTTCTAATATTTCATCATCAATTATTTTATTCAATACTATTTCCAGTGCATTCTCTTTTAATGTTTCATTAATTATACTTTCTGGTGTTTGTACATCAATTGAATCAACTTGTTTTTCTTCCGTTTGTACTTCAGTCGAATCAACCTCTTTTTCTTCTGTTTGTACTTGTGTTGAGGCGTGTTCTTTATCAAAAATACTATTTTCTATAATATCTTTTAAAGCTATATTCGGAATAAGTTTTATACCCATTTTCTCTCCTGTCATTGGTGAAGGAACCGTCTCTGTATCCAATTCTTTTGCATATGGATTCATAAGAGCAGAGGACATTTCAAGATTTTCACGTCCCTGTGCTTCTGTAATAAGCGGTGAGCGGTTCCTTTCCGTAGAAATCCAACGCTCAATCTCTTCTCTTTCGTATGTTCTTCCATCTTCTGCAATCACTGGATCTTCCATGATATCAAGTGAAAGTGGACATTCAAAACGCTTTCTATCGTTTTCATCATTTACAGATATTACTCCCCCTTCTTGTGACTCATTCATATTATAGATGTATATATAAATATAGTATTCTTATTAATTCATACATAATAATATGATTTAAACACATTTTATGAGAAAATATATAAAATATTGAGATGGAATCTCAAATCTCTACCTTATTTAACAGTGTATTATCTTCAATTAAAGATTATGAAGATAGAACTAATAAACAGATTTCAAATCACGATAATATTATAAGGGAAAAAGATCAACAAATCAAAGTATTAAATGATTTAAAAGAAAAACAACAACAAGAAATGGATGATTTTTTAAAAGTTTCATACGCAAAACGCTGGAAAAATGCTGCTGAAGAGTTTGAAAAAAAAAATATTCACCTACAAGACAAAATTGAATCTCTTACACGAACAAATGAAAAATTAAATTCAAAATTAGATTCATTAACCGAACTTGTATCTGAAGAAACACAAACCGAATGTGATAGTTCCGTACAAATTAATGATGAAATACAATCTGAGGAAAAAGAAATTACAATTAAGACAAAAAAAGGAGCAATTTATATTCTAAAAAATGGTCAATTACTAAAAGATAATAAACTTGTTGGAGAAGTTGTTACATAAAAAAATTTTAATCTACCCCATTGAGTATTTCAGGACATTTATTAAACACTGCGCATTACCTTTCGGCGACGTCGTATCGTTGCGTGTCTCGTCAGTGAGCAATAATAGCTCCTAATACGTCTAACCTTTGTTCAATAAACTTCACGAAAATACCCAATAAGGCAGATATTTTCTCTTTGTTCTTACATATAAACACAGAATAATATACTTTTCGTTTACTGGTCATAGCGTATTAGCATTGACTAAGACCCCCGGCCAGGATGCGTCTCTCAGAGCTCGCAATCTTAGTCACTAATATCTATATGACAACCCACCGTAACCGGTGTAATCAAAATATAGTTGTCTGGGAATGTAGTCCCCCAGTTTACGAAAAGGCATTAAAATGCAAGAACTTTTGGTTGGCATCAGCCAAACCCCGACATAAGCGTCCATACCACGACGAACTTACTGGAATCTCACCAATAAGTCCGAAAAGCCGACTTTGCCACAATGCCTCCTCACGTCCAAGTATTTAGCTCCCTATTAGTCAAGAGAACTGTCGAGGGTAACCCATATTACGCCGATAAATCAGGAAGAATCAAGCTGCATTATTTCGCCTAATCCCGTTAAATATCAATTGCCTGGGCGCCATCTGGCAGCCCAGGCAATTGATATTTCGTCCAAAGTCGTTAAATAAGCGATGTATTCGTCCTTAACGCTACATCGAATGATTTATCCTTAAATTGATACGCACCTTTAGGTGCCTCAGTACAAATACTTGATATTGACTCCGCCCCCACAATTTCTTTTCTATTGCGTTGGCTAATGCCATACCATATTCTAAGGAATGCCTCTGCGGTATTCCTCAGAATATTATAACTTAAAGACCTTTTATAGAATCTTTAAGATTTTGTTCGGTACAAACTCTAGGTTGAAACTTCATTAGTTCATAGTTCGTTACACAATTCATATTGTAATATAAATCGGCAATATCCTCTCGAATATCTTGTTGGAATTCAAAATCCCTACAACGACTCAACTCAACGTTCAACTTAGAAACCTTCTTTTGTGTATGTACACAAAAGTTATCATACATACTACATATCTCGCGTAATAGGATATTAAGTCCTATTTCACGAGATTCAGTAATTGGATGAGGAGTAAACTCCTTCATAAGATTAACTACATCTGAACCAAACTTAGTGTCAAACACATACAATGCGTTTGTATACATAATCGTATCCGAACGTATTATATGCAATTTGACAATTTAAACATACTTAATATTATCATCTAAGCAATAAAAACAATCATTTTTTTATTTTTTTGAAGTTTTCCTTACTAATTTTCTATTTTTTCTTCTGGTTTTTAGCTTTTTACCACCACTCATATCCATACTTTCCATCATACTTTCAAGATCATCCCCTTTCTTTTCCTCTTCTACATCAGCCCCTTGTCTGGCTCTCTTACGTTCCGCGGCACGTTGATCCTTAGTGCTAGTTACACTAACACCCACATTTTGATGTCTTAAGTATCTACTGAGAATCATATGTTGGTCATCTACATCTAATTTAATTGTTAATGGAAATTCTTCTGCAGAAACTCTTGCTCTCCATCTTCTTGGTTCTGGTCCATGCATCTTCTCAAACGTACCTTTTGCAAGATACTTTTGTAATACATCCTTACTTTCTGGACTAATTTTATCCCATTCTGATGGAGTTCTTATTGAATAAACTTTGATAGCTCCATCCTCTGTAGATGCACTTGGTTCCAAATTAGCTTCTAATGCTTCGGACAAAGATTTGTACATACCATCATCTAATATAAATGAATCCGAATAAAGTACTCTTTTTCCAGTTTTAGCTTTCAAAGCTGCACATTCTTTTTCAAGCTTTTGTAACCTTTCTTGTAAATTTGAAGCACCTTCTTCAGTTGACATTATATAATTATAATAACATATAAAAATGTATTCTAAGATATGTCCGGTAATATTGCTCTTACGATCATCTTAAGAGATTATCAGGTAATACCAATAAGTACTAAATCAATACTAAAAAATTTCAAAATTATAGAGGATAATTCTGAATTGATTATCAGTTCTGAATATCCTGGGGGTAATATACAGGAGTTAATTATCTTAATTAAGGGATTTACAAAAAAAAATACATATAAACTTAAGAATTTGATAAGTGATATCTCAGATATACCTTTAACTAAAGATACCTCAAATATACCTGTTACTAAAGATATATCTGATAATATAAATAGTCAGATTAGAAGACCACTTGGTCTAGTTAATGGAGGTGGAATTGATTCAATTCTTGATAAACTCTCATTACTATTATATATCTTCTATGGCTCTTTGATTTTTGAAGATAATTTCTTCGAATTAAATACTCTACAAAATGATACTGTAGAACAAAAAGGTGGCACAAAACATACACATGCTTCTGCTTCATTTTTGGAACCATCTAAAGAGGATGCGGTATATTCGGAAATCACCGATAATAAGGCTAATATAGAAGATCATGAATCTTGGATTATGAGCAATGATTCAAGAAGAGAAGTAATTGGTGTTAGATTATATCAAAAAGGTGGTACATCAATGTCATTTGCCATTAAATTAAGTGTTAATAAACACTTGTATACACCATATCGTAGAGAAATTATGATTTATCAGTCACTATATAATTCACCTAATAAGAAATGGGACGTTGAAAATGTTGTTAAATATTATAATCCAACTCCAACAGTGTCCCCATCATCAAATCAATCAGATTTTAATGTTCATGACAATATAACAAGTCTAAACATAACTATAACAGATGAAATTGAGGAAGATACAATCACTATAGATATCGAAAATATTGGTAAAATATTATTAGATATTTCCGATTATATTGATATCGGCGAAGAACAAAGACCTATAGGATCAAGTGAAGAAGAATGGTATATAGCTGATCGCAAATGTATATATTTTGTTACTGAATGGGATAAGAACTACAACACTCTTGAGAATTATTATAATGTTATACCTCCCAATGAAAGAAACAGTTTTATGTTGAAAATATATGAAAATGTAACAAATACGCTTAAGGATTTATCTGATATTGTATCATTTTATCATGGGGATCTAAAGGCAGATAATGTTTTATGTAATCTAAACGGTGATATTCGAATGTTTGACTTCGACTTTTCAGGTATATTGGACGAAAATGTTGGTGGGTTTTTACCTGTTAAAAACGGTCGGGTTGTTAGAATGATTAATAAAGTCAAACACATATCATCTGATTCCAAATTAGCTGAAAAATCATGGTCTGATGAACATAAAGCTCTAATAGAAGTTTTTCGTGTGTATTCACTTCTTACGAATGCACCTCCTGGAACTTACCCCTCTCGTTATGATCCGATATATTCTGTCCTAGAAGAGAAAAAATTTCGTAGTTTGATGGGAACATATCCAACCCAAGAGGACCGTTATTTTATGTATTTTTATGACTTACACAGATTTACTACGAACAATACCTTCCACCTAAGAATTTCCCCAGATTTTATATCCCAGCAAGGTTTATTTTTGTCGAGTGTGCCATCGATGAAAAATTCCTTCAGCAGTGCCGGACTCAGCATCGAAACATTCTATCAAAAACTATATATTTCTGTTCGCACAGCAGTGTCATTTATGGAAAGGCAAGATGATTGGAATGAGGAAGCAATGAGATCATCACGAATAATTTATGATAACCTCTTGGATATTAACTTTAAACAAAGCTTTAATTTACACGATAATAGCTTTAAGAATAAAATACATTTTGGAAATAATACAGATGATATTTTGTCTATATCAAGTAGCTTCCTAAACACACCAGACACTGGACACGAGAGTTATGAGACTAAAATACAAGAATCTTCATATGAAGAAAAAACATATAACAAATATGAAAATAATATGGAAATAGAAAACATTACCGGAACATTTTTTCCAACTAATAATTTTATAGATTCTCCTCAATCGTGGAGAGATCCAACTTCAACAGATCGAATGGAAGATGAATCAACCCATGTTCCTTACCCTTTCTCTCCGATAGATGTACATAAAGATCATGATGATCAATTATAACTCATTATCGCTTTGTTCCCAATCTACTGATTTAGAATCATTCACAAATTCTTTCATTTCAGATTTGTCGGTTCTATATCCATCGTTCTCATCATTTATTTCTTCTCCTTGCTCTGCTCGATCTTTTACTACAGATATTTTTTCTTTATTCCCAGTTTCACATACTTCTTCAGGATCAATATTTTCAATTGTATTATTCTCTTTTTCATCACGATCTTTAAGTATATCAACTACCTTATTCCAATGATCCCATGGTGAAACTAAATAAGGAAAATTTGTCATAAAAACCTGCGCACCTACTACTGGTATCTCCTTCCACCTTTTTACTATTATATCTATCTCACTACTCATCTTTTATTATAACTTATGTGTTTCTTCTTATTCGTATTTTTAATTTCTTTTTTTTCCTAAAACGGCAAATTTTAATATAAATATAGGTAATGCAACATTACAAAATAGTATTATATGTAATTATTTCAGTTGTTTTAATAACAACTTTAGTTTTACTCAGATCAAGCAAAAAACAAAAAGAAAAAATTTCTAACAAAACGTCATTAGAATTGTGGTTAGGAAAGAAGAGAAGTTTAGAAGACACAGCAACAGAAAAAAAAGGTATATTAACTACCATTGAAGGTGAATTACCCGGAGTTTCTTACACCATGAATATTGAGATTGAAAAATGGTTACATAATAAGGATACCTATTTTAGAGAATTATTAACTCATGGAAATGGTTCGTTTGGGTTCCTTGAAATAAACGATATACTTAGTATAGCTATCGATGCTCATAAAAATGATATAATTATTGAGGTTAATACTAAACTTTTCGATCCAAGAACTAATACAGGAACTGACACATCTATAGAAAGTTGTATTGCTCAAGCTGAAGGTGATGATACACTTGTATCAGATCCTAAATTTAAAATAAGAAAACCCCAAAAACTTACTTTGAAATATTTCCCAATAGCTAAATATTTCCATATTGCTATTGTACTTACTCAAAATCGTGTAGATGCTTATATGGATGGTAAACTTGCTGTAACTAAAGTATTTAACGGTAATGTTGTAGAACCAAATACACAGGTTACTCTCCCATTCAAATGGCGTCAAGGAAAACCAATAAAAGCATATGTGTCAAATTTTAGATACTTTAATACTGAATTGGATGTAAGTACAGTTAAAGAAATTTATCAAATGGATATTAATCCAAATAGCAATACAGATTTACCAGCAGATGATAGTCTACAACAAGACTCGGACAATGAAGAAGATAATCGTCAATTATCCGGATGTAATTAAAACTATCGCAATTAAAATAAGAACTAAACTTATATCAATTAAGTATGAAGATATTTAATCATTTATCTACATTATTTATTAGTATTTTTTCTATCTTTAAAGGAAATAGTATGACAATGCCCTATAAATACCCATATGATCCGCGAATACATAACTTTGGTAATGTTGGAGTTGGTGGTAAAATTCACGCAACCCTTGCAAGACCTATTACAAAATTAATTGATATTGCCGCCTATAGTGGTGAAGACATTCGAGATATTATCGTTAATAATTTAAAAGATGATGTAAAAGCTGTTTCTGATTGGTGTTGTGGTACTGGTATGTCCACCGACGCTTTACGCAAAAAATTTAAAAATTCGGATATTATTGGTGTAGATACTTCCCATGAAATGTTAGATGTTGCACGTAGATTCTCTACTTCAAAAGCAAAATTTATTTGGGGAGATGCAGAAAATGTAAAATTACCTAATCCAGTTGATCTTATAACCATTATGTTTGCCTTTCATGAAATACCTCAACATGGTCGTCTTAAAATTTTAGAAAATGCAAGAGAAAATCTAACTGAAAATGGCAAATTATTAGTCGTTGATATTGATATCTCTTATAAACCATCCAGAATGATGTTAAGCGGTGAACCATATGTTTTGGATTATATCAAAAATATTCGTTCGGATATTATGTCTATATTTCCTATCGTTCAAGAAAAAGTTCCAGTTCCTGGTCATGTTAGACAATGGTTAGTTTCTAAATAATTATTTAATTGCTTATATATTAATAGATGAAGACACGTAAACGTCTCAAATATACAACAAATACTAGAAAAAAAACACGTAAAACACAATATGCTGGTATGTATTGTTATTTAAATGATAACATACAAGAATTATCACCTATTTATTTAGAAGGAAATGACAATGGCGTTATCGCCAAAGGGGAGAAAGGGCAAGTTATAAATTTAAACTGTTGTTGGATGAATTCTGTATTATACGCCTTCTTAGCTCATGATCAAGTTTATAATATATTAGAACAAAGAGATCATACCAGTTTTGAACTACAAAAAAACGAAGATAGAGATGATCATTCCCTTTATGAGTTAGCAATTATGGTAAAGGAATTTAGAGATCTCGGGGATGCTCCTCCATATACAGCGGTTCGCTGGGATGCATGGAGTTATCATGAATTATACAAATTAATTAAAGAAAAATACAATTTTATGCCAGAAGATTTTCCACGATTCGGAGATTTTGGAGATGCAAGAACTATATTCGAATTATTTTTAAATTTGTTTGAAAGAAGATCTAAATCCAAGCAGCAAAACATTGAAAAAGTTAAAATAGGATGGGAAAAACTAATCGGAAATCACGGATATGTTAACAGTCTACAAGAATTATGTGATTTTTTAAACCAAAATGAAGGATATACATGTGTTTCTTTCACTAAAACGTGGAGATGTATTACTGAAGTACAAACCGTCTCAGAGGATGAAGAATTTGATGCATTTCATTTTGTTACATATGCCAGAATTAATAAAAATAAATGGAGATTTTTCGATAGCGGTAATACAGTAAAGGATGTAAGTTTAGAGCAAACTATTCTACCATTTTGTCCCAAAGGAAAAGCCTACTATATTAGTGGTCTTTTCGTAAAGAATAATAGTTTGCAAGAAGATAATAAGGGAAAACAAGAAGAAGATAATAAGGGAAAACAAGAAGAAGATGAAGAACTACAAAGAGCTTTAGCGCTATCATTAACCGAAAATCAAAATGAATCTGAAGAAATGCGCTTGGCAAGACTTGCAGAAGAAGAGAACGCATTACAATTGGGTGATGAGGATGATCTTGCTACAGTCAAATCGGATGATGATAAAGATGCTGATTGGTCTTCAGACAACCAATCATCCAGCTCCTCATCATCCAGCTCCTCATCATCTCCCACACAAGATGTCGTTCCTCAAGTCAACCAAACCTCCGAGGAAGATAACGGTGATAACGAATTCGAAGAAGCCGAGATACTCTATATGACAGGAAATTATGAAAAAGCTTTCCCTTTATTGCGTGAAGCCTTAATTAAATATATGCTCCTACAAGGCAATATATCACATAACCCTCCCGTTTTAGATAAAGATATACAATTCATAGAGGAAAATCTAAAAAAAGTGGATACAGAGCTAAAAAGGCGCAAGGAAGAAAGTATAAAAGAACAGATTGCCATAGATAAGGAGAACGCTGAAGCAGAAGAGTTAAGACTTGTTCAAGAAAAAGAAAAGGCTCAAGCAGATCTTGATGCAAAAAATAAAGAATTAGAATTAGCAAAAAAGAAGTCTGATCAGGAGCGTACCATATCTGAAGAATTTGAAAATTTACGTATTCAAGAAGAAAAAGAAAAGGAACGTATTCAAAACGAACAAGCTGAAGCTGAAAGAAAAGCTATCGAAAAACAAAAAGAATTAGAAGCCAAAGCTGAAGAAAATAAAAATATGCTTCTTTTAGCTCAACAAGCTGAACAAAAA
>CETI01016777.1_pt1 | contig 43507 bp, 40 predicted proteins | sample 361441 | NCBI WGS metagenome assembly CETI01 (sample SAMEA2622478, study PRJEB7988) | marine metagenome | biome: marine biome (ENVO:00000447); feature: deep chlorophyll maximum layer (ENVO:xxxxxxxx); material: "saline water (ENVO:00002010), including plankton (ENVO:xxxxxxxx)" | depth 90 m | reverse complement strand
AAAGGGATTACAGAAAGAACTAATACAAAAATAGATATTGAAGATGGCGGGATAGTAACTATTGCATCTCATGATGGTGCAGCTGCTGAAGAAGCTCAAAGAATAATTGAAGGTCTAACTAGAAAAGTTCATGAAGGAGAAATTTTCTCTGGTTCTATTACTAGAATCATCCCAATAGGAGCATTTGTAGAAATTCTTCCTGGCAAAGAAGGAATGATTCACATTTCTCAATTATCTGAAGCAAGAGTAGAAAAAGTTGAAGATGTAGTAAAGGTTGGTGATCAGGTGACAGTAAGAGTAAGAGAAATAGATAATCGTGGTCGTATCAACTTGAGCTTAAGAGGAGTCCCTCAAAACGGAGGTATGAACTACCCAGAACCGACTCCCACCCCTGTCGCTCCTTTAACTTAAATAAAAAAATATTCAAACCAAGTAATCTGATTTATAGACAGAGAAAAATCTCATAATTTTTTCACAAATTATTTTATGAGATTTACCATGACTAGCCACCAAACATCCTCTCTGTGAATTATCTAATTTTTGATAGCATAAACATCTTCCATCAGCATGGGTAAATAGACCTCCAGCGGCTTCGATGACTGCATGAGGAGCTGCCATATCCCAATCCTTTGGAGAAGTTTTTCCCGACAGGGAAATATAAACATCTGACTCTCCTCTTAAAATTGTGGCAACCTTACAACCCACACTTCCAATATTTTTTGTTTGTCTAAACTTTATTTGCTCAAGAAGATTTTGAAGTATTTGCTCTTGATGGTTTTTGCTTGCAACATTAATTAATTCAGAAATTTCAGTCCTTTGGCTAAAAGATACTGACTTTTTAACTCCCTCTTGATCTTCGTACCATGCACCCATGCCAATAATTCCGAACCAAAGTTCATTTCTTTCAGGAATCAAAATAATACCTATTTTGGGGTTCTTTTTATGAGCCAAAGCCAAATGCACTGCGTAATTTTCTGACCCTTGAAGAAAGTCCCTAGTACCATCAAGAGGATCAAGTATCCATTTCCAATCACAATCACTTTGTGATTTCTTTAAATTTTTTTCTTTAGCAGATTCTTCGCTCAAAATATCCCATTTAACTAAAGGGAACTTTTCACATAATCCAGAAATTAATAATTCATTGATAGCAATATCTGCAGTAGAGACTGGTCCATCTCCTCCCTCTTGTACAGTTAGAGCTTTAGGGAAACCATAGGGAGGTTGTGAACCTCTTGCATAAGCCCTCAAGACATCAGCTGCAATCCAGCAAATCTTTCTAATCTCAATCAATAAACATTCAAGTTCAACTTCTTCTGGAACAACAAGCTCATTTGACATGATGAATTTAATTGAAGTAAATGAACCAAAAGAGGCTATTTCTGAACCTTTACCAGGAAGCCTTTATTTAGTTGGGACTCCCATAGGTAACCTCAGTGATCTATCACCCAGAGCAAAATCTATTCTGAAGAATGTCTCACTTGTAGCCTGTGAGGATACTAGGAGAAGTGGTCAACTCTTGAAAATAATTAATTCCAAAGCTCCCCTTCTTAGTTATCACAGACATAATAGTAAAAGTCGATTGCCACAAATTCTAGAAATCCTAAAGAAACAAGGAACTATTGCATTAATTAGTGACGCTGGTTTGCCAGGGATAAGTGATCCAGGAGAAGAACTTGTGCGCGCTGCCAAGGTTAACAACCATAAAGTGATCTGCATACCAGGTCCATGCGCAGCGATTACAGCATTAATCATTAGCGGATTACCCTCACAAAGATTTTGTTTTGAAGGCTTTTTACCGAAGAAAAAAAGTATTAGAAAAGAAACAATAGATCGTATTTCGAAAGAAAAAAGAACAACAATTATTTATGAATCCCCTCATCAGATAGTCAATCTACTGGAACTACTTTCTGTTTCATGTGGAGATAATAGACCAATTCATATAGGAAGAGAACTTACCAAAAGATATGAAGAATCAATAGGTCAGACTATAAAAGAGGCTATTGAATACTTTCAAAAAAATCCCCCTAAAGGAGAATTTACCATCGTGTTAGGTGGTAATTATGAAGATAATGAAGATTCTGCTGAGATTAAACTAGAGGCTATTAATAAATTAAAAAGCTTAATTAATGAAGGTCAAAAAACAAAGGAAGCTGCTAGAATAGTTTCTGAAGAAACAGGTATCTCAAAAAACTGGCTTTATTCAAACTATACAAAAAATAAAAACTATTAATACTAAAAACAAAAAAATTATTACTAAATCAACCCAAGATGGTCTTAAAATTAAAACTTTTTACTTTTAATATTACTAGTGGTATTTTATTAATATTATTTCTTTGCCTTGGTTCTCAGAATTTAGATAAGCGCCACAGTTTAAACTTCCTAGGCACTGAAACTGTTGGACTTCCTAATGGATTTATTGTAGGGGTTGCTTTCGTCATTGGATACGTAAGTGGTGGACTTAGTTCAATTACAATGATAAAAGATAAATCTAATCAAAAGATCAGTTAAATTCCTTTTCTAATGAAATCAATGAATCTTCAAGAATCAAACGGGTAATACCTTTTGCTAGCAAATAAGTTTTTGAAATTTTTAAAATGCTTGCATTTGGTATTTTTATTACCCTTTGATTTCTAGTACAATTTCTTTTTGCATCTCGCTGATTAGGGAATAATAAAATAGCGAGTCTTTGAAGTTCTTTCTCAGGAAGAAAATTCCACTCTGGTAATTCAGAAATAGTTTGGGGCTCAAGCTCAACTTTTTTATCAACAATCATATATAAACTTTCTGGAAGATCTACCTTATCAAGATCCTGATAATTAACTTTTTGCTGAGTTGTTTCAAAACTAACATCAGATATTAAAGGCGCAATCTCTGTAAAATTGTTTTCATCCTCTTTCTCTTCCTCATCATTCTCGTCCTGAGAATGATGATTATTTTCAATAGATAAAGATATTGTATTCTTAGTTTCTAATATGAGATTTGGCACCTCAACATCTTCAGAATCATTGAGGTGAAGCTTTTCATCCTTTGATTCGAGCGAAAGTCCTGATGAAATATGTTCAACTTCAAAACCTTCCTCTTCTTGATTAAATATTTCAACTCGAGATGTTTCGATTTTGGTCCTTTTGATTTTTGAACTTTCTTTCTTTAAAGAATTATATTCATCATTTGTTAGCAATTTTTTAACTGTTCTATTAATAGTATTAGCAGTACAATTGTATTTTTTTGCTAAGTCATTCGCAGGCAAGCCAGATCGAAAATCTTCTAGGATTTCATTTTTTTCAATCTTTGTTAACCTTCTTGAAATCATTTCCATCCTATAGACATGTTTAACAATAAGACCCTATGGGGTAAGAGCGCTATTTATTTGGATAAACCAAGGTAAATGGTATTGAATAGTAAGATTTAAGTGCACAGAAAGATCTAAATATATTGGATTAAGAATCATTACACTAACTCCAATTGGATTATCCAATAAAATAATTATAAAATAGTTTTTAATACTAAGAAGTGAGTTACAAAAAGATTTTAAGTGACATATTCTTAGTTAAAATGTTAATCCTATTAATTTAAAACAAATTCCTTAAAAAAAACACATCACAAGGTGAAAAAAATTTAATTTTAATTTTCTGTAAAAAAAATTCTTATTTGAAAGACTAATATATATTCACTTTATAAAAATAATAATCTGACTTTTAAATAGGCCTTAAGAACCTTTGAGATGAGAAACGAATCTCACAATAGAATTTATTAGAAATTAATAAAATACATAAGTCCAAATAATTTCCTTTCAGGAAATAAATTATTTGAACTTTGATTCATGTTAAAATTTGAGTCGCTTTCATTAATTAGGTAATTCATGAATGAAATTTGAAATCAAGAGAATTTGTTGTATTGGAGCCGGTTATGTAGGGGGACCAACAATGGCAGTGATAGCAGATAAATGTCCAAGTATAAGAGTTACAGTTTTAGATATTAATAATCAAAAAATACTTGATTGGAATGATAATGATCTTTCAAATTTACCAGTTTACGAACCAGGATTAGATAAAATAATAAAACGTTGCAGAGGCGTAAATTTATTTTTTAGCACAAATATAAAGGAAGAGATTTCGTTAGCAGATATGATTTTCTTATCTGTCAATACACCTACAAAAACAAAAGGTATAGGAGCAGGACAAGCAAGCGATTTAAAATGGATCGAGGCTTCAACAAGACAGATTGCTAGCTATGCAAAAGGGCAAACAATAGTTGTAGAAAAAAGCACTTTACCTGTACGGACAGCGGAAACAATTAAGTTAATTCTAGAAGCACAAAATGATGACAATAATAAAAAAGAAGAAAATAATAATCAATTTTATATTTTATCTAACCCCGAGTTTCTTGCAGAGGGTACCGCCATTAATGATTTAGAAAATCCAGATAGAGTTCTTATAGGGGGAGAGAACGAATCTGCCATAAGTGCATTGGCAAAAATTTATGAAAACTGGATAGATCCAAAAAAGATTTTAAGAACCAATCTATGGAGTTCAGAATTATCTAAATTAACAGCAAATGCGTTTCTAGCACAAAGAATAAGTTCAATAAACTCAATTTCTGGATTATGTGAGAAGACAGGTGCAGATATTGGTGAGGTTTCAAAAGCCATAGGAATGGACAGAAGAATAGGTTCTGAGTTTCTTAAACCTGGACCTGGTTTTGGTGGTAGTTGTTTCAAGAAAGATATATTAAATTTGATCTATATTTGCAATTACTACGGACTTCATGAAGTAGCTGAATATTGGGAAGGTGTAATCAAAATCAATTCATGGCAGCAAAACAGAATAGTTAGAGTAATTATTAATAAGTTATTCGGTACAGTTGCAGAAAAATCTATAGCAATATTAGGTTTCTCGTTTAAATCAAATACAAATGATACGAGAGAATCTCCAGCGATAAAAATATGTAATGACTTAATCAATGAAGGTGCAAAATTAAAAATTTATGATCCTAAAGTTAGTAAGAAAAAAATAGAGCTTGATTTGAATTTAAAATCAACAGTCGAAAACATATGTTCTCCCAATGGTTCTTGGCTTTATTCAACTACTATTCTAGATGCCGCAAAAGGTGTAGATGGTATTGTTATTTTGACAGATTGGAACGAATTTAAAAATATAAATTGGAATGAATTATATAAATATAGCAGAAAGCCTACATGGTTATTTGATTCAAGAAATGTGTGCGATACAGATAAAGCCAAGGAAGAAAATATAAAAGTTTGGGAATTAGGATCCTCCTCATCTGAATAAAAAGATATACTTATAAAAAAATTATTCTAACAAGGCGAAATAATGAGATTTTTTCACTCTAGAAATATAATAACCATAATTATTAATACAAATCAACTTATTGACTTACCTAATCCTTTAAATAATTAATTTAAAACTGGATTCATTAAACATATTCAATATATTTATTATGTTAAAAATCTAATCTAATTAAAAAAGAAATTTAATTATTTTACCTAATCCTAGTATATTTAATTGTTTATCCTTCCATACACATCATCTAATCTAACAATATCATCTTCACTTAAATATGAACCACTTTGAACTTCAATAAGTACCAAAGGTATTCTACCAGGATTTGTAAGTCTATGCTTTGAACCCAAGGGTATGTATACACTTTGATTTTCTCCTAAAAGTAAATTTTCTTCATTAATTTCTACTTTAGCTGTACCTGTAACAACTATCCAATGCTCAGCTCTATGATGATGCATTTGCAATGAAAGACTTGCATTTGGCTTAACTTCAATTCGTTTAACTTGCCATCTAGAACCTTGTTCAATCGAAGTGTAATTTCCCCATGGTCTATAAACTTTTCTATGGTTTTTACCTTCATCTCTATTCTCTTTTTTTAATTTGTTAACAATTTTCTTAACGTCCTGATCGTGATTTTTCTCGGCAACAAGAATAGCATCATTAGTTTCAACTATTAACAAATTTTGAACTCCTAAACCAACAACTAATCGACTCTCACTTCTTACATAGCAATTATTTAAATTCTTAGTAATTACATTCCCTAAAAGTACATTTCCATTTTCATCTTTTTTTGAAACTTCCCATATAGACTTCCAACTTCCTACATCGCTCCAACCAACGTTTAATGGCAACACAGAGCCTGATTTTGTTTTTTCCATTACTGCAACATCAACAGAGATGCTAGGACATTCTTTAAAAGCTTCTTTATCTAACCTTTGAAAATCCATGTCACAATTATTTTCTTTTAAAGCTTTACTACAAGATTTGAGTACTTCTGGTGAATATTTTTGAAGTTCCTTAAGAAAAACACTTGCTTTAAATAAAAACATCCCACTGTTCCATGTAAAGCGAGGATCAGAAGCTAGCTTTTTTGCTTTCTCCAAATCAGGTTTTTCAATAAATTTTGAGATGGGACTAGCAATAAAAGAATTAATTTCTAAAGGTTCAACAGATTCGATATATCCATACCCAACTTCAGGAGATGTAGGAATGATCCCAAAAGTAACTAATTTCCCCTGATCTGCCAACTTTTTTGCAGCTTTGATTGATTTTAAAAATTGTTCACAATCTTTTATTACGTGATCAGAAGCCAAAACAAGCAATACTGGATCAGATCCATCCTCTGAAGCCTTCAATGCTGATATAGCTATTGCAGGTGCTGTATTGCGCGCAAATGGTTCAAGTATTATTGTTTTTGGTTTTACATTTATTTCTCTTAGTTGCTCGGCAACGATAAAACGATGCTCTTCGTTACATATAAAAATTGGATTATCTTGATTTTCAACTCCACTGATTCTCTCAAGTGTCTGCTGCAATAAAGTTTTAGATGTATCGGCACTTAATGCTAAATATTGCTTTGGATAACTTTCTCTCGACAAAGGCCACAGCCTAGATCCAGTCCCTCCGCAAAGAATTAATGGCAATAAAAGATCTCTTTTCATCAATACTCAAGAAAAAGCTTACTTGAAAGAATAATTTGACTTTTAAATATTACTATAGATAATGCCAAATATTAGTCAAGGTTATTATTAATCTTAATCCCATTTGGTTATCAATTAATGAAATTGCTTATGTAATAAAAAATAATAATTTTTGGATATAATTTAAAAATAGAAAAAAACTTAAAAATTAATCAAAGGAATAAAGAAAAAGTAGTAAAATCTAAGATTTAATAATCTAACTTATTATTTTAAAATAAACTAAATTAAATAAAAGTAATAACTTTAATTGGATAATTAATTCTCAATAGCCATAATCATAGGATTATCAATAGATTAAGCTTCGAATTAGAAAAGGTTCGAAAAAGTTCAAGACTAGAAGATGGTTTTATTCTTTTGTCAAAAAGACTATGGAGGACGTCTTTTTAAAAATTTTCAATCAAAATTGCCAACTATCTAAACAAGAGCACAAATTCCCCGTTAGTGATCAATCTCAATTTACTCGAAAGCCTGCAAAGGGCTCAAAACAAGCAATTAAAGAAAAAATTGAAAAAGTAGGATTATTAGAAATAAATCTAAGCCAAAAACCAGTCCTAAAAAACATCAGTACACTTGTGTATAAATAAATCTTTTGTGGGTCTGCTTAATTCTGCTTGTAGTTAGCTACATGACTATGTAATCTTAGATAGTTGATTTTTTGTTATTGGTTTTTTTTAGACCGAATAGCTCTAAAGCCTCTGCTCCCTTAGCTCAGCTGGATAGAGCAACTGCCTTCTAAGCAGTGGGCCGCTGGTTCGAATCCAGCAGGGAGCGTCCTCAAACCGAATTCATCGAATTTAATAAGCACTAAAATTTGCTATGGAAGCTTGTTAGAAAATTTACACAAGTTTTTAAGTTATTAATTTCACAAAATATTATCTAATCAAGCAATAGGTGAGTCATGTTTACATGTCTTAAATTTAATATTTTCCATATTTATCTAATAAAGAACGGAAAAAATAAAAAAATTAATTTTTTAAAGATTAATTGATTTAAATATTAATTCAAGATGTTTAAATATGTTACGTCAAAATGAATGTTAAAAATAGTGATATATGTCAATAGGTTTTGAACAACTATTAGAGATATTTTTTAACTATTAGCAATCTTAAAAATAATTAGATACTTTTGTATAAAACTTACCAAATAAATAACTCAAAGGGGACATTGATCATTTTGCAATATACATTTTTGCTATTCATATCCATTAGGATTTAATGACTGCCATTTCCAACCATCTAAACACATTTGTTCAAGAGATCTTTTTGGAGACCAATCTAAACATGAAAGTGCAAAAGAGTTATCAGCAATAACACTTGCTACATCTCCAGACCTTCTGTCAGAAATCCTATAAGGTATTTTAAGATTATTTACTGTTTCAAAAGCATTAATCAACTCTAGTACAGAAAACCCCTCGCCTGTCCCAATATTGAAGTTTACAGTTTGAGGATTCTTTCCAAATAAATATTCCAACGCCGCAATGTGGCCCTCGGCAAGATCCATTACATGAATGTAATCTCTAACACCAGTTCCATCTCGGGTTGGCCAATCGTTTCCAAAAACAGTCAATTCTTTAAGATTACCTGCTGCTACTTGAGTTATATATGGGAAAATGTTGTTTGGAATACCCAAAGGGGATTCACCTATCATCCCTGAAAAGTGTGCTCCAATTGGATTAAAGTATCTCAAATTAGCTATTCTCCATTTATCAAAAGAGCTGTTATAAGTATCAAATAGTAATTTTTCAACAGTTGCTTTTGTGGTACCATATGGATTAATGGGTGAGATATTGGTATCCTCGCGAAGTTGCTTTTTATTTGAAATTCCATATATAGTTGCACTACTACTGAATACAATTGTTCTACATTCATATTTATCCATAACACTAAGCAATTTCAAAGATCCATTTACATTTACGTCCCAATAAAGCAAAGGATTAGATACAGATTCTCCTACAGATTTAAGTCCTGCAAAATGTAGAACAGCTGATATAGGAGAACCTGAATCTTGTGAAAGAGAAAATATATTTTTTAAGAATTCTTCGTCTCTTATATCGCCTCTAATTATTTCAATATTAGATATATTGGTTTCATTTTGATTCTTTAATATATTTATAACGCTAGAGATTGAAGCCGGAGAACTATTAAAAAATGAGTCGAGTACAACAACATCATAGCCTTTCTGAAGAAGAGAGAGGCATGTATGACTTCCAATAAAGCCAGCCCCACCAGTAACTAAAATTCTTTGCATAATTGATATTATTCACTATCTTAATGAACATTTTCGATAATACAATAGAAAAGTTGACAATAGCTAAATTCTCTAAATAGCATATTGGAAAGTGAGAAGAAGAATTCATCAAATATCTCTAATCTTATATTTTTATATATTATAAAAAATATAAGATTTTTGTTTTATTGCTAAGAGTCATAGATTATTAATTATTCGAATGAAGACAAATAGACAACAGTAATTACAAATCGATAAAATCAGAAAAAATCTAGAGGGGTATAATTATAATTTTAAATATTTTGATCCCAAATTAAATTTGCATTATTTGACATTTTTTTGTAAAATAATAAAAATATTTTTTTTAAAAGAACTTAAGGTTTCTTCCAAGCAAAAGAATGAAAATTGCAAATGAAATCAATAATTTAGAGCAAGAGTCAGAAATAGACTTTAAAGAAATAAAAAATTTAATCTTCAGAAATAAAAAATTAATCACCAAAACTACTCTAATAAGTGTAATAATATTTAGTTTTTATGCTTTAACAACAAAAAGAACCTGGGAAGGATCTTTCCAAATAGTCTTGCAACAAGATTCAAATACTAAACTTGGAAACAGCATACTCAATCAATTATCTTCTTCATCTCCATACTTCAATCTAACTCCTCAACAAAATAAAATTGCCACAGAAGTTGAGATCCTTCAAAGCCCAAGTGTTTTACTTGAAACATTTGAATTTGTAAAAGAAACAAATCAACCTAAAAAGAAATCATTACTATTTAAAGATTGGAAAGAAAAACTTAATATAAAATTAACTAAAAATACAAGTGTACTTAATATATCCTATCGAGACCAAGAAAAAGAAACAATACTACCAGTACTCCACAGAATATCAAAAGCCTACCAGAATTATTCAGGCAAAAAAAAATTAAAAAAAGTTACTACAGGTATTAACTTCCTAAAAGATCAAATATCAATATTCGAAACAAAGGCTGCCGAGTCCATGAGAGAGAAAGAATTATTTGGAAGAAAAAATAATATAGATGTTGTTTCAACATCCTCCTTAGAAGGGGATAATCAATCGGGTATATTTATACTTACTAATGTAGAAGAAGAAAGATTAAGAGCACAAAAAAAAGTTAGAATTTTTGAAGAGCATGAAAAAAAAATTAATGACATCCAGGATTCAGAAGAAATTCTATACGTAGCAGAAACACTTACAGACATTAAAGGTTTTTCTGATCTAACCTCAATAATCAAGGAAATAGATAAAAAATTAGCCTTTCAACGGGCAATATATAAAGATTCAGATGAAAGTATAAAAGATTTATTAAAAGAAAAATCAATTCAAGTTGAGTTATCGAAAAGACAAATATTAGGTCTTCTAAAGGCGCATAAAGAGGACGCAATATCAACTTTAAAATCAACTGAACGTTCTCAAGATACAATAATAAAGTTTAAACAATTGGTAAATAAATCAATCAAGAATCAAGAAATACTAAATGAATTAGAGAATCAATACAGAGTAAATCTTTTAGAGAAAGCACGTACTACAGAACCTTGGGATTTAATTACTAAACCAACATTATTTCCTTATTCTGTTGCTCCTAATAAAAAAAGATTGTTAGCCCTAGGAATAATTTTAGGTTCAATTACAGGAATATTATTATCATTTTTAATCGAGAAGAAAAAAGGATACATATATTCTCTAAATGAACTTAAGTCTTTATCTAATTATCCAATTCTTGCTAGTATAAGCTTAGATAAAGATAAATCTTGGCGAGAGACAGTAAGTTTAATTGCTGCTTCAAAATTATCTAATCTTCAATCAAATATAGCTATTTTAAAAGTTGGATTAATCAATGATAGTGCCATAAGTAAGATTTATAAATCTTTATCTGAAGAGATAAAAGAAGATCGTCTCTTGATAACAGACAAAGTTAAAACTGCCGCATCATTCGGTCAAATAATGCTTATTGCCGAATTAGGATCTACAAGATCTTATGAATTAGAAACTATAAAAAGCAAGCTTTTACTACAAAACAGTCCGATCCTGGGATTATTAATTGTCAATGGAGTCAATTAATATATATAATATACCAATAAATTAATTTAAATAAAATTAATCCTAGATCCTTATAAGCTATAAAGAATGATTTCTTCCAAAATAAACTTTATATTATTACCGTTTTTATTTTCAGCCCAAGCATTAACAGCTAGTAACTTTACAATTAAAAAGGCCTATTCAAATCAGATTTATAATAAGCCTACAGAAGACTATATAAAAAGAATACCTGATAACAGTTTTTATATTTTAGGGCCTGGTGATGAATTAAAATTAAATGTTTCTGATGATACAGAAGAATTAAATAAATTAATATTTATAAATGGTGAAGGTATTGCAAACCTACCAAGAATAAAAAGAACTTACGCAGCAGGACTAACGATATCAGAGTTGACAGATATTCTAAATATAGAGTACGCCAAATATGTAATTAAGCCAGATGTCGAGCTTATAATTAATAAATATAGACCTGTAAAAGTATATATAGATGGAGAAGTAGAAAATCCAGGCTATCATATTTTAACTGGTGCAATCGATACGAACCCTGAGATTGAAGAGGATGAATTTGAATATTTCAGGTTATCAAGTGATCCAAGAAGGACAAAAGTAGAATCTAGTCTTTCTAAAAAAGGAAGAGAGTTTGTTTTGAGAAATATTTATTTCCCTACTCTTATTGATTTAATTAGAAAAAGTGGCGGTGTAACTATAAATGCAAACTTAAACAATATAAAAGTAACTAGAAAAAACAGCATTTCCAATGGTGGCGGAAGAGTTGGAACAGATATCAACCTAATAAAGACTTTAAATTTAGAAGATAATACTCAAAATATCAGATTATATGATGGTGATACAATATATATTAGTAAGACGGAAGAACCAGTATTATCTCAAGTTGCAAAAGCACTTAAATCAAATATTAATCCAAAATACATTAGTGTATATTTATCAGGAAGAGTAGAAAATGTCGGTCCAATAAAAGTAAATAAAACATCTGTACTTACCGATGCATTGGATATTAGTGGAGGAGTAAAAGTGCTAAAAGGACCTATACGTTTCATAAGATATAACAATGATGGTACAGTTGATAGTAGAACATTTAGACTTGCAAGAAATGTTGAAAGGGGTTCATATAGAAATCCTTATCTAAAGAATGGTGATGTAATTCATGTCAAAAAAAGTGCTCTTAATATAGCGAATGAAACCATTGATGAAATTACTTCACCATTAAGAGGATTGTTATCCTCTTATCTATTTTTTGATTTAATACAGGATAAATTTAGTGATAATTAACTTATAAGTTAATTTTAAGATAAATTAAACTATCCTATAGAATAATTGATAAAGACAAAAGATTTACATTTTGATCATGTATACAAAAAATCAAGGTAATAATAAAAAAATAGAAGACTCTAACAACAAAAAAATAGCATTAATCACTGGCATTACAGGTCAAGATGGAAGTTACTTGGCAGAGTTACTTTTAGAGAAAGGATATGAAGTGCATGGGATCAAAAGAAGATCAAGTAGTTTCAACACATCGCGAATAGATCATTTATTTCAAGACCCCCATGAGAATTCCCCTAATTTTCATCTTCATTACGGAGACCTGACTGACAGCACAAATATTTTACAAATTATCGAAAAAGTATCACCTGATGAAATTTACAATCTTGGTGCCCAAAGTCATGTCGCCGTTAGTTTCGAGTCTCCTGAGTACACCGCCAATTGTGATGCCCTTGGAACATTGAGAGTGTTAGAAGCCGTAAGAATACTTGGATTAAAGCAAAAAACAAAAATATACCAAGCCAGCACTAGTGAGCTATATGGATTAATTCAAGAAACTCCTCAAACTGAAAAAACACCTTTTTATCCAAGAAGTCCTTACGGAGTTGCTAAACTTTACGCCTATTGGATAACAGTCAACTACCGCGAATCATACGGCTTATATGCTTGCAATGGCATTCTATTTAATCATGAGAGTCCTAGAAGAGGAGAAACTTTTGTTACGAGAAAAATAACAAGAGGATTGGCACGAATAGATGCTGGAATTGAAAAATGTTTATACATGGGCAATATCAATTCGCTTAGAGATTGGGGACATGCGAGAGATTATGTTGAATTACAATGGAGAATGCTTCAACAGGAACATCCAGAGGACTTTGTAATTGCAACTGGTATGCAACAAACTGTGAGGAGCTTTATTGATTTGGCAGCTAAAAGCTTGGGTTGGGGGCCCTTAAACTGGAAAGGTGAAGGATTAAATGAAATTGGAATGAGAAATAACGGAGATATTGTTGTGAGAATTGACCCCCGATATTTTAGACCAGCAGAAGTTGACTCTTTGCTGGGTAACCCACTTAAAGCAAAGGAGAAATTGGGATGGGAGCCTAAAACATCTCTTGAAGAAATGGTAAATGAAATGGTTGAAACCGACCGTTTGATAGCATATAAAGAGTCTCTACTTAAAAAAGTAGATTGTAAACCAAAAAAATCTAATAAGATATAATAAAATATGGCAAATTCTATCAAGAAAATTTTTTTAACTGGTGGTAATGGGATGGTAGGTAGAAATATTCGTGAAAATAAATTGATTCAGCAATATGAAATATTTTCACCAAATAGAGAAGAATTAGATTTACTAAATAAAGAAAAAACTTTTGACTACATTAAAAAAATTAAACCTGACCTAATTATTCATGCAGCAGGCAAAGTGGGCGGGATTCAAGCTAATATAAATAACCCTACAGATTTTCTTGAGATTAATTTAGAAATTGGAAGAAATATCATTTTATCAGCAAAAGAATTAAGAGTAAAACGTCTTTTAAATATTGGTAGCTCATGCATGTATCCTAAAGATATTAATATACCAATAAAAGAAGAAAACTTACTGAAAGGTCAAATTGAACCTACTAATGAAGGTTATGCCTTAGCTAAAATAGTAATTGCTAAATTATGTACTTATATAAAAAAAGAGAATCCTGATTTAGAATACAAAACTGTTATTCCTTGTAACCTATATGGTAAATATGATAAATTTGATCCAAAAGTATCTCATCTCATTTCCGCAATAATTGAGAAAACCCATAAAGCTATTATTAATAAAGAAAATTTTATCGAAATATGGGGAGATGGTTCAGCTAAACGTGAATTTCTTTATGCAGAAGATTTAGCCGCTTTAATTGAAAAATGCATTTCACATTTTGATTCGATACCAGATATTATGAATCTCGGTCTTGGCTATGATTATTCAATAAAAGAATATTATGAAGAAACAGCAAAAGTCCTAGATTTCAAAGGAGAGTTTAAATATAACTTGGAAAAACCTATAGGCATGAAAAGGAAATTACTAGACATTACAATCTTAAAAGAATTAGGATGGGAGGTCAAAAGATCACTTAATGAAGGAATTCTCAAAACATATTCCTTCTATAAAGAAGGGAAATAGAATGACATATAGATTTCCTCTAGCCAGTTCAACGTGGGACAAAAACGAGTTAAACGCAATACAAAGAGTTATTGATAGCGACAGATTTACCATGGGTAGCCATGTTAAAGAATTCGAAAAAAGATTTGCTGAATATATAGGAACAAAATACGCAGTGATGGTCAATTCAGGCTCCTCAGCAAACTTAATAGCAGTAGCTTCATTGTTTTATACAAAAGATAAGGAAAAGCAGCTTAAGAAAGGAGACGAGGTAATTGTTCCTTCAATATCATGGAGCACAACATATTTTCCGCTTTATCAGTATGGACTCAAGATAAAATTTGTAGATATAGATTTAGAAACATTAAATATAGATATAGAGCAATTAAATGAAGCAATTACAGAAAGGACAAAGGCTATATTTTGCGTAAATCTACTAGGAAATTCAAGCAACTACTCAGCAATAAAAAAAATAGTAAAAGACAAAAATATCTTAATCTTAGAAGATAACTGTGAATCATTGGGTGCTGAATATGAACATAAAATGAATGGTTCCTATGGAATAGTAGGAACCCATAGTTCATTTTTTAGCCATCATATTTCGACTATGGAAGGTGGTATTGCAGTAACTAATGATGAAGAATTATACCAAATAATGCTTTCAATCAGAGCTCACGGATGGACAAGAGATCTTCCAGATAAAAATTTAATCTCAAATAAAGACCAAAATAATAAATTCGATGAATGCTTTAAATTTGTTTTACCTGGATATAATTTAAGACCTTTAGAGATGTCTGGTGCTATTGGAATAGAGCAATTAAAAAAATTACCAGATTTAATTAGGGCAAGAAGAGAAAATGCAAATTTATTTAAAGAAGTGATGCTAAATAATGAAAATCTTCTAATTCAAAAAGAAATTGGTAAAAGTAGTTGGTTTGGATTTAGTATGATAATCAAGCCCGAATCAAATATAACAAGAAAAAAACTACTACAAAAATTAGAAGAACTGAGCATTGAGACTAGGCCAATTGTTGCAGGTAACTTTACAAACAACTTAGCTATAAAATATCTAGATTATGAAATACATAATAAACTCACGATCTCAGATTATGTTGATAAAAATGGATTATTCATTGGGAATCATCATTATCCATTAGATAGTATGTTTGAGATACTAAAAACAATTGACAAAATATAACTCAATTGAAAACCAAATTCAAAAAACATCCTACCCCTAAAGTATCAATTATTTTACCAGTTTATAACGCTGAGGCTACTATTTCTGATTGTATAAATTCAATTATAAATCAAACATTCAAAGAATTTGAATTAATCACAATGGATGATGGCTCAATAGATAGGAGCCTGGAGATTATAGATAAGCTAGCAAAACTAGATAATAGAATTATTGTCATCACCCAGAAGAATGTAGGCTTATCTAAGACATTAAATAAAGCTATTGAGCTATCAAAAGGTAAATATATAGCAAGAATGGATTCGGACGATATTTCTCATATTGATAGATTGAAAAATCAATACGAATATTTAGAGAGAAACCAAGATATAGATCTGATCTCTTGCAATTATCAAAAATTCTATGAGATAGAAAATAAGAAAATGGTAAAATTAGATTGTGTAAATCATCCTACAGAGCATTCATCAATATCGAAATTATTATGTTTTTGTAGCCCAATATGTCATCCAGGAGTGTTTGCAAAAAAAACATTTTTTGAAGATTGCAGATATTCTCATAAATGCATTGCCGAAGACCATGAATTATGGTTTAGAGGTCTTGCATATAAAAAAAAATATGCAAATATCGACAAGAGCCTTATATTATACAGAATAAGCAAGAATTCACTTACCAAAAAGAATAAAATACTTATAAGATTAACTAGCTTATTTATGTGGACACGGAATATCCCTTTATCCTACGAACTTTTATCTAAAGATAAATTTACAAAAAAAAAGATGATAGGAATAGATAATAAGATAAATTCTATATTACTACTGGGTATAGTAATAAGTAAGGTGATAAAAGCAATAATTAAGCTTACAAAAATATAGATAATTATATGACACTAGGAATTATATTATTAGTAGCCTTAATAAGAATACTAGCAATACCGCTAATTGATTATCCCGATTTTACGGTAACTACGTATCATAGAGCATTTGAAAATTTAGTTTTTACAGACAGTATTAGAGGGTATGTAGAAAGAATCTCGGGACTTAAAGCTTTAACTTTAGATGAATCTTTAATTAGTATAATAATTGGACCATTTTATAAATCAATATTAGACTATTTACCTACTGTAGAAGTATTTTTTTACCCAATTCTTGGATATATTTTATTTTTATTTTTCATAATAAGGATTAATAAAAATAGCAAGTCAATAGTAAATAGTATTAGGATTGAACAGAACGATCAGAGATATATACATATCATAAGATTCAATAATAACATAGATAAGAGTACAAAAATATTACTATTAATTCCTGTAATTCCATATTATTTAATTAGTTTTCATCCAGATATTTTATTCAATATTATAGGATTAATATTTGTGCATAAACTAATTGCAATACTAAATATTGAGAATATTTTCAAAAAGCTAAAACTATCAAATACAGAATTTATAGAGAGACAAAGCAATAAAAAAATAAATTTTCTTTATGTTTTTAGTTTATTTATTCTCTCGTTAGGCTATCAACTAATACAAGATAATCAACTTATTTTAGTTATTTTTATAACCACAGTAATTTACATATCAATCATAAGCAAGTCTATTAATAAAACACTCTATAGCTTGTTATCAGCTATAAATTTAAAAAGAATATTTAATAAAGGTTTATTAAAATATAATACAGTCTTCATAGCTATAATTATTACAAGTTTATTTATACTTTTTAGATTTAATAACCTAATCCTAAGTTCATTCCAATATATACAAATACTTCCCGTAGCTATAAAAAATGTCAGCGAAGTTTATACGGATATGGCTATATATGGAGAGCTTCTTACTAAATATTCTTACCCTGTCAGACTAGCTATATTCATTACTGGCGCAACATTATATACTCCTTATGGTTTTGGGATATCTCTAATCGAAAGATTTCTCTATTTAACTTACACAGTAAAATCAACATTTGAATTACTAAACCACGAATATACAAGCGAGAGATTGAAGTCTCTTTATATTTCTGTTCCTATAACCTTGATGCTTATAATTGCCATAATACCAATCTTTACAACTTTCAAGTACTGGTTATGTATTACTCCACTATGGACATACCTTTTAAGCATCAATTACAAAAGTGTGAACAAATTAATAATTTTCAGTTGGACTTCTATACTTATTAGAGGACTTGTAAGTTTAACATAATAAATATGCACAATGATATCCCTTTTTTCATAATTTACTATTCAGGCAAATGCTTTGAGAAATCACTAATAAGTCTTTTAGAATCAACTAATCTAAAACTTCGCATATATATTGTAAACAATAGATCTCATGATAACAATAGCAATAAAGAGTTAAAAAATTTATCAGAAAAATATGGTTTTGACATTATTAATTGTTCTAACAGATGGGTTCTAAGTATGAATAACAAAATAATACAGCAAATAATAAATAAAAATGAATTATTTTTACTCTCAGATGATGATATTATTTATCCTATAAGACGCAGTAAAGAATGCTGGATAAAAGAACTATTTTTATTGATGGAGAAATATAAATTCATTGGGAAGTTAGGTATAGATTGCATAGATTCAGATAATACTCATCAAAAAGAGACATGTCATGAGGTTTTACCGGAGATAATACCTATTGGTGTAGATACAACACCTGCAATATATAGAAAAAATCTTTTTATACCAAACAATACTATCTTTAATCCGAGGCATATGAGCATGATTAAGCCTGAATTATTAAACTGTCAAATCAAATCGTATCAATGTAGAAGCCTATCCAATAAAAATATAGAATTAAGAACTAAAGATTATATGAGTAGGAAAGCATTTTGTTTCACAATTTGTAGCGCATGGTTATCTAAAGATAATCTATTGGCAACTCCATTTATTCCTAAAATATTTTATTTATTATTCAGAAGATTCTTTTATTTATTCTGGGCATTTGATAGCATAATTCGATATCAATTTTATATACTAAGAAGAATTCTCAGGCATTAGGATCAATATTATTAATGCAATATTTTAACCAAGCAGAAAAAGGTATACTTCGATTTATGGTAAAATCAAGGCAACCTAATTAATTTATCTTGAGAAATATAAAAATATTAAAATCTATCTATAAATTATATCCAAAGAATATTAAAGGAATAAGTATAGTCTCACTAATAACTGGTATTTCAGATACTTTATTAATTTATTTCTTATCAAAAATAATTATTTCAATTGATAGTCAATATTCTAGTGGTTCATTTTCTCAACTTTTATACCCCTTATTAGCTATACTCTCTATTGCTATTAGATATTTTTCATACAATTATTCTATTTTTCTTGCATTTGACTTAGGGAAAAGGATATCAAACTTATTTGCTAAATCTATTATAAAATCAGATTATAGAAATCTAGTAAATATCAGTGAGAAGAGGCTTCTATCTGTTGGTTTGAATGATTGTAACTCTATTATTTTTGGAGTCCTATTGAGTTTTTGTACAGTGATATCTGTATCAGTTACGCTTTTAACAATTTCAATATATTGTATTTATCTTAATCCCAAAGCATTTTTTGCTTTAATTATAATTTCACTTTTTTTGATATTAATAGCACGAAAGTATGCCAAACATGGGAAATTCGTTGGTGAACAAATTTTAATTCAACAAGAGGAATATATTAATAATCTAAAGTCTATATATAATAATGCAGAAATAGCAAATGGCCAAGGGATAGTAAAACCTCTTCTCAGTGTATTCGGTAAGACAACTGATCTATATAGAAATGCTCAGTCTCAAAGTGTTTTAATTAGCTTCAAAACAAAAACAATAGGAGATATATTAATCCCTGTTTTCTTTCTTGCGTTATCTTTATTTAATTCTTCTAATGGAATATCTAATTTAAATGTAGTTACCATCAGTTATATGCTAGTTCTTTTACGTTTATCAGGTCCTGTTCAACAAATGATAAGTGCACTAACCTATATTAGCGTTTACTCTATTTCTATTCGTAATGTGTTAGATACAATATCTATACTAAAGAGATCAAATTCATCCTCAGGTATTATTAATCATACTCTAGCGGAAACAAATAAATTAGATCAAGATTCTATTTATGAGATGAATAATATTAAAGTTTATAAGGATTTAAATAACGATAAAAACAAAGAGCTTATTTTATCCATAGATGATTTACGAATATCTAAAAATGAATTTATAGGGTTTTCTGGACCTTCTGGATCAGGGAAGTCAACACTTTTAAGGCTTTTAACTGGCTGTATAACAATTGATGATGGATACTTTTCTCTAAATCCAGGCTTAATTTCGATTGTTACTCAAAAGCCTTTATTCACTTTGCAAAATTTTGAAGATGAAATTAAATTATATAGTAGGAAAGATTTTATTGATTTCAATGAGGTAGATAGACTTAGAAAGAGATTAAATCTTTCTGATAGATTTTCAAACCTAGAAGAACTTTTAAATACCCAACTTAGTCAAGTCACAAGTGACTTAAGTGGAGGACAATTGCAAAGGTTAAGTATAATTAGAGCACTTGTTTCTGGCTGCGATACATTAATCTTAGATGAACCTACAAGCGGACAAGATAAACAAAATGAACTTTCAATTATATATGAGTTGTCAAACTGGGAAGGCACAGTCATAATAGTTTCCCACTTACAATCTACTCTCTGTCACTGTGATAGAGTCATTTTCCTAAAGGATGGTAAAATAGCAAAAATTTAATTGAGAAAGTTTCCATTGAATGGATTTCACTAGTTCAGCTAACGATTTTTATTCAATCGAGATGACAACAGTTGTTGGTTGCGCTAGACAATGTAGTTACTGCCCACAAGATAATCTTAGTAAAGCCTGGTCAGAGAAGAAACCAGAAGAGAGAAAAGTAAGACTAATGACTAAGGAAATCTTTACTAGTATGCTTAATTTGCTTCCAAAAAATATTTATATTTATTGGACAGGTTATGCAGAGCCAATGCAGGCTCCAGATTTCCATACGTTTGTAAAGGAAGCCTCATCAAGAGGGATAAGAGGTGAAATTTCAACAACCTTGCATACAAATAATGATGAAAATATATATGCTCTAGCTGATAGAAAACATCTTGACAAACTATCTCTTCATCTCCCGGATCAAAAGGGTTATATGAAGTCAGTTGTAAATGATAAATTTTTTGAAAGGTTAGATTTTGTAGTAAGAAATTGTTTAAAAGAAGGAGATCTAATTCATTTTTTTGGACCTTTGAATAATGACATAATTAGTTTCCTGAAAGAGCCTCAATATAGAACTTATTTGGAAGGTGTAAAAGTTGATGAAATACCTATGGATGATGTAGATGCTTTAACAAGTAGAGCAGGGAATATAGAAACGGCCAATACAACCTATCATTCATCAAAGGTATTTTGTGCTGCAAGACGACTTAGACAACCTGTAATTCTTCCTAATGGAGATCTCTATATCTGCTGTATGGATTATTCTTTAAGTGCCCCATTAGGAAATATTTTCAAAAGTAACTATGTTGATATAATTGAAAATAATATAAAATATTTCAGAAAATCTCAACCCGAAATATGTCATAAATGTGAATGGGCAGAACCAAAATCAATGAGGAAGAGTTCCCTACTATACGTAAAATCATTGCTTAAAAAGTAAATAATTGTTATGTGTAGTTTCTTTTTCTCAAATAAAAACCTTAAAAGTATTAAAAATTTACTAAGTGAAGATTACTATAATAAACTAAGAGGTCCTAACATAACTAATATTTTAGAACATAAAGAAATTATTTTATTACATAATCTTCTTTCGATGTCAGAAGATTTTTCACCACAGCCTAAACTCAAGAATAATTGTATATTATTATTTAATGGAGAAATTTATAATAATGATATTAAGAAATACAAATCTGATACTGATTATTTAATTGACTTATTAATTAATGAGGGTGCTTTGGGATTAAAAAAAATAAGAGGCGAATTCGCGCTTATTTTTATTAATATTGAAAAATCCACAATTTTAGTTGCCAGAGATACTTTTGGTACGAAACCCTTAAGTTATGTACATGATGGAGAAAAGTTATTATTTTCGACATTGCCACCTCTATTATTTAAATTTGGGTATTCAAAGGAAGTAAAGGAATTTCCTGTAAATAAATTTATAGAATATGATTTAGACAATGCTTCTATTCTAAGGGAAGAAACTTTACATCAATTCAATCTTAATCAAGAGATTGATTCTTTTGATGAATTTGAAAATATACTTAGAGAAAGTATTGAATTAAGATGCAGAGAGCCGAGAGAAAACTCAATCTTTAGTGGATTGAGTTCAGGGTACGATAGTGGAACGATTCATTTAATGATAACGCAACTAAACAAATCATGTAAATTTTATACAGTTGGCAATAAAGAAAATAATAAAATAATAAATGAAAGAGTGAAATTATCTCCTAAAGTAGAACATAAAAAAATAAACATTGGTTTATTTAGTAAAATGAAAATTAATAGCCTAAGTAAAAAGAAGCTGTTTAAATTTAATTCTCTAATTAAAAGTGACCAAGGTGACTATAATGAATTTGACTTGGACATGAGAAATGATAATGGAACAAGAAAATTTTTAATTCTTTGTAATTGTGCTAAGAAAGATAAAAAGAATATCTTTTTAAGTGGAGTTGGCCCTGATGAAATATTTTCTGACTATGGTCATAAAGGGAAAAGATATTATCCTCACAGTAACTTTGGTGGCTTATTCCCATCTGATTTGAATAAAATATTTCCATGGGGTAGTTTCTTTGACTCTTCGATGAGAACTTACATAAATAAGGAAGAATATGTTGGTGGCTCATTTGGAATGGAAATTCGATATCCATTTCTAGATATAAAACTTATTCAATCTTTCTTAAGTTTAAAAGCTGAATTGAAAAATTCAAACTATAAAGCACCACTTCATCATATTTTAGAAAAATACTCATATCCCTTTGAAAAGAATATAAAAAGAGGCTTTTAATATATATGCTAAATAAAAATATATTATGTATATGCGAAGGTGGATTAGCCAACAGAATTGCTCATCTTAACAGTTGTTCAGTATTATCAAAGGAATTAAATCGTAATTTATTTGTTCTTTGGGAGAGAAATCGTAGATGCAATATTAATCTATCTGACTTAACTAATAAATTTTATACATTAGGAAATATTGAAAACCTTACGGAAACCAACATTTATGGAAGTAGAGAATCAATTGATACTTCAATAAGATTATATAAAAGTGCTCTCCTAAAGCATTTATATAAAATTTCGAGATTCAATATTAAAGAATTTGATTTTACAATATTCAACAACTCTCAAGAATTTATTTGCACTTCATCAAATTGGTTCTTACCAGACTACCTTGCTAGAAAGTATGAGGTAGATTTATCATTGGATCAATTCTTTTCAAGTACAAATCCAATAATAAATAATACAGTAAATAAATTAACCTCAAAACTTAATATCAGGGATCTAAATGGATACCATGTAAGACTTACAGATTTTGCTGTTAATAAATCGAATCAAGATAAACTATTCTCTAAAATCAAGGAAATAGATAAGCCGACCTTTTTAGTTAGTGATGATAGATCATTTTTAGAGAAATCCTCTGAAATGAATCCTAAAATTATAGTTAGAATAGCTAGCGATTATCCTAAGAAAAACAATCAGTTTACTGGTTGGAGAGATAATATATATACATCACCAACGGCTACGATTGAAGGTATAATTGATATGATTTTACTATCTCGAACAAAAGAAATCTTTAGCTATCAAAAAAGTACATTTTCTCTACTTGCTCGTAGATTAAATTTATTAAGAAAATGAAAATAGCCGTAGTAACAAGTATCTCAGGAGGTAAAGAGAAACTTCCATTTATCAATAAAATAGAAAATATTAACTATTTTTCTTTTTTAAATAAAAAAGATTTTAATACTGCATTGAATAGCGGATGGGATCCTATAGAAATTCCATCATCAACCTTTTATAATAAATTTAAACATAGAAGGGAAGCTAAAATTGCAAAAGTTCTTCTACCATATTTACTTCCTAATTATGATGTTTATATTTGGCATGATCCATATTGTGAATTAAAACAAGAGCTTATTGAATTAATTTATCAATCTGATATTAACAAATATGATGTTTTATGTTTTACTCACAGATTCAGAAAAAATCCTAGTGAAGAAATTTTTGAATGTTTAAAAGCTCGTAAGGATTCTTTTTACAAACTTTGTTCCTACTGGATAGAATTAAAAAAAAGGGGACACACAAAACTTCCACTCTACGAATTGACTTCATTTGTACTTTTCAATACGCCTGAGGTTAGAAAATTATCTCTTTTATGGTGGGAAGATATTTGTAGGTTTTCATCTAGAGATCAACTATCATTTCCTTCATCTGTAAAAAGATCCGGATGTAAGAATTTTATACTTCCTGGGTATGCGAACGGCATCGAATTTCGTCACGGTGAATCATGTAATATGTTTATACCTCAAGTTAGAAATCATTTTGTCTAAACATATCCTAACCATAGGATTGATAACTTATAATGGTGCTAAAACACTCAGGAATACACTTGATTATATAGATGATTTATTAAATAGTAATAATAAATTTTACTGTTGCATTTCAGATGATGCTTCGACTGACGACACCTCAAAGATATTAAAAGATTTTAAAATAAAGAACCCATCACAAGTGTCTCTTTATATTCAAAAAAAAAATATTGGGATATTAGAAAATTATAAATTTGTTTTAGATAAATCAGAAACAGAGTATTTTTCTTGGCTATCACAAGATGATTTTCATGAAATTAATTGGTTCAAAACATTAATTGATGAATTAGAAAATAAGAAGTCATCCAATTGTGCTATCGGTGATATCAAAGCTATTTCATTAACTTCAAGAAGTAATATTAAACTATCAGATTACGACCTAAATCCAGCTCCTTGGTTGTTTAAACGATGGCCTAATGATTTACATAGATTATTATTCTTCTTAACACCTGGTCCTCTAGGAAAAGCTAATTTCTTATATTCATTGTTCAGACTAAGATATTTGAAGAGAAAACTAATAATGACATTCGATATGTTAACTGGAAATGGGTATAGTGATTATGCATTTGATTCTTTGCTTTCATACTATATAATTCCTGGCTCAAATATAATTTTTAATCGTAGTGTCAAGATGTTTAAATATATGAATATATCTACTACTGGAAATTTTATCAGTCAAAGACCAGAGTTCAAAAGTAAATCATTTATCTTAACAAAAATCAAAATAATTAAGCAAGAAGTTCTTTTAAAAAGACATTTAATGTTTACTCCTAATCATTTAAAAATATTTTTAATAACACTGTCTCCTCTATCAGTAGCGATCAATGTTATTTATTTATGCTATAAAAAGCTATTTTTTACAATCTCTAATTTTCTGAAATAAAATATTATAATTTGATTCATTAATGATATAATTCAGAAAGAACTCATGATTTTAAAAAAATAATTTATAAAATATGCTGAGTAGAAACTTAAAAAAATTAATCCAAAGTTTTCCAGACTTTCCTAAAGAAGGAATACTTTTTAGAGATATTACACCTATTTTTTCAGACCCTAGGGTCCATTCTGAACTTATTAAGAAAATTTCTTCCTATAAATTTATTCGTGATTCAGATGCGATCCTGGCAATCGATGCTCGAGGATTTCTTTTAGGCTCTGCCGTATCAATAGAACTGTCAAAGCCCCTTATCCTTGCTAGGAAACCAGGCAAATTGCCTGGTGAGTTAATTACACACTCCTATGAACTTGAATATGGAAATAATTCATTATCAATACAAAAGGATTCGATAGCTAAATATAAATCTTTTTCTATAATTGATGATCTATTGGCCACGGGTGGAACAGTCGAATGTGTTTCAAAGATCTTATCTTCGGTGGGTAAAGAAGTGGCAGGTCTTTCAGTAATTATTGAATTAAATGATCTAAAAGCCAGATCAAGATTACCTTTTGATATAACTTCTGAAGTGACTTATTAATCATTATCCTATTCTAAAGATTTATTGATATTCAATAAATCCCTTTTGAGTGATCTTATTAAAATCTCAATCAATTTAAAAGATGAATTTTCATAAATTCTTACAAATTCCGAAAAACTATTAGCTGCTTCCTCATCAGCACTATCTGAAATAGTTCTAATTATTATCCAATCAATATTTTCTTGAATAGCAACTTGAGCAAATGCTGCTCCTTCCATCTCTACAGCATCAAGGTCTGGAATGTTTATTGAAAGATTCTTCAAAAGCAACTTATCGGATATGAAAGAATCTCCTGTAGCAATAATTCCTGTAGATACTTTACCAAATAATTTCAAATCAAAGTTTTCTGTAGCCTGTTGAATTGCCTTTCTTGCCCAGTTGATTAATTTACGTTTAGGCATAAGTTTCTTTTGATTCAAAGCAGGAATAACATATCTTTCGAAGAGCGGTCTTGCATCCATATCGTGTTGAATAACTCCAGAAGGGATAACAATATCCCATTGATTTAATTTGCTGTTAACTGCACCAGCTACTCCAGTAAAAATAAGCAAATCAATAGGACTATTAAGTAAATTTGAGCTTAAAAGTCTAGTAGTGGCTCGAGCCGCACTAACTTTTCCCCATCCACTCCAAGCTATTGATAAATTAATCTTAATTTTTTCACTAACTTCAACTCCATTCCACTCACCACTATAGATAGTTAAATCTCCAAATTCGACTTTTATAGTATTTTTTAAATTTTCAAGAGTCTTCCCTATCTCTTCAGGCATAGCAGCCAAGATTCCTATATGAATGTTATTTCTCATAATGTGTTTAACATTCTAATTATCAAACATTTAATAATTGAATTTATAGTAGGTCTTTTAAGATTATTGGTTATTATCAAGATTAATAGTTGATCTTTTTCTTAACATATAGCCATATATACATATAATTATAATAATTCATGCAAATTCATGCTCAAAATACTATTAACAGGAGCATATGGTCAACTTGGACAATCTTTAAGAGACTCAATACCAAATGAAATTGATCTTATAAGTTTTTCGAAACAGGATTTAGATCTTTCTGATATTCGTGCTTGTGAACATATCGTAATGAAACATAAACCAGATTGGGTTATAAATACCGGGGCTTATACAGCAGTAGACCTAGCAGAGATAAATCGATCCAAAGCTTTTGCTATTAATGCAAAAGCACCAGAGATGCTTTCCAAATTCCTCAAGAAAATTGGTGGAAAATTACTACAAATAAGTACTGATTTTGTTTTCGATGGCAATCAAAGTATCCCTTATAAACCTTTAAATAAATTAAATCCATTAAATGTATATGGAGCAAGTAAAGCTGAAGGTGAATTTCAAGCACTTAAAAATTTAAATACAAAAATAATTCGAACCTCTTGGTTGTATGGAGTAACAGGAAAAAACTTTTGTCTTACTATGATTAACTTACATCGATCGAAGTCACTTCTAAATGAAGAAATCAATGTTGTCTCAGATCAAATAGGATCTCCAACCTCAACAGTAAGTCTTGCAAAAGCCTGTTGGAAAATAATTCAATTAGAGAGAGCTAGCCCCTCTATAATGCATTGGAGCGACTGTGGTTGTTCAAGTTGGTATGATTTTGCAATTGCAATAGGTGAATTGTCTGAATCTATAGGACTAATTAAAAAAGCTGCTAAAGTTAATCCCATAAAAAGTTCAGAATTTATAGCTAAAGCTACTCGTCCTTCATATTCAATATTAGACTGTACAGAGACGTGGGATATTCTTAATTACAAGCCTAATCATTGGCATAAAGAATTAAGAAATATCCTTCAACTGATATATAAAGGCAAACAATCTTTGGATTGATTTTTAAGTGTAGGATATTTTCTGTCTTTAATTGAGAGGATAGGTTGATATTCTTTATCTAAATCTGGCCATGATATATTTAGTTCAGAATCATTCCAAATAATCCCATTTTCTGACGAAGGATCATAATAATTAGAACAAAGATAGCAAAAATCAGCAACTTCACTTAAAACTAAATATCCATGCGCAAATCCAGCTGGGATCCAAAGCTGTTTATGCGAACAATCATCAAGTATTACGCCAACCCACTCACCAAAGGAAGGAGAGCCTCTTCTAATATCAACTGCAACATCAAATACTCTCCCTGAACTACATCTTACAAGTTTACCTTGAGGATTAACTAACTGATAATGTAAACCTCTTAAAACACCCTTTTCACTCCTAGATTGATTGTGCTGAACTAAATTTGGCAGCCCTAAATCTTTATGCAAGCTTACTCTGGCAGTCTCTACAAAGAACCCCCGATCATCACCAAAGACCTTAGGTTCCAATAATAAAACCTCTGGGATTTTTTGCTTAATAATTTTCATTTTTTAGTTAATAAAGGCTCCCACCATGATTCATTCTCTATGAACCATATAATAGTTTTTCTTAAACCATCAATAAGCTTCGTATCAGGTTCCCAACCAAGTTGTTCAGAAATTCTTTTAGGATTTATTGAGTAACGTTTATCATGACCAGGTCTATCTTTTACAAAAGTCATTAGATTTCGACTAGGGTTATTCTTTTTATTAGGAAGATATTCATCCATTAAATCACAAATTAATTGAATAAGTTGTAGATTACTAATCTCATTTTTACCACCAATACAATATGTTCGACCTGGATTAGAATTTAATAAGATAAGCTCCAAGGCTTTACAATGATCCTCAACAAACAACCAATCTCTTATATTTAATCCGTCACCATATATGGGTATAGGAATATTTCGAATAATATTCGTCAAGGTTAATGGTATTAACTTTTCTGGGAATTGATAAGGACCATAATTATTGGAGCAATTGCTAATTATTACTGGCATGTTATATGTATGAAACCATGACATCGCAAGATGATCGCTTGAGGCTTTACTTGCTGAATACGGGGAACGAGGAGAATATGAAGTGTTTTCATCAAAAGGAGGATCATTTTTATCGAGGCTACCAAATACTTCATCAGTACTAACATGTAAAAATCTCCATTCACTGGGTTGGCCAGATGAAAGCCAATAATCTCTGAAAGATTCAAGTAAAGAAAAAGTTCCTAAAATGTTTGTAGTAATAAAATTTGAAGGTTTAGATATTGATCTATCGACATGACTCTCAGCAGCTAAATGTGCAAGATGGGATACTGAATACTTTCTCAGTATCTCTTTAACAAGCTTGTAATCATTAATATCACCTTCTACAAAATTTATTTGCTCAGATTTTATTAGAGGGTCTATTGTTTTTATATTGCCTGCATAGGTAAGAGAATCAAGAACCACTAATTGGTCAGAAGGATGGCGAGATGCCCAATAATTAACAAGATTGCCTCCTATAAACCCTGCCCCCCCAGTAATGAGAATACTTCTGCTCAATTTCAATATCCCTCCGTCATAATATAATGTACAAGAATTCAATCTAAAGCATTGTCGAATAGAAAAGGCATAATTCTTGCAGGAGGGAGTGGGACTCGATTGCATCCCATCACTATCTCAGTAAGTAAGCAACTATTACCAGTTCATGATAAACCTATGATCTATTATCCTTTAACAACATTAATGCTCATTGGTATCAAAGAAGTTTTAATTATAACCACCCCTAGAGACGTAAGTGCATTTAAAAATTTATTAGGAGATGGAAGTCAATTTGGTATGAAATTTGAATATAAAGTTCAATCAAGTCCTGATGGGATTGCTCAGGCATTTTTAATTGCTGAGGACTTTTTAGACGATTCTCCAGCGACTTTGATACTTGGCGATAATCTTTTTCATGGTGATTTATTATCTATATTAAAGTCAAGTGATAAAGACAAAGAAGGTGCTACATTATTTGCTTATTCAGTTAATGATCCTGAAAGATATGGTGTTATTGAAATTGGAGAAAATAATTTAGTTAAAAGTATTGAAGAGAAGCCTAAAATGCCAAAAAGTCGATATGTAGTGACAGGTCTATATTTTTATGATAATACAGTAATAAATAAAGCTAAGTCCATTAAAAAATCCAAAAGAGGAGAATTAGAAATAACTGATCTAAATAAATTATATATGCAAGAAAATAAACTTAAGGTACAGATTTTGGAAATGGGTACAGCTTGGCTTGATACTGGGACTTGCGACTCTTTGCATGAAGCCTCTAGTTACATACGAACTCTTGAACATAGGCAAGGAATAAAAGTTGGTTGTCCTGAAGAAATATCATGGAGGCAAGAGTGGATTAGCAATGATCAACTTAAACTTTTAGCTCAGAGTTATCCAAAAAGTGGATATGGAGATTATTTAATGCGTCTTGTAAATGAATTAAACTACCAAAAGAAATATTCAAATTAAAGCTTAAAAATAGATGAATAAAATAAACAATAATCATGATAGAAAGAGTAAAGGTAAAATCATTATTAAAATAATTGGCGGACTCGGGAATCAACTTTATCAATTCTTTTCTGCTTATTCAATTGCAGAAGCTCTAGGCCTTGAATTATGCCTAGATATAAGTAAATATAATAAATATAAAACGCATAAGTATGAATTAGAACCTATTATAAAAGAATATAAACACAAGATCTATAGTCAATCCAAATTTCATTGGTTAAATCCCTTATTTTTCTCAAGAAGGAAATCAAAAACAATTGGTTATGAACCAAGAATAATAAGGGATGCTAGAAGAAGGAATATATATCTTGATGGATATTTTCAAAGCTTATACTACTTTAATAGTTTTTTACCTAATATCAGAAATAATTTTTCTAAATTAGAAAATAGCTTGTCAGATTCATCAAAAAGTTTATATGATATTATAACCAATAATGATGTAACAGCAATTCATATAAGAGGTACAGATAAGCTTATATCATCTACTAATCTAAGAATTTATGGCGAAATATCCAAAGAAAAGATTGAGTCTATTTTAGAGAAATTTAAAATTAATTATCCTGAAACAAAATATCTATGTTTTACTGATGATGACAATTATGCACACACAATATTAAAAGATAAAAATATAAAATATACTATTGCAAGCAATAAAAGTCGAAAACCTTGGGAAGATTTATTTTTGTTGAGTGCTTGTAAAAGAAAGATACTTTCAAACAGTACTTTCTCACTTTGGGCCGCTTATCTATCTAACCATAATGAGGAAAATGTATATATTCCGCACCCATTCTATAAACTCCCTTATCACTTTTCTGTAGCGGGCCACAAAGACTCATCAAACTTTATGCTACCTAATTGGAAAGTATTCTAAAAACTAATAACTTACTTAATATAAAGTTGAATTAATATTGATTTAAACTGATAATAAAGACCTCGAGATAGGTTCATACTTAATCTATAATTAAAAAAGTTGTACAGATCACTAGAATAAAAATTTAACAAAAGAAAAATAATGCATGTTAATCCAATCAAAGTAAATCTAGTTACTGGTGGAGCTGGTTTTCTAGGCTCACACTTGATAGATCGTTTAATGAATGCAGGAGAAGAAGTAATTTGTATTGATAATTTTTTCACTGGGCGCAAAGCAAATATCTCAAAATGGATGTCTAATGCGAAATTCGAATTTATTAGACATGACATTACAGATCCTATCCAGGTTGAGGTGGATAGGATCTGGCATTTAGCATGTCCCGCCTCTCCAGTTCATTATCAAAATAATCCTATAAAAACCGCTAAGACTAGTTTCCTTGGGACTTATAATATGCTTGGATTAGCCAGAAGAGTAAATGCGAAAATTTTATTAGCTTCTACAAGTGAAGTCTATGGTGATCCAGAAGTCCATCCGCAACCTGAAAGTTATAGAGGTTGTGTGAATACTATTGGTATTAGAAGTTGTTATGACGAGGGTAAAAGAATTGCTGAAACTCTTTGCTTTGACTATAAACGCATGCACAATATCGATATAAAAGTAATGAGGATATTTAACACCTATGGGCCTAGAATGTTGCCTGATGATGGTCGAGTTGTAAGCAACTTTATAGTTCAAGCATTAAAAGGAGAACCATTAACTATCTTTGGAGATGGTTCCCAAACAAGAAGTTTTTGTTATGTTGATGACTTAATTAATGGAATGATAAATATGATGAATAAGGATGAAACTGGGCCAATAAATATAGGTAATCCAGACGAATTCACTATCATGGAATTAGCTAATCTTATTAGAAAAAAAATAAACCCTAATCTTGACTTTGTTTTCAAGCCATTACCTCAAAATGACCCTCTCCAGCGACAACCTGTTATTGAGCTTGCAAAAGACAAGCTAGAGTGGGAACCATCTATAAATCTTTCTGAGGGGTTAGATAAAACTATTTCTTATTTTAAGAAGAGTATTACATAATGATAGAAAATAGTTAACTAAAAAAAACTCTAAATATGAATAAGAAAGAACAACAATGGAATGAGACCTACTTAGTTGGATTTGGTAAGCATGCAAAAAATAAATTATTACCTGCATTAATAAAAACAAATCCAAACAATATTTCTATAGTTACTAAAAAAATAATTGACACGAATCAAATCAATCATTGTTTTGAGAGCATCGATGAAGCACTTAAGAATGCAAGCAAGAAAAGTCTTTTTATTTTATCAAGTCCGCCTAATTTACATTATAAACAAGCCGTTAAGATATTAAATGCAGGGTTTGATTTAATGGTAGAGAAGCCAGCATTTCTATCAAAAGAAAAACTTAAAGAAGTTCAAAATATTTCCAAAAGAAATGGATGCCTATTAATTGAAATGTTTATGTATATGGAAAATGATTCATTTAAAAAGTTAACTAATATCATAAAAACGAAAGCCAACCATATATCAAAAATATATTTTGATTTCATAATCCCATCTGTACCAAAGAATACCTTCAGGAATGAAAGCTCACTTGATACATCCTTACTTGCAGATATGGGTTGCTATCCATTATCTTTTCTTTCATATGCAGAATTGGGAAAAAATTTAAATTTCACTATTAAAAAAAGATTTATTAACGATAATCATCCATTTTTCTTGATAGAAACGAAATGTCAATCAATTAATATAAGCATAGGATGTGCAAAGGAATATAAAAACAAAATCAAAATAGATTTCGTTGATAATTCATCTGTTGAGTGCGAACGTTTTTTTTATGGAGTTCCATCCGAAAAGGAAATCAACTGGGAAATAGAGGGAAAGTCTTTCAATGAAAAAATATATGAGAAAAATGCTTTCGAAAAATTATTTCTCAGAACTCGCGAAAGTTGGAGAAAAAGTCAACTGGTTAGATTCGAAAAAATGATTACTATCACAGATAATTTAATTAAACTTGGTAATTTTCTAGAAATCTATTAATTCATATATAAATCAGAAAATTTTAGGTGCCAATGTGAGATAATTAATTTAAATATGAATTTCAAGAATGGAATTAAATCTACCTGATGACTCAACAATATATAGAAGAATAGAAAGAGACTCAGATAAAAGAGGTTCAATAGTATCCATTGTTGATCACCCCATTCAAAACGTATCGCTAATAGAAAGTAATCCAGGCAGTCACAGATCAAACCATTATCACCATAAAGATTTTCATTTTATGTACGTATTAGAGGGAGAGATAGACTATTTCTTCAAACCTTTAGATTCAGAAAATGTTTCTTATTTTAAGGTTAAGCAAGGTGAAACAATTTTATCTCCACCCAAAGAAATTCACTCTTGTTATTTTCCTGTCTCAACTCTTTTAATAGTTAGTAGTGGTTTCCCAAGGGACCAAAAAACCTATGAAGCAGACACTCAAAGAGTAGAATTTATTAACGATTCAAATGTAAAAGATATGATTAGAAAATATGGTTTCAACTAGTTCCTATAAAGAAATAACTAAATGTAGGCTTTGTAAATCTGCCGATATTTCTTCAATAGTTGATTTTGGTAATATCCCGCTGGGGAATGACTTACAAACAAATCAATCATTAGCTTTAAAGACACAAGCATATCCTCTGTGCATTAATAGATGTTCTTCGTGCGAGCATTTTCAACTAAGTGTATCTGTCAATCCTGAAAAACTATACGCGACAAACTACACCTACCTAAGTGGGATTGGGAAAAGCTTTGTTTCTCATCTAGAGACATATTCGGATTGGGTTTGCAAAGAATTTTCGTTAGGGAAAAATTCTCTAATTGTAGATGTAGGCTCTAACGATGGAACTTGTTTAAAATTTTTTAAACAAAAAGAATGCAAAGTACTTGGAGTAGATCCTGCAACTTTACCCTCAGAAATAGCTAACAAAAATAATATTCCAACGATAAATAGTTTTTTTAATGATGAAACAGTCGATTATATAATAAAAAAATATGGTCAGGCAGACTTTATTACGAGTCATAATGTATTAGCTCATGTTTATGACTTGAGAAATGTTTTTGCAAATATATTTAGATTATTAAAGTATCAATCAACATTCATTTTTGAGATAGGTTACTTTAGAATGGTGTTAGAAAATGATTGTTTTGATACTACTTACCATGAACATCTCGATTACCATCATGCAAAACCTTTAACTAAATTTTTAAGATCGCTAGGATTTGATGTTATTGATCTGACTACAAATTCAGTACAAGGAGGTTCTCTTAGAATTCAACTAAAAAAAACGGGGGATGGGAAAATATCTAAAAAAGCAGAAGAGTTTATAAACCTTGAATCTGAATCAATTTTATATAATGAACCCTATTTAACAAATTGGGCTGGAAACATTGAAACCACTATGTCAGAATTTGGTTCAGTGGTAAAGGAATATGTTATGGCAGGTCATACGATCGCTGGCTATGGAGTGCCAACAAAAGCAACTCTTCTGTTGACTTTATCAAATCTTAACATAAATCAAATCCCATATATAGTAGAAGATAATTCTTTAAAGGTAGGAAGATTCCTTCCTATAACAGGGATTCCAATATTTAATGTAGATGAATTAGAGATAAAAAAACCAGAAATAATTATTATCTTTGCATGGAATTTTGCAAATGATATTGTAGAGAAGCTACGTAAATTTGTAAATTGGAAATGCAAAATTATAGTACCATTACCTTATTGTAAAGAGATAGAACTTTGATTTTCTCACCTAAAAGTATAGTAATAATAGCTCCTCATCCTGATGATGAAACTATTGCTCTCGGAGGGACCATAGCTCGTTTTTCAAACGCTAATATAAAAATTTCAATCCTAATAGTTTCTGGTCATCTTCCACCTCTGTATCCAAAAGAATCATTTTTGGAAACCAAAGAAGAAGCAAAGATAGCTTTTCAATTGCTTGGTGTCAAAAACTATCAATTCGCAGAAATACCAGCCACTTATATACATACAGAACCTGTAAGTAAAGTTAATGGATTAATCTCAAAATTCATTAAAAATAATAATCCCGATCTGGTTTTCCTTCCTTATCCGGACAGGCATATTGACCACAGAGTAATATTTGATGCTTCTGTAGTGGCATGTCGCCCCATAGGAAACAATCATCCCAAAATGGTTTTAGCTTATGAAACCCTATCAGAGACTCATTGGAATGTCCCAGGAGTAGAGCCATCATTTATACCTGAATTTTTTATTGATATTACAGATAATATTGAAAAGAAAATAGAAGCACTATCTTCCTATTCTTCACAATTAATTGGTAACGATTCACGCTCAGTAGAAGCATGTAAATCTCTTGCAAGGTTTAGAGGAAGCCAAAATGGTTGTAAATATGCAGAAGCATTTAAAGTTGTGAGAATTATTGTATGAGATATTTTTTCTAGAGGCAAATATTAAAAATTACTTAATAACTGGTAGTCTTAAAAAATGTTTATAAAAATATAAAGCCATACTACTTAGATGCCATGAAAAATATCTCAGATTTCTGTTGCTGGTTCTTTGTGCATCATGAATTACTGAAATGCTTGGATCTATTGTAACCTTCTCACCTTCATTCCAAAATCTTGCACAAATATCCACATCCTCATAGTACATAAAAAATTTCTCATCAAAACCATTAAGTTTTTCATATTTATCTGAATTAAATAGCATGAACATGCCTGCTATAAAATCAACATTAGTAGGTAAATATTTATCAATTTGATAACGTCCATCACGTCCTAATAATAACTTAGATAACAATCTTTTAGGAGTAGGAAAGTACCGAGCTGAATCTTCAATACCTCCGGCTGAGTTTACAACTAAAGGTGCAATCAAACTCGATTTTTCTGTTAACAATGTATTTATAAGTTTTGTAAAAGGATTTTTACTAAATCTTATATCAGGGTTCAAAACAGCAAAATATTTAGTTTTACATTTTGCAAATGCTTGATTATGGTTAGATCCAAAACCCAAAGGATATTTATTACTAATAATAATCAATTTATCTCTAAGTTCATCTGGGCAATTAATCTCCGGTTCAGGGACATTAATTGTTAAAACTATAGCTTCTATTTCTTCGCAAAATTTTAAATCTTTCAATAATTCTGAAACCATATAACCTTGTGCATGACTAACTATTGAAATTGTGACAGGTTTAGATACCACTTAAAATAAAAATTAATATATAAATTATATCCTCCTCAGGTCAATTAATTTATAGAATTTATCTGTTATTAAATAATAAGTTAGTAAATTAAATTTTTAAAAAAGCTATTGACGTTCCCATTCAGGAACCAACTCATGCAAAGTTAAAAACATTTTCTCTTTATCCTGATTTTTTATATGTAATTCAATAGCATCTAGTTTAGGGAAAAGGAGTTCACGTGGAATATATTTTTCTCTTGCTTTAAATATTAAAGGATGCTGCGTGGTTTCTGATTTTGCATTGATCAGAAGTTCTTCAAATAGCTTCTCTCCTGGACGTAATCCAGTAACTAAGATCTCAATATCTCCTTCGCCTGTCGATGGATTCTTAATGGTTAATCCACTTAACATTATCATTTGTCTAGCCAAATCAATTATCTTTACTGGCTCTCCCATATCTAACAAAAACAGATCACCGCCAATAGCAAGAGTAGAAGATTGCAAAACCAAATTAACAGCCTCCTTTATTGTCATAAAATATCTGATGACCTCAGGATGGGTAACAGTTACCGGGCCTCCTTCAGCAATTTGCTTTGTGAACAAAGGAACTACGGATCCTGATGAACCTAAAACATTTCCAAATCTAACCATAGAAAATCTAGTTTTTCTAGTTTTAACTTTGTTTTCAAGTGAATACTCAGAAAAAGCTTGAACAATTATTTCTGATAATCTTTTTGAAGCTCCCATTACATTTGTAGGTCTAACGGCTTTATCTGTTGAAATTAAAATCATTTGACTTAAACTATTATCCAAGGCTGCTCTGCAAATAACTCGTGTAGAAATCACATTATTGTAAACACCCTGCAATGTATTTAATTCTACTAATGGTACGTGTTTATAAGCAGCAGCATGGAAAACACAATCAATCTTTTCTTGTTTAAATAGATTTGTTATGAAGTTAAAATCAGTAGTACTTCCCAAAACTGGCTTAATCTCAATCTCCTCAGTTAAGTTATTATTAAGCTCTTGATATAAGAGATAAAGGCTTGGCTCACTTCTTTCTAAAAGGATTAATTTAGAAGGCTTATTATAAAGAATTTGTCGGCACAACTCTGAACCTATTGACCCTCCAGCACCTGTGACACAAATAACCTGTTTATTGATACTTGCAGAAAGTAAAGATTTATCTGGAACTATCGAATTTCTTCCTAATAAACTTTCTATTGAAATGGGTCTAAGATTATCAATCTGAGTTCTTCCACTCGTAATATCATCCAAAGAGGGTATCTCAAAAACTTTTATATTTATAAATTGTAATTTTCTAATTATTTCTAATCTTCTTTTTTGACCTACGGAGGGCAAAGCTAAAAATATTTGATCATACTCATAAGGTCTATTTTCTAAGACATCTGAAGAAATAACTGGGATGCCATAGATATATCTTCCTTGAAGTTTTAAATCATCATCTATGAATGCTAAAATTTTATGTTTACTTGAAAGACCTAGAGAAGCAGCTAGTTGAGTTCCAGCTGCCCCGGCACCATAGATTGCAACCTTGATTTTAATTTTGCTTAGATTATTTATTTTCAAAAGCAAGTCTCTTAAAGTCAATCGAACTATTCCCATAGATCCAGTCAAAGATATCCAAAGAATTAAAAGGCTACGTAATTCAATTAGAGAATTCTTTGAAATTATTTGCCAAAGATATATTATGAAAATGTATATAAAAGTTCTAATACCTATTTTATATATCAATGAGCCATTAATATATTTGGTTAGACTTTTATATTGACCAGTAAAAATAAATAAAGGTAAAGCTATAGTCATAGGTGAATGTAAAAGCCAAAGACTTGATACAGAAAAGTAATTTAATGTTTCAAAATTTATATATGAAAAAAGAGCTGGACCAAGAGTTATATAGAAAGAAAAGTATATAAGAATTAGATCTGTAAATAATAATAAGGCTTGTCTTTGGAGATGAGAAAGTGATGAAAATCTAAGATTTATTATTTCAAGCATAGGAATAGATAAAAGATAGGAAAATAATTAAATCAACTTAAATTTTTAATCACAAATTTGGAGACCTTATCAGCAAAAGTATTAGCAGTGTAAGGTATATGCTTTTTATCTAAGAAAAACTGTTTTGCCTTCTCTAAATATTGTTTATATTTTAAATCCGGCATATTCAATAAAGAATCAAAAAGATCCTCTTCATTTGCAAACATTCTAGCATCAACATAAAGATCTAAGGGAATAGAAGAAAATGTCACTTTATTACCTAAATAAACTGGCACACTTCCTGATAATAATGCGTCAAATATTTTCTCTGTAACATAATTTGCATTATCCCCACAATTTTCATAGGCAATTGTAAATTTAGACACAGTCAATACATCATATTTGGATTCTAAAGAACCATTACTTCTAATAAATCTATTGCGGAATATTCTTGAACCAAAAACATACCTAAGAGCCTTTATGGTAATTTTGCCAAAAATTCTTATTAATTTGGGCCCTCGTACAAAAGGTAAATGCCATCCAGAACCATAAATAGCTATTTTATCAGGGAAATTATTCTGAATATAATAAGCCAATTGAAACCGTTTCGAATAATAATCATTTTCAAAAAAACCACAAAGAGACTTATTGTTGTATATAAAATTAATAAAAATTGATTTTTTATCTACATATTTAGGGAAAGAGTTTATCAATAAAGGTACAGGGAATGGTGCAAAGACAAAATTATTTTTATTATTTATGCTCCAGGTTAAAATAGATTGATAATAATCTGGTATAAAAGAATTCTTATGGTATACCTCACTAGTTTCTACTAATAAAAGTATATGCTTAACATTGTAAAAAGAGAACTTACTTTGTACATTTACGTCCAGAATCAATGAGTAATTAACTTCCTTCAAATAATGATTTGAAAGAATGCAATCAAACTTTTTTAAATAATCAGCTAATAGTATATATGGGATTAATCTGTTATCAATATTAAATCTTGAATCTTGTCTCAGGAAATCTTCGGTATCGGGGATTCCTGGTATCCTCAATAATAAGAATTTCTCAACCATAATATAATTATACCGTAAAATCCAAAAGAATTCCACTTCGACTCTTTATAAACAATTATAGTCTTTTTATGCTTACAATATATAAATCATAAGTTCATTATCGAGTACAACTACTTATTTATAAAAATCCTATCAAGATCTAAACCTTTTCCCTGTTTTAATCCAATATTCTGATTTCAACAAAAAAAATCTTGTCATAAAAATGTATACTAGCAAAAACACACATACATGAAAAATATATTAGTTACTGGTGCTGCGGGTTTTATCGGAGCCGCTTTGTCAAAAAGGTTTCTAGTAAAAGGCGAAAATGTTATTGGAATCGATAATCTAAATTCATATTATGATCCAGTTCTAAAAAAAGACCGTTTACAAGAAATTGAAAAAATTTCAAACTCATCATCTGGAAATTGGAAGTTTTATAAAACGTCCATCGAGGATGAACCATCTCTAGAAAAGGTTTTTCAAGCTAACTCGCCTGATGTAGTTATAAATTTAGCTGCTCAAGCAGGGGTTAGATATTCCATAACAAATCCATCCTCATATACTCAAAGCAATTTAGTAGGTTTCTCAAACTTACTTGAACAGTGCCGTAAGACTTCCGTTGAGAATTTAATTTTTGCCTCTAGCAGCTCAGTTTATGGGGGAAATAAGAAGCTACCTTTTAATGAATATGATTCTGTAAATCATCCTGTAAGTTTTTATGCTGCAACAAAAAAAGCAAATGAATTAATGGCCCACTCATACAGTCATCTTTATCAACTTCCTTGCACTGGATTAAGATTTTTTACGGTTTATGGGCCATGGGGCAGGCCTGATATGGCTCCAATGATTTTTGCAAACTCTATTGTTAATAATAAACCTATTAACGTATTCAATTTCGGTAAAATGAAAAGAGACTTTACCTACATTGATGATATTGTTGAAGGAGTTTATAGATGTGCTTACAAGCCAGCTTATACTAATCATAATTTTGACAATTTAAATCCAGATCAATCTTCTTCCTTTGCTCCTTATAGAATCTTCAATATTGGAAATAGTCAACCTATAGACTTAATGAAGTTTATTCAAGTACTAGAGAAATCCTTAAAGAAAAAAGCAAAAATCAACTTAGAACCTATTCAACCAGGAGATGTTGAGGCAACAGTCGCTAATACAGATCTATTAGAAGATTGGATTAATTTCAGACCAAAAACACTAATAGAAATAGGCGTTGAAAAATTTGCGGAATGGTATATAGATTATCATCAAATAAAAATTTATTAACGTTTCCAACTCTAATAGATTCCTAATAAAATAAAATTTTTCAAGAGACGATTTCGACGAGAAATTCGTTGATTACTTCTTATCATTTTAGTTAGTATCTATTTAATATGGTATATTATAATCTGAAAAAGTCTAATAAAGTATGGGGTATTATATATTTGAAAAACCTACGGTCTTTAAAAACTCTAAGGAGCTAAGGGAATGTTTCTCATTGGATAGTGTTTATATTGAAGATGGTAGTGAAGTTACATTTAATGGTGAGATTTCTTTAAATGAGAATGTATATTTTAAAAAAAATTGTTTTTTTGATTCTGGAACATCTATAGATGTAGGATGTGTTTTGTCACAAATTAATACCGGTAAAAGAGTAATAATAAGACCATACTCTATTATTAATGACTCTATTTTTGGAAATGATAATTTGTTAGGACCTTTTTGCTTTATTAGAAATAATACAAGAGTCTTCAATGAATGTATTATAGGAAATAATGTAGAGGCTGTAAGAAGTACAATTTACTCCGGTGTAAAGATTTCACACCAGGCCTATATTGGTGATGCAACAATAAATGAAAACTCAATAATTGGATCAAATACCGTTTTCTGCAATTTTAATGGTATAGAGCACGAGACTTCTTTGATAGGAAAAAATGTTCTAGTAGGTTCAGGAACTATGATTATTGCACCAGTAGAAATTGGTGATAACTCAATTATTGCAGCAGGAAGTATTGTAAACAAAGATATTCCTAGCAATACTAAATTCATTGTTCCAAGAAAATAAAATGCACACTATAAGTATTATTTTTCTGGTCACTAGTCTTACTTTTTTTTTAGCGAGAATTTATAAATATAGTTTTACTAAGTTCTTTAAACCGAAATTAGTGCCTACAGGATTTGGTTTATTTATTCCTGTCTTTTTATTATTAGGACTATTTTTATTTAATGAAAAATTTATTTTTAGACCTGAGATTATAAGCTCCTCAATAGTAATGATTTTCTCAAGCATTTATTATATTGATGATTTATTTTACTTAGCTGCTTGGAAAAGAATCTCATTGTGTGTATTTACTGCAATAAGTATTGTACTAGCATTTAATTATTATGATTCATTTTCTATATATAATATCTCATTATTCCTGATTGTTTTTTTAACAGTTCTAATTGAGATTTTCCTAGCAAATGTATTAAACTTTTACGACGGTGCTGATTTGAATCTTGCTTTTATTCTTTTTAGTGTTGGGATTATACTATCTAATGGAGATTTAAGTTCTAACTATTTTATCTCAACTATTTCATTAATACTTATTGGATTTTCAATTGGCTTTTCTTTTTTGAATATTTATCCCAAATCAATTTATCTTGGTGACACTGGAAGCTTTGCCCTGTCATCATTAATAGTATTAATATTAATGATATATTTATTTCAATATAGCGTAATTCCTTATAAGTTATTGATCTATTTATCTTTTCCAGCTTGTGATGTTTTATATGTTTTATTAATTAGATTGTGGTTTAAGCATGATTTATTATCTAGAAATTATCTACATTTATATCAGAGAATTCAGATAGAGAAAAAAAACTTCCTTTATTTACTTCCTCCTGGGATAAATTATATATTAGCAATAACTTTATTTAATTTTCTAAATAAAATTATGGTAAATAGTTTTATTTCTACTTTACTAATATCATTTGTATTTACGCCTATAAGTTATTTATCTATAAGATATTTAATGGTTGAAAGGAGGTTTTTCTTCGGGGATGGTTTAAACGAGAATTCCCTTTAAATTTCAGATTTTCAGAACCCGAGCTAGGAATGTCCTTTTTATTAATCCTTCTAAGTCAAGTAATCAAATATCAATGCCCTGGTATAACTAACTTTAGAGAACAACATGATTTTATATATAAAGATAGTTATTTATACATTTAGAATCATATATCGCCTTACTAATTGACTCAGTATATAACTTTAAATCATTAGCAAGCAAAGAATCTTTGGATCTTGGTATCAATCCACACGCATTCTTTCAAATATCTTATTTAGAAAACTGGTATAAATTTGGATCTAAGCCCATTGCTGGCTAATTAATCTAAGAACTAATTTTGCTCAAACCTTTTTCTATTCCCTGAGTCTCTAAATGGAGCCAAGCGGACTCGAACCGCTGACCACCTGCATGCCATGTAAGGTAAAACCCCTCAAAATCGATTGGAATCATTTGATTCGAGAGCCTTAGGGCAAGCCTGATCCTATAAAGAGGTTTACTGCCCTGAGATATTTAAGCTTGTAGTGAGCTCTTATTTAATTCGAATTTGTATTTGAATAATTTTTCTTCTAGTAATCTAATTTTTTTCTTGAGCTGAATATTTTCAATAAAAAATTTATTAAACTTTTCCAGTTTTTCGTCATCAGTCATATTATCTGCAGATAGTTTTGCTCTTTCAATTAATTCATCAATAGTTTTTTTTGTTAATCTAGGATTTCTAAGAAAACAAGATAGATCTCTTTCTGTATATTTGATTTCTTGATTTAAATGGTTTTCTATTTTAAGTCTTAAAGAGTTTTCAACCTTTCCAATCCTTGCCAAGGTTCTTGCTGAAACTTGAGTCAAAGCAGCTTCTGGAATAGAACTATTTACCAACCAATTTTCATAAGCTGAAGCTAAATCTCTTGCGACTCTTCCAGGCACAACTAAAGCACC
>CETI01246319.1_pt1 | contig 44107 bp, 48 predicted proteins | sample 361441 | NCBI WGS metagenome assembly CETI01 (sample SAMEA2622478, study PRJEB7988) | marine metagenome | biome: marine biome (ENVO:00000447); feature: deep chlorophyll maximum layer (ENVO:xxxxxxxx); material: "saline water (ENVO:00002010), including plankton (ENVO:xxxxxxxx)" | depth 90 m | reverse complement strand
TAACTAAAAAAACTTGTATTCCTATTATGTCAGAGCGTGGATGCCCATATTCATGTTTTAATTATTGCACTTACCCATTAGCGCAAGGAAGAGTTCCCAGATCCCGGTCATCAAAAGCAATTGTTGAAGAATTAAAATATTGGAGTAATGAATACGGTATCAAAGAGTTTGTTTTTCGTGATCCAGTTTTTTCTATTGATAGAGAAAGAACAATAAATTTAGCAAAAATGATTATCAATGAAAAATTAGACTTAAAATTTACCATTGAAACACATTTAAATAATTTAGATTATGACCTTATAAAATTATTAAAAAAAGCTGGTGTATTTATAATTCGTGTAGGTATTGAATCCGTTAATGATGATGTTATTAAAAATGCAAAAAGATTCAGCCTTAAGAAATCTAAAGAAAAAGAAAAAATTGAGATGATTAGATCTTTTGGAATTAAGGTTATCGGAATGTATATATTAGGATTTGAAACTGATACAAAAGAAAGCTGTCTTAGAACAATTAAATATGCAAAAGAATTAAATACCTATATCGCAGTTTTTAGTGTTTTTACACCCTACCCTGGAACCCCAGTCTACATAAACTTTAAGGAGAAAATTACATCCAAGAAATTTGAGGACTTTAACCAATGGAGGCTAGTATTTAATCATCAAAATCTAACAGCAAAAGAAATAAGAGGACTGTTAGACCATGCATTTACAACTTATTATTTAAGTTTTAGATGGTTTATAAAAAATTTCTCTTTAACAATATAAGTCTAAGATAATAAAATATAAAAATTCAGCTAAATTTTTTTGATCTTTTATACAAAAATATTCCAAATATAAATATAACAAATATTGTAAATGTAATTACCTTAGGATTTTGAAAAATATCATATTTTTTAAAAACTAATTCTATCTGATCACCTTTCTTTATATTTACTAATGAATATGTTGTATATTCCTCATTTGGCAAATCAGCAATTTCAGATTTCTTCTTTGTATAATTTAATCCATTTATTTCCATAGAAAGCTTATTTTCAGGAACAATAAGAGTCAAGCTATCAATATCGTTTAAAAACACACGTGATAACTTAGTTGAAAATAAATTAAGATTTTTAACATATGTAAAAACTACTCTTCTGTTACCAGGGGGCATAGGCAAAGTATCTGTGACACTATCTTCAGAAATTATAAAAGTATCCCTACTTCTATGAGGGAATCCTAAGTTTGTTATTTTAGGAAATAATGGATAAGAATTTATTTTACGAACTTTCTCACTAAAATCATTTTGACCAACGAATATACTCCTAGACTTATTTTCGATATTAACAATCTCAGCAAAAACAATTGAATTCGCATCCTCATCATAGCTGATTATGAAATGTGATGACTTAATGCTAATATTTTTTTTATCTTGTGTGGACTCGTAAACAGTGAGTTCTACGTTTTTTTCATTCTCCCGAGGTAAAAAATAAAATTTATCTGTTGAGTATTCAATTCCATCATAAAAGATCTTAATTCTGTAAGCTATATTTCCTAGGAGTTTCTTAAAAATAAACTCACCCTGATTAGTAACTATTTCATCCTTGCTTGTTACTTTATCTGCCATAACAGATTCTAATTCAACCTTTTGATTATTTAATGGTTCATTTCTAGTAAAATTTAAAATATTCCCTTTAATACTTACTTTCGTACCTTTTTTAACTGACTTCCGAGTTAACTTAATATATTTAATTAATTTTTTAGCTTCGTCGTTATTTACATTCATATATGGCATAGGTGGGTAACCATCGTTAATTGGCATTTTATTTTTTTTCTTATAAATCTCCTGGGGATTTTTAATCCATTGAGCAATTTCACTTTCTGTATATTTATCAAAGACATTATAAAGGTCAGGGCCAACGAATCTCCCTCTTCCAACAACATGGCAAGTTATACATTTTTTTTGAATATAAAGTTGTTCTAAGGATAAAATATCATCGTCTTTTGATTCAGAAAAAAAAGGTAGGAAAAGAAATACCAAAAAAATAATAAATCTCATATTTTAATTATCCCAATCTACTTCTTTTTTCACTAAAGAATCATCTATAAGAGGATAGAATACGTATACTAGGGATAAGATCGATATAAAAACGGTTGATAAAATTTCAAGCATTAAACCCTCCTTCTTAATATAATAACTATTCCGCCAAGTATTGAAATCAAACTTCCAATCCAAAGGAGAGAGACCCATGGGTTAACATAAATTTTAAAATTAAATCTGCCTCCTTCCAGCTCATCAATAAGAATAATGTAATAGTCTTTTTTGATTGTATTATAGATTGCAACTTCTGTTTCTTTGTTAATTTCTCTATTTCCTTCATATTTATAAAGATTTTGTTCCGGAAAAAGTAAAAATTCTTTGTTTTTATCTCGCAATAAAAGCTTTGCGCCAAGTATACTCTTTGCTTCATTTTCTTTTTTATATGTATTAATAAGTTTTATCTTATAATTGCTAACAACAACGCTATCTCCCTTAGTTAGAATAAAGTCTGATTTAGTTCCATATGAGGAGGATAATGTTATTCCTATAATAAGAATAATAATTCCAAAATGAATAATAAAAGCACAGTATCTTCTAAGTCTTTTATTAAAAATATCCACAAAAGTTAGGTTTCCTTTAGCTAACTTTTTGAAATCAAAAATTAAATCTTGCACAATAATTGCTGTGACAAAGGAAGAAAGGAAAAGAACAGATAAGACTTTTATATCACTAAAATAAAGAGAAAAAACAACTGTAGCTATCACCGAAAGAAGTAATGGTTTAAATACTACAGAATATATATCTTTAAAGTTTCCATCCTTCCATGGAATTATTGGAGCAATTGACATTAATGACATTAAAAGTAAGACATTAGGGAAATTTACTAAATCATAAAAAGTTGGGCCAACTAGAACTTTTTCGCCTGTAATGGCCTCAGATATAATTGGGAATACAGTACCTAGAAAAACAGTTAAAGTTATAACTAGAAAAAAAATATTATTAAAAATTAAAAAGTTTTCTTTTGAAACTAATGAAATAATTTCTTCAACCGATATAATGAATTTTTTATTTTTTTGATACATAAAAATTGAAAAAACTACTATAAAAAGAATGAATATAATAAAATAAGAGCCAATGCTTGATTGCGCAAAAGAATGGACTGAAGATATTAAACCGCTTCTAGTTATAAAAGTTCCAAAGATTGAAAGGAAAAAAGCTATGAAAATCAATGATATATTCCATTTTCGAAGTAGACTCCTTGTCTCTTGAGCCATTGAAGAATGAACAAAAGCGGTAAGTGCTAACCATGGCATTAAAGCAACATTCTCTACAGGGTCCCATGCCCAATAGCCACCCCATCCTAGCTCTAAATATGCCCATCTTGAACCAAGCAGTAGACCTAAGGAAAGAAATATCCAACTAAAATATGTCCACCTTCTACTATAAAGAACCCAATCATCTGTTTTATCTTTTGAGAGAATCGATCCCAATCCAAAAGCAAAAGGTATTGTGAGAGCTATGTATCCAACGTATAAAGTTAGAGGGTGTATAGCCATATAAAAATTTTGCAAGATGGGATTCAGTCCCCTTCCATTTAAAGGAGGAGCATCTAAAGACTCAAAAGGGTTTTCGATAAATACTATTAAGAAGATAAAAAAAACTAATATAAATTGGCAAATACCTTCTGAAGAGACGATTAAGGTTTTAGATGATTTAGAAGACCTTACGGTAAAATTATAAAATGATAAAATCCATGCCCATAATAAAAGTGATCCTTCCTGACCCGCCCATAAAGATGCTATTGAATACACTAGAGATAAATCATTGCTTACATTTTTAGCTACATATGCATTGGTATAATCTTTCGAGACTAAAAGATATATTAAAGTTAACACTGATAGGCTTAAAAGTATAAAAATTGCGGATATTGACCGCTCTCCAATCGCTACTAAGTTGTTATCCTTATTTCGTATTCCAAAGAAGAAAGATACAAGTCCAGCAATACCAACAAGAAAGGACATAAAAAGTGTTGTTTCACCAATATTATTTAGCAAAGCTTACCTTATCATTCAAAACTGGTTCATCTTCATATTTTGTAGGACATTTAGCAAATAATTTATTTGCGATAAAAGTCTTGTCAACCAACTCCCCTTCAACAACAGCTTCAATCTCATCTTTAAAAATATCCGGAATTTCCCCTTTATATCTGACATGAATAATTTTCTCGAAATCTGTAATATTAAATGTTATCGAACCATCGATATTCTTTTTAATTGATCCTTTTTCGACAATACCTGAAACCCTAAGCCTTTTAATCTTACTTTTCGATTTACTTTCAAGAGCTTCTGTAACAGTTAGATAGTAGACTAAAGAGGACTCAACAGCCTTAAATATTAAAAAAGAGAAAAATAATATTAAAACACAAACAAAAATCTTAATTTTTTTCTTTGGGGACGACATCAATCTCTACCATTCATCTTACGATTAATATAAAAAAGATAAGCTAGAAGAATCCCCCAAAAAGCAAGTTGCGAATAAAAGAGATATTCTAACGAATCAATAATAAAATTCATGTTATTTATATTAACTTCCAATTATATTTTATCTAGCTTTATTCTTATGTCTAATAGGTAAATATACAAGAAAAAGAATGCGGCAAAAGTGACAAGCAAAGTATCCATCATTTCAGATGAAATCCCCCCACCATCACCACCAAATACCACCGGGGATATGCCCCTCATTATTCTTACTGAAATATATACAATAGGTAAATCAATAAATGCAATTATTGCAAATACTGAAGAATATCTAGGAACACCTGATTTTACAGCTAATTTATGAAAGACCAAATAGGTAAAATAAAGAATGAATAAAATTAACGTTGTAGTAAGTTGAGGATCTGATGTCCACCAAGTCCCCCATACTGGCTTAGCCCAAATCATTCCAGAAACTAGAGTAAGCAAAGTGAACAACGTCCCAATTTCAGCATTAATATATGCTAAGTCTGAGTCACTATTTTTATTATTTTTTAAAAATTTTATTGAATAAATCAAATTCATTATATAGGCAATTGTAAATACAAGGACATAGCCCATATGGAAATAAAATATCCTTTGGACGTCACCCATAATCCTTTCTCTTGGAGCATATAGAAAGATCATATAAAGAGAGACTGTCATAAAGATTACAAAAAAAATGAAAGAATACCTTCTAAAAAACAAAAACATATATCACCTTCTAATAGAATAACTAAAAAGTATCGGGCAAATAGTCAAAAGAAGTATATCAAAAGCTGCTAATCCTTGCAAAGCAAAGGAGGAGAAGAATTCTTCAGAAGGAAGCAGGCCCAATAAATTAATTGAATTATAGCTTAATACAAGAAAAGGAACAATTAGTGGATAGATCAGCATAAACATAAACTGGCCCTCACCCTTAATCCTCTCAAGCATTAAAGAAAATGTACAAAGAATACTTGATAGTCCTATTGTGAATAATAGACATAAAAAAGAAAAGCCGATGAAATCTATAAGAATAAAATTATTCGAGAGCATAAATAATGTTATAAAAACAACAATGTTAATAAAAACATTAATGAATATGAAAAAAAGAATCTTACTGAAGCATAGAATTGATAAATCAATTGGTGCAGAAATAAGTATTAATTCACCCCCTACAGATATTTCCTGCCGAGAGATTCTTTGATTTGCTACTAGTGCAACAATTAAACAAGTCAAAAAGAATAATTCGACCATACTTTTTTCACCTAAAAAAATAAACATTATTAAAGACAAAGTCGGGCACAAAATAAAAAGATATACTACATTGAGCTTCTCTCTTATTTCAGTCTTCAAGTCTTTCATGAAGATCAAAATAACTTTCTGAATAAAACTATCCATAATCTTATAATTCAACAACTCCATTAAAATTAAGATTTTTAGAGGCTAATGAATTATCCGTAATTAAAAAAGATTTGCCCTGCTTCTGATAATCATAAATTAATTCATTCAAAACAAGTGATGACTCTTCATCAAGATATGTATATGGTTCATCCAATATGCAAAAATCAGGATTTATAAGAAATAGTATTAAGATAGAAACTTTTTTTCGCGTGCCGTCAGAAAGTTCATGAATTTTTCTAGAAAGATGACTTTCTAACTTAAATCTCTTTATTAAGAGATTTTTCTGATTCTTATCTTTAAGATTATTCAAGGCAATAAAGAAATTAATATTCTCACTTAAAGTTAAATGCTCATATAGACTTGAATAAGGAGCAACATAATAAATTATACTAAATATTTCTTTATCAAAATCTATAATATTTTTATCTCCAATAGCAACTTCTCCCTCATAATCTAATATTTGAGAGCTAATAATTCTCATTAAAGTTGTTTTTCCTGATCCATTGGGTCCTGATAAATTAACTATGGTTCCTGGTTTAACTTCAAAACTTATACCGTGAAATACATTTAAATTGTTAAAAGATTTATTTAAATTCTTAACGATCAAGCTCTTGTCCATCTTATAACTTTACTTAATAAGGAAGGTAAATTAAAATTTATTTAATGAAATTCTTACATACTATGCTTAGAGTAAAAAATCTTGAAGATTCAATTAACTTTTATGTTCATATACTTAAGATGAAATTAATTAGAAAAACTGAATACCCTCATGGTAAATTTACTCTAGCTTTTTTATCTTTCAAAACAAATGATACTGAGCCCTTTTTAGAATTAACCTATAATTGGGGAGTTGAGAAGTATGAACTCGGTGACTCATTTGGGCATATAGCAATCGGCGTAGAAGATATATATTCAATATGCGAAGAAATAAAGAAAAAAGGTGGTAAAATAACTAGAGAACCTGGACCAATGAAAGGTAGCAAGTCAATTTTAGCCTTTGTTGAAGATCCAAATGGGTACAAGATTGAACTACTTCAGAGATGAATATGATATCAGTTACTAGAAAGTCACATTTTAACGCAGCGCACCGACTCAACAACCCCAATTGGTCAGACGAAAAAAATGAAGCTTTTTTTGGCTTGTGCAACAATAAGAATTATCATGGTCACAATTATGAATTAGATGTGACAGTAACTGGCGAGATAGATAAGGATTCTGGGTATCTTATAGATATGAAAAAACTCAGTGATTTAATATATGATGAGATTGAGTTAAGATTTGATCACAAAAATTTAAATCTCGATACCATAGAATTTAAGGACCTTAATCCTACAGCAGAGAACATAGCAGTAGTTATATGGAATATTCTTAGACAGAAAATTAATCCTGATTTTGATTTGAAGATAAGATTATATGAAACGCCACGAAACTTTGTAGAATATTCTGGTTAGAATTCTAATCTGAAGATGAAGCTATAATACATCTTAAATCAGTACTTAATTCATTACCCTCAAAATTAATATGACAAACATTATGATCATGTCTTCTACACCAGACTTGAAATCCCAAATCTGTAAAACCAGCATCTATTCTAGAATATTCCATCATAGATCCAAAATCAGTCATTCCTGATTCAAATTCTTTTTGACACTCTGAACATACAAGATATTCATTGATGCTATTATTTAAAGGTGTCTTCATACTAGTATTTAAACTGATTTTTAAATTTTTATCAAAAAAGTATTATTCGAAAATATCTTATATATAATAAACACAATGAGTGATGATTTAATTAAAGAACTTTGCAATACTCCAGGTGTTCCAGGATTTGAGCAAGAGATATCTAAGATTGTTTTAAGAGAAATTGAAAACTCTTGTGTTGCACATTTAAAAGATCCAATGGGAAATTTAATTTTTCAGGTAAATGATACAATTAAAAATGCACCTGTAATATTAATTGATGCACACATGGACGAGGTTGGATTTTTAGTTTCCCATATTGAAGAAAATGGAATGATTAGAGTAATTCCCCTAGGTGGCATAGATCCAAAACTATTTTATGGTCAAAGACTCACAATCTGGGGAAAGAAAAAGGTTGAAGCTACAGTAGCAGCTATCCCACCCCACATCTCAGATAAGAGTTCAAATACTTCTACCCCTGTTGAAGATTGCTTAATCGATTGTGGAATAAGTTTCAAAAAACTTAAAAGCATTATTAAAGTTGGTGATCAAGTTACTTTTTCAACTGAATGTATAATTGATAATGACAGAATTCTATCAAAATCTTTAGATGATAGGATTGGGCTATATGTTCTACTGGAAACAGTAAAAAAAATAAATAAAAAAAATTTAAAATGCAATCTATTCGCATCCGCTTCAGTTCAAGAAGAAATGGGACTGAGAGGAGCCAGAATAATAAATTCTAAAGTAAGACCTGATTTTTCTATCGCTCTTGAAGGAACTGTATCTAATGACCTCCCTGGCATTCCACCTCATAAAAAGTTGGCTCAACTAGGAAATGGTCCAGAGATTAGAATATCGGACAAATATCTTATTGCTGATAGATTTTTTAATAAACACATTGAAAATATAGCAAGAAATAAAAAAATAAAATATCAATTAACTGCAAAAAATGCTGGTGGAACGAACTCCACTGCTTTTCAAGTTACAGGAGAAGGATCTAAAGCTACCGTCATGTCAGTACCTGTAAGATATCTTCATAGTCCAAGCTCAGTATGTTTAGCTAAAGATGTTCAATTGACAATTAAGCTTCTAACAGCAACTATTCAAAATATACATAGATTTAAAGATGAGTAATCAAAACATTATCCTAGATATATTTACTAGAAGTTTTAATAGTTGGCCAGATATAGCCTTATCAGGAAAACCAATCATTATAAAGGAAATATCTAAGCTAAAAATTGATTTACAAGATTTATCATTGCTAGAAAGTATCTCTGAATCTGATTTAGATGAAATTATCGAGAAAATTGCAAAAAAAAATGAAATTTTATGCAATAAAATTACAAAATCACAGGGTAATAACGAAGAACTTTATACTGAACTCGTAGATAATTTTTTCAACGAAATTAACAACACTATTGATTTTGTCTACAACCTTATAATTAGTAAGCAACTAGGCGGCTAAAAAATCTATTTAGTATTGCTTTTAACCAATAATTAGTTAAAAATATAAGTCGTAGGGCATGGCTGAATATCCTTTTTTTATTATCTTTTTTATGGCATTAATTTCCTTGCCAGTATTAATGATTTTAACTTCTAAAATCATTAAATTTATATTAGGTAAAAAACAAAATGTTTTAGATTCAATTTATGAATGTGGCGAACCTAGCATAGAGTCTTCCTGGAAAAGAATTCCTATTTCTTATTTTAAAATTGCATTAATTTTTATATTATTTGATATTGAGCTTGTATTTATTTTTCCTTGGATTCTAAATCTAGCCGAACCTACTCAAAGTTCTTATTTATCATTTATTACTTTTCTAATAATTCTATTTGTTGGTTGGATTTATGCATACAAAAAAGGGTATTTAGAATGGGAAATGTAGATAAATCATTAAAAGATATAGGATCTTTTATGAAGCTTCCTGGTGCCAATCTCTTTATAACCAAAACTGAGGATCTTTTTAATTGGGCTAAAAAATCAAGCCTATGGCCTCTTTCCTTCGGTCTAGCTTGTTGTGCAATCGAGATGATGGCAACGTTTTCATCTCGTTACGACCTTGACAGATTAGGAATGATTACCCGTGCTTCTCCAAGACAAGCAGATTTAATGATTGTTGCAGGAACAGTAACGGTTAAGATGGCTGAAAGAATAAAAACCCTTTATGATCAAATGGCTGGCCCAAAATGGGTAATAGCAGCTGGTAGTTGTGCAATATCAGGAGATCATTATAGGCATATATATAGTGTCGTACCTGGTGTCGACTGGGTCATTCCTGTTGATATTTATGTACCAGGCTGCCCTCCTACTCCTGAGGCTTTTATTGATGGAATTCTTGAGTTACAAAAAATTATTGGTTCCGGTTCTACCGCACCAACATTTCATTCTTCAACAATACCGGAAGAAAAAACACTTTCTCCACTTGAGGTTGCGAAACCAGCAAAGAAGTCAAAAAATGTAATACAATCTGAGTTTATAAATAAAATTGATTTAGTAAGTTATGTAAAGAAGCTAAAAAATGATGGGTTTACTTATTTAAAATTCATTACTGCAACTGATTTTGATTCAAATCTAACTTTAACTTACCTTTTAGGGAACAATGAAGATAACAAAGAGGTGGAATTTAATATAGAGCTAGACGAAGATTTAAAAGTAGACTCATTGTCAGAAATTTTTTCTGGTGCTGATTGGCAAGAAAGAGAGGTTTTTGATTTATTTGGAATTTCATTTAACGGACATCCAAATCTTAAAAGGATTTTAATGCCTGATGAATGGATTGGACATCCTTTAAGAAAAGAATATGTAATGGATTCACATTTTTACCCATATCGCCCTACCAGGAAGGAATACGAAAAATGGAAGACAGAATTATAGAGCAGGACTTTGGCGATTTAGCTGTAAATATGGGCCCCCAACATCCATCAACCCACGGTGTTTTTAGGCTTAAGTTATATCTTCAAGGAGAAAAAATAAATAAAATAGAGTCCTATTTAGGATATTTACATCGGGGAGTAGAGAAGCTCTCAGAGAAATTAAATTATGATCAACTACCTCCTGTATTAGAGAGAGATGATTATTTGTCCCCTACATCTAATTCTTTAGGTTTTGTTAATGCAGTTGAAAAAATCTGTGAAATTGAGGTTTCGAGGAAAGCATCCTACATAAGAGTATTAGTTGCTGAGCTTCAAAGGATAAGCTCACATCTAGTAGCATTAGGAACATATGGATTAGATTTAGGCGGTGCACTAGGTGGTGGTGCAAGTCTTTTTCTCTATTGTTTCAGAGAAAGAGAAAAAATTCTTGACGTAATGGAAGATCTTACAGGTGCACGGTTCCATACAAATATGAATCAAATCGGTGGGGTTAGATATGATGTAAAGAATGAATCATTAAAGAAAATTAATAAATTAATCATTGAACTAAAACCGATACTCGAAGACTATACAAACATGATTTCAAATGATCATATTTTTATGAAGAGAACTAAGAATATAGGAATTATATCTAAAGAATTGGCAGAGGAATCTGGTGGATCTGGACCAATCCTTAGAGGTTCTGGGATAAGTTTTGATATTAGAAAGAACAAGCCCTATGAATGTTATTCTGAGTTGGATTTTGATATTCCCATTGGTGAAACTGGAGATGCCTACGATAGAACATTAGTTAGAATGAAAGAGAACATTGAATCGTTAAAGATTGCTCAACAAATTATAGATGGACTTCCTTCTGGAGACTTGAATTCGAGAAAGCCCTTAAAGAGCCCTAAGCTTACACGTCCGCCGAAAGGTTCATCATATTTTTCTGTAGAATCCCCAAGAGGCGAATTAGGATTTTTCATCGTATCTGATGGAACATCTGTACCATATAGAATGAAGATTAGAGCCCCTTCTTTTTCAAATTTATCTTTAGTTGAGAAGCTTTTACCTGGAACTTTTATTGCAGACTCTGTAGTAATTTTAGGTTCATTGGACCCTGTGTTTGGAGATGTTGATAGATAATGCTAAATTCCTTTATAACATTTGTCCTACCAATCTTTAAGACTATATCAATTCTGATTTTAATTGTTGCATATCTTGTATGGCTTGAAAGAAAAGTTGCAGCGAAAATGCAATCTAGGGTTGGGCCTTACAGTGTAGGCTACCCCCATGGATGGCTTCAGCCTTTAGCAGATGCCCTTAAGCTTATGTCTAAGGATGATTCTATACCAAAGAATTCAGACTCATTACTATTTAATCTTGGCCCTATTTGGATTATGGTAGTAAGCCTCGCATCATTTGCCCTACTTCCATTCTATTTTGACAATCCAATGCTAAATGTTGATTTAAGTTTAATGCTATTTATTGCTATTAGCTCATTAATTATAATTGGTATATTTATCTCTGGATGGTCTTCAAATAATAAATATGCATTGATTTCAGTTCTTCGTATGACGGCACAAATAATTTCTTACGAAATTCCCCTCATAATTTCATTGCTTATACCGTGCATCCTTATTGGAAGTCTTAGTTTTGGTGAAATAATAGAATTTCAAGAAAATGTCTGGATGGTTTTCTATCCTATCCTTGGACAAGTATGCTTTATAATTTTTATGGTATCAGCCTTGGCTGAAGGGAACAGAATACCTTTTGACTTGTCAGAAGCAGAATCTGAACTAATATCTGGCTATACAACAGAATATTCAGGGATTAAGTTCGCACTTTTTTATCTAGCTGAGTACGTTCACTTGTTTGGAATTTGTGTATTAGGCTCAATAATTTTTTTTGGTGGTCCCAATGGACCATTCTTTCAAGGGAATATCCTAATTGTTTTAAAAGCATTAATTTTCTTCACAGTTATACTTTTTATAAGGTGGAGCTTTTTCAGAATTAGAATTGATCAGCTCTTAAGATTTAATTGGATAAAATTAATTCCAATTTCTTTTACTGCGTTATTAATGGCATGTTTTGTAAAATATTATATGGACTTTAATTAAAATGAATTTATTAAAAATTGTTAAAAATATATATAGAAACCTATCTTTCACATTAAGTAATGTTACTAAGCCAGCTGTGACAATTAAATATCCTGAAGAAAAAAGGAAATTTCCTCATAAATTAAGATTAGGTACTTTTGGTCTTACATCAGACAAAGAAACTGGGGAAGAAAATTGCATAGCATGTAAGTTGTGTGAAAAAATATGCCCTTCCCAAATAATAGAAATAGATATTGAAAAAAGAGATGGTAGAGGTTGGGCAAAGAAATTTAATCTAGATCTTCAGAGCTGCATTCAATGCGAACTTTGTGTTCAAGTATGTCCAGCTGATGCGATAATAATGATGCAAGAAGCAGAGAAACCAACCACTTCCAGAGCGGATCTATACTTAACCAAAAATAAAATGATGAGAAATGCAGAAAAATATGAAGAGTCTTGGGCTAACGGTACTCTTCTTCAAGAAAGCCATACTCCAACCCCGGTGAGTAAAGATGATTGAAATACTAATTAATATTTTTTGCGTTTTAGCAATAGCTACCTCTTTAACAACATGTTTGAGTTCTAAAATTATTAGATCTACTTTCTTCTTTGGTATAACACTTTTTCTAGTGGCTTTTATTTTTATGATAGTTGGCTCTAATCTTTTGGGGGTTGTTCAAATATTATTATATACAGGTGGAACACTAATTTTATTTCTGTTCTCAATATTCCTTACTGGGGATTGGGATTATAACAATCTCGGGGAAACATTTCACAAACCTTTTTTTGCAATATTAATTTCTTTTTTATTTTTTCTAACGACAAGTTACTTAATAACCACCTCTGAAACTTTTGAAAAATTAGAAAAAAGCTTTAACGGTTATAAAATATTTTCTATAGAAGCTATAAGTTCTTCTTTATTTAATGATTGGATTTTTATTTTAGAACTGTCATCAATTTTACTACTTGCGACAATAGTTGGCTGTCTTACATTATTAAAATTCAGGAAGGAGGTTGATTAAATGTTTATGACATTAATTTATACCTCTTTGTTAATAAGTAGTATTGGTATTTTTATGCTTTTAAGTAAAAAACACATACTTTCAATACTAATAGGAATAGAATTGTTCCTCAATGGTATAAATCTTTTCTTTATTACAATTTCAAAATCCTATTCGGATGATATAGCAAATATATTTATTCTTTTTATTCTTGTAATAACTGCATGCGAAGTTGCTATTGGATTGGCAATCTTTTTGCTTAATCAAAGAATTAACAAAACTATTGATATAAACCACTTAAACAGGCTGCGAGACGAATAAGTTATGAATACAAGCATATTAATTTTATCATTCTTACCCATATTGACCCTCCTCATTGGAAAAGCCTTTAACTTTAATAGGTATTTGAACTATGCCGTCCCAATCTTAATTTATTTAATTATTTTGGCCACCCTTTTTAAAGTTACTCCTTCAGAAATTTCAAATACTTTTTTAACAGTTAAAAATAATCAAATTGACCTTTTGTTTAACTTTTCTAATTCCTACACTTTGATGTCAAAGGTTGTACTTCTTATATCAATACTAGTATTGCTATACTCGTCGAAATTCATGCATAACGAGAGTGAAAGAAGTCATAGTAGGTACTTCCTATACCTAATTGTTTTTATTACTTCTATGTTCCTCTTTACCTTATCAAATGATTTATTTAGTAGCTTCATTTTTTGGGAAGTTCTTGGGTTATCTTCCTATTTTTTAATAGGGTTTTGGAATAAAGATTCTGAAGCAATAAAATCCTCGACTATAGCTTTTTGGATCACAAGATTTGGAGACTTATTCTTTTTAGGTGGCATAGTTTTAATATTTTCTCTAACAGGAACATTGAGCATCGAAAAAATAAATTCTCTGACTTCATCATCTTTAATAAGTTTGGAAATCCCATTCATTTTAATAATAATTGGAATTTTTTCTAAATCTGCACAATTTCCATTTAACATCTGGCTTCCTAAAGCAATGAAAGGTCCTACTCCAGTTTCTTCATTAATTCATTCTGCAACTATGGTCGTCGCAGGTGTTCTTCTTTTATACAAAATACATCCTGCCATCTCAAGCAGTGGGTTATCCCTAAACCTCATAGCTATAATTGGAATTATTTCATCAGTTTTAGGAGCAATTGCGGCATTCTTTGAGGATGATTTAAAAAAGATATTAGCTTTTTCAACTATTTCTCATATCGGACTAATGTTCTTGGCTATTGGTATAAGCAAACCAGACTTGGCTTACTTCCACATGTTTAGTCATAGTTTTTTTAAATCATTATTATTTTTATATGCAGGAGTAATAATATTAATTAATGGAACGTCAAGTCTTGAGAAACTTAAAGGGTCTATTAATATAAAATCAACGGCAGGAATTGTTCTTTTAATAGCTTGTTGTTCTCTTAGTTCTGTTTACTTTTTTACTGGATCTTACTCAAAAGAATTCATTGTCTTTAGCTTAATAAACCAAAAACACTTTATTCTTAGTTCTTTAATGTTAATAGGAATCATCTTCACTTGTTTATATTCAGCAAGAATCTTTTTTACTTTAATTAATTTTAATACAAAAGGACTTAAAGAAGTAAAAATTAACGCAAGGTTTTTAATCCCTCTTGTCATTCTTTCTGTATTTTCCTTGCTAGGATTTTTCACAATGGGATTATTTCAAACTGATATTACCATTATTAAAGTTCCTCACAATTTACAATCTATATTATTACTACAATTATTAACTTTTCTTATTTTCTTCCTATATTTTAGATATAAAGATTCCTTACTAGTTAGATTAAAACAATTCAACTCTGTATCTAATGCTTTTTTTAAGACAGACTTTATCTATCTTGAAATTTATGAAAAAGTTTTCAAATCTTCATCAATCTTTATAGCATGGTTTGATAGAAATATTATTGATGGAATTATCAACTTATTGCCATTCAAAATATTGCAAATCTCAAGAGATCTAATGTCATTGCAAGATGGGTATGCAAAATCATACGCTCTTAGAACTATAATTTTCTTTATTTTATTTATTTTAGTAATGAGTATCGTTGATAGCTCTTTGATTATAGGAGAATTAAAATAATGTTTATTTTATCAATTTTGGTATTACCTTTATTGCCTATTTTTCTAATAAACTTATTTTCCAAAGAATTAAAATATGTTAGAACCATCCCAATAATTAGTTCAGTTGCAACTTTAATAATAATTTTTCTCTACATAAAAACAAACAACTTGCTTTATATCGAAAGTCACTATGAATTAATAACCTTATACCCTATTTTCCCATTGCTTGGAATTAATATGTCCTTTTCAATTAATAAAATTTCTATAGTACTTTTAATCCTTGCAAATCTAACAATAATGACAGCTCTCTTTTCTACTTTTAAAATTAAAAAAAGACTTAGTCATCTAAATACATTAATACTAATTATCTCTATTGGTATTTATGGCTTAATAATTTCTGATGACCTTTTCATTTTCTTCCTTTTTTATGAAGTTGCAGTTGTCCCAATGTTCTTAATGATTACGAATTGGGGATATGATTTAAAAAGAGAAGTTTCTGGACCATTTCAAAAGGTACTCTCAAGTCTATCTGTAGGAACAAAATCATACGGTGCTTACAAAATAACTATCTACCTTCTTGTTGGTTCCCTTATGATTTTTCTTGGATTGGGAATTTTAGGTATCAACGAAGGAACTTTCTCAATCAATGAAATATTAAACAATAATAATATGGCTTCTAACAATGGGATTGCTTTTCTCTTCTTGGTCCTTGGCTTTGGGTCCCATTCCGCTCTTTGGCCAATGCATACTTGGGCTCCAGATGGACATGGAACAGCACCCACTGCGGGATCAATTATTTTTGCTGGAATATTAATGAAAATTGGAATTATTGGATTTATTAAGATAATCATTACAGTTTTTCAACCAATATTTCTTGAATATTCCTATATAATTATGTTATTAGCCTCGATAAACATCATTTATGGAGCCTTTACTGCAATGATGCAAGATGATTTAAAATATCTAGCAGCATATGCCTCTTTGTCTCACATAGGGTACATTTTTCTGGCCCTTGCAATGAATAATGAAATTGGTATTAGTTCAGCCATTCTTCAAACAATATCTCATGGATTAATTATTTGTCTTTTATTTTTTAGTGTTGGTCTCATCTTTAATGCTAAAGGGACAAGATCAATTAAAGAACTAAATTCTCTTTCGGATAATTCTCCATTTATATCAAATATTTTTATTTTTTCTGCATTTGCTAGCATAGGCTTTCCTTTAACAAGTGGTTTTATTGCAGAATTTTTAATAATTACTAGCGTAGCAACTTCGCCACAGCCTATTTTAATTATAGTCCCACTGATTGGAATTTTCATAACAACTCTTTATATGTTTAGAACTGTTAAAAAGATATGTCTAAGATATGTAGGTAACAACGAGCGTACAAAAGGGGCAGCCACTGATGAAAAAATAATATGTATTTTATTAATAATTGTAATTATTACCATGGGAATATTCCCTGAATTATTTTTAAATTTTATTGAAGGAGAATCCATAAGAATTATTATGGGCATATAGGTTATGGAACAAATAAAGTTTTTACTTCCAGAAATAATTTTAGTGCTTCTATCCTTTGCACTGCTAATAAATTCAATTATTGATCAAGACGATAAAGAAATTACTAATAAGATTCTTCTTATTCTTGGCTCTATAATCTCAATTATTATATTGGTAAATCTTAAGGAATACGGTCTTTATCTTAACGATACTTTTGAAAACAATGAATTAACCAGTAAGATTAAAATTTTGTTGGTCGTTGGCACCTTGCTTACTTTGCTGTTAATTTCAAATTCAAAAACCGAGCAATTTAAAAAGTTTTTTGATGAATATTGCTTCCTGCTTATCTTATCCCTAGTTGGGGGGATGATTGTTGTATCATCTAGAGAGTTTTTGACCCTTATAATTTCTTTTGAGATTCTCAGTATTCCAATATATTTAATAACAGCAATGGGACCTAATTCAAATAAATCTATTGAAGCATCTACAAAACTTTTCTTTTTTGGAACTCTATCAACGGTTTTTTTAATATTTTCAGCAGTTTTATTTTATTCACTATCGGGAAGTACATATTTTAATGAAATAAATTGGGTATCAAAAGATGCGATAATTATCTTGAGCACGATATTCCTACTGATAACGATGAGCTTTAAATGCGCTCTATACCCATTGCATTTTTGGGTTTCAGATACATATGAATCTGCACCGATGAACTTACTTCCGTTTTTAAGCACTATTCCTAAGATTGCGATTATAGCTTTCTTATACTTTTTCTTTCAAAACTTATACTTATATGATTTGAACACAAGTGTTCTAAATATAGTCTCAATTCTAATTATAATATCGATTGTATTTGGATCTATTTTAACAGTTAAGCAAGATAAAATTCTAAGACTTTTGGCATATTCGGGTATCCCACATGCTGGGATTATGCTTATCTGTGCAATTAACCCTCTACCTATTTCTTCTGATTTCCTCATTTTATACTTTACTTTCTATATTTTTTCTAACATTGGCCTCTTTATTTGCATTAACTGCTTACCAAAAATTGATAAAGATATAAAAATTGGAGATTTTAAAGGCCTTTATAAAGACTGTCCTTTTATTTCAATATCTCTTATATGTTTTTTGCTTTCCTTGGCCGGTGCACCTTTATTTGCGGGTTTCTGGGGTAAATTTAATGTTGCCTTGATTTCATTTAAATCTTTTGGCCCCTTCTTGCCAATACTTATTTTATCAAGTGCCGCAATCTCTTTTTACTATTATATTAAAATAATAAGAGCAGTTTTTGACGACAAACCAATTAATCAGCCATCTATATTTCAGACAAATTTAATGAATAAAATTCTAATAATGATTTGTATTATTGTAACAATAACTCTTGGACTGAATCCAAATCTGCTTACCTGGATTCTCTAGGTAAAGCTTTTCTACCTATTATTGACACCAACATAATCTCTAGAATCATAGCCGGTATAAACTTGTCTAGGTCTTGCAATTTTCTGATCTTTATCGGCTAACAATTCCTTCCATTGGGCTAGCCATCCAGGAGTTCTACCTATTGTAAATAAAACTGTAAACATATCTTTTGGTATCCCCATGCTTTCATAAATCAAACCAGAATAAAAATCTACATTAGGATATAAATTTCTTCCCTTAAAGTAATCCTCACTTAGTGCTATCGCTTCTAATTCCAATGCAATATCTAATAGAGGATTTGTTCCAGTAACACTAAATACTTTATCTGCTGCTTCTTTTAAATACTTTGCCCTTGGATCATAAGCTTTATAAACTCTATGACCAAAACCCATTAATTTTACTTCCTTCTTTTTAACCTGCTCAATAAAGTTTGGAATATTTTTAACTGAACCAATCTCAGTCAACATTTGAAGTACAGCCTCATTTGCGCCACCATGAAGGGGACCATATAAAGCTGCTGTTGCCGCAGATACTGCTGAGAAAGGATCAGGCTCGGAACTTCCAACATTTCTCATAACACTTGCACTGCAATTCTGTTCATGGTCAGCATGTAGAATAAGTAATGTATCCATTGCGCTAACTAAATCAGGATGCATCTTATTATCATCGCCTTTAAACATCATATTCAGAAAATTTTCTGCATAATCCATAGAATTATCAGGCTCTACAATAGGTAATCCTTGAGTATGTCTATAGAAGTTGGCAGCTAAAATAGGAACTTGAGCAATTAACCTGCAAATACTTCTATAATTTTCGTCTTCATCGGTAATATTTTTTGACTCTGGATAAAAAGTTGATAGTGCAGCTTCCAAGCTTGTAAGAGCTCCCATAGCATGTGCACTCTTAGGAAAAGCTCCTATAATATCATTTATCTCATTAGGAACACTATTGTGCTCTTTAATATCATTTACCCACTTTGACAACTCGTCATTACTTGGCAATTCTCCATCGATTAGTAACTTTGAAACCTCAAGCTGGCTACTACTTTCTGCTAATTGTTCAATTGGATACCCACGATACCTGAGAATTCCTTGATCACCATCAATATAAGTCACACTGCTTTTACAAGAAGCAGTATTTTCAAATGATGGGTCATAGCTCATCATTCCAAACTCATCCTCGTTAACTTTAATTTGTCTTAAATCTTTAGCCCTTATATTCCCATCTTGTATATCGAGTTTATATTCCTTATTAGTTCTACTGTCAGTTATTGTTAATACTTCAGACAAAACATGCCTCCTAGATGTTCACCAAAATTAAATTAAAAAATATTTCGCGGTGAATATTGAATACTTATTATACACAAAATAGTCGATGAAAAAAAGATTTAGAATAACGGAAAAATTATTCTAATCCTTTAAATTAACTAGATTTAGGTTTTGAAAATCAATAAAATCAAAGGATACTTCGATTAAATCATCTTTATTATAAGAATTAGAGCAATTTTCCTTGTTTATGCTCTCAAATATATTAAGTTCATTAAAAAAAACAATATACTTATCTCTTAGAGATGCATAAATGTATCCTGATAAATTGTTAATTTCACTTTGATAAAGATACTTTAGAATCCAAAACTTATAGATATTTTTTGATTTTTCTTTCATAGTTCCCAATCCAGCTGATAGTATTGAGATATTCTTATCAATATAACTTTTCTCAAATAAAATTCTTTTTTCCAATATAAACGAAGAAATTTGCCACATATTGATTGTATCCATATATCTTCTAATCGGTGAGGTAAGTTGCATATAAGAATCCAATCCTAGGCCGAAATGAGCTTCAGGTGTTGAGCTTATATCAACAGGTGAAACTTTTCTATGAAAACAGAAAGGTATATTATCTTCTATAATAGTTGTTTCAAGATTATTAGATTTTTTTTGTGATCTAAAAATTCCCGGGATACCGTTATTTCGAAAGAACTCAGAAAATTTAAAATTCCCAAACACCATCAGCTCAGAGATAATCCTTCTTGATTCCAAAGCTGGTAAGTGTATCAAGACAAGCTCTTTTTTATCATTCATTTTTATTGCTATTTCCTGATTAAAAAACTTAAAATCTGCATCATTTAATCTTTTTAAATTCAGATGTTTACTAAATTCATTAAGAAAAATAAATTCAGGTCTTTCTTCAATTAATAATTCAAATTCATCGTATGTATAATTTTTTGATACTTTTATTAAATTACTTTCAATCTCTGAACTTAATATTTCTAACTTACTTACTTTGAGTTTAAGAGATATAACGGGGCGTACTTCACCAGACTTGAGAGATACGCTATCTACGATACTTCTACTAAAAAGATCAAAATTTTTATCGGGACTATATATAGTATTAATTATCTTTTTAGCATGACTAGAAAATACTGAATCTTCTGAAAACAAAGCGCTAAAATTTGTTATATGAATATATAATAAATAGCATTCACCTTCTCTTTGAATAGTTAATGCATCATCAAAATCATAAGTTCCATAATCATCAATAGTGAGAGCATCTAATATGTGACCATTTAATTTTTTTGTTTTTTTAATAAGATTATTTACATCCATATCACTATATGGATATTTATGATCCAAACCTAATCCATAATAGATAGGCTCAAAATCATTGTCAAAAACTCCTATTGATTTAAAATAATTCAGTAATTTTTGATGATCGCTTATTTTTAAAGTTTCTTTTACGGAATCGATAAAATTTTTTGAGTATTTTTTATTACCAGATAAATAATTTGAAATATCTTTTATTTGGTCAAAATATTTAACATTATCTATGGACTTAACATCTAAGATATCCTTCAAAAAAGAGGTGATTTTGGTTTTTTTATTCTCTTTTTCTGATAAGCTATCTTTAATCTTTTCAACTAATTCCTTAGGATTTAAATAAACTTTATCCTTATCGACAATCTTATAGTATGTAAAATCATTGTTAAATGCTACAAGAAATTTATGAAGATCTTCTAAAGATTTTATTTGATAAAAATCTAATACTTTCTTTATAAAGTCTTGAAACTTTAATATACTCACATCACGTGCCAGGATAGACCAAAGATCATAGTGCTTGTAATCTCTATTATTTGATTTACATTCACTTAAGGTTGTGTTTTCCGCCAATATATTACTTGAAGACACTTCAATCCTGGACTTTGATCCAAACTTATTACCAGAATATATTCTTTTCTTTTTTTCATAAGAATCCGCAACTACCAAATATACTTTTGATTTCTCAATAATTATAAGATATTTATCTTTCATTTTAATCATTAAGATTTCTTAGAGGAAGCTTTAATAAATTGGAGAAATAATGGATGAGGTTGAAAGGGCTTGGATTTAAACTCAGGATGAAATTGACAGGCTACAAACCATGGGTGCTCCTTAATTTCAATTGTTTCAGCTAACTTTCCATCAGGTGAAAGGCCACTTAAGACTAAACCATTTTTTGTAAGAATTGAGTGATATTTAGGATTAACCTCATATCGATGTCTATGCCTTTCAAAAATTTTATTTTTTTTATAAGCATCTGAAACTTTTGTTGATTTTTTTATTTCACATGGATAGTCTCCAAGTCTCATATTGCCGCCCTTAGTATCAAGGCTTTTTTGATTTTCCATTATATCTATTACAAAGTCCTTAATCTTTCTTCCAGACTCCCTAGAGTTAGCATTTTTTAAATTACAGACATTCCTCGCAAACTCTACCACTGCCATCTGTAGCCCAAGACATATTCCAAAGAAAGGAATATTCTTTTCTCTTGCATATTTTATAGCTGATATTTTTCCTTCAAATCCCCTATTCCCAAATCCTCCAGGAACCAATATTCCATCGCAACCTGACAATAAATCTTTTGGAGACTTCTTCTCTAAGTCCTCAGAATCTATATATGTAATATTTAATTTAGAATTATTTTGAAAAGAAGCATGATACAAAGCTTCATGCAAACTTTTGTATGCATCTTTCAAGTCTATATATTTCCCAACAACACCGATATTAATTTCATTCTTTAATTTTTTAATCTTAGAAACTATATTTTCCCATTTTGAAAAATCCGGCTCTTTTGTCCAGATTTTAAGATTTTCTAGAATAATATCATCTAACCCTTCTTTGTGTAGAACAAGTGGAATCTCATAAATTATATCAACGTCTTTTGCGGTTATCACTGACTCGACATTTAAATTACAAAAAAGTGCAATCTTCTTTTTAATATCATTAGATAAAAATCTATCAGTTCTGCATAATAAAATATCTGGCTGAATTCCAATCTGAAGTAAATCTTTAACACTATGTTGAGTAGGCTTAGTTTTTAGCTCTCCAGCTGCTGAAAGATATGGCACATATGTTAAATGAATAAATATTGCATTCTCTCTTCCTAACTGAGACCTAATCTGTCTTATAGATTCCAAGAAAGGCAAACTCTCAATGTCTCCAACAGTCCCTCCAATTTCTACAATTGAGACATCCTGTTTATGTTGTATTGAATAAATCCTTTTAATAATTTCATCAGTGATATGAGGGATAACCTGCACAGTTTCGCCTAAGTAGTCCCCTTTTCTCTCCTTAGAAATAACCTCATTGTAAACTCTGCCACTAGTGACATTATTTTCTTGCGAAAGAGATGCATTAGTAAATCTTTCATAATGACCTAAATCTAAATCTGTTTCTGCGCCATCATCTGTAACAAAAACTTCACCATGCTGATATGGGTTCATAGTGCCAGGGTCGATATTTAAGTATGGATCAAGTTTTTGTATTGAAACTCTCATACCTCTAGCTTCAAGTAGCGCTCCAATACATGCACTTGCTAATCCTTTACCTAAGGAGGACATAACCCCTCCAGTAACAAATATATACTTAGCCACCTTCTTTCGCATAAGACTTAATCTTATAATATTGAAAGTTTTAGGTATTTACAAATTAAATATTAATTCTTTTTAATAATTCTTTAACTGCTATAGCCCTATGGCTTATTAGATTCTTTTCATCCGCAGATAATTCTGCAAAAGTTTTATCTAATTCCTTAATATAAAATATCGGATCATATCCAAATCCAGAATCCCCTCTCCTCTCTAATATTATAGTCCCCTTGCATTCCCCGGTACAAAGGACCTGAGATAATTTATTCTTTGGATTAAAGAAGGCTATAGTGCAAATAAATTTAGCAGTAAAATCACTACTATTACTTAATTCTTTAATTAGTTTGTCTACATTACTTTCATCAGTAGCATTTTTACCTGAATATCTGGCCGAAAAAATACCTGGCCTATCTCCCAAGGCTCGAACTTCAAGTCCAGAGTCATCTGTCAAGATTGGAATATCTGATTTATCTTTTATAGCATTTAATTTTATTAATGCATTTTCAGCATAAGTTTTTCCTGTTTCTTCAACATCTAACTCTATACCTAGTTCATGTAAAGAAATTAGATCAAATCCTGGGCCTAAAAGATCCTTATATTCTTTTATCTTTCCAATATTATTCGAACCTATAAGAATTTTCATTTTTAACCTTATTGGAGGCGCTGGGAATCGAACCCAGGTCCGGAAATAAGCTAAATAGAGCCTCTACATGCTTATTCTAGCTTGAAATTTAAAAATATCTCTTGTAGCTAAAAGACAAGTGATATTTCGATTCTCTTAAATACTGATAAACATATAGAGAAGATAAATTTATCAGGCCTGTATTAATGACATTGAAAAAAACCCTACAGGCAAAGTTGATTTCAATGTTGCTACTCTATTTAGGCAGCAAGTTGATTGATTGGTTCTGCACTTATTGTGCGAGTGCCAGTTTTACGAGTTAGCTCTCGGCATGCAGCATCTAAATGCTTCATTTACGTCGAAACCAAATCGCCCCCAAACACTATATAGTAGAACATATTTAATGAATATTAAATACTTGTTTTATTTTTAAAATCTCTCCTGAGCTCTCTTCTGATATCTTTATTTTTTAAATCTGTCCTCTTGTCAAATAATTTCTTTCCCTTACCAAGACCAATTTCAAACTTAATTAGGTTCTTCTTTGAATAAACTTTCATTGGCACTAGCGTGTACCCTTTTATCTTGGTCTTTCCAATCAACTTCCTTATTTCAACTTTATTTAAAAGCAATTTTCGATCTCTTGTTTCATCATGATTAATAAAAGTAGAATTATTATATTTTGGAATATAAGAATTTATAACAAAAATCTCTCCCCGCTTAATTATCGCATAACTTTCTTTAATACTAATTTTTCCTTCTTTTACCGATTTCACCTCTGATCCAGAGAGAACAACGCCCGCTTCAAATTTCTCTTCAATGTGAAAATTTCTAGTAGCATTTGGATTAGAAGAATAAATTGCCATTTTAAAAGAGTGTCATAACACCAAATGCAGCAGAAATGGTTGTCAATGGTGCAAGATCTTCTTGTGTTTCTGTAGCATTTTTAAGCTTCCTTACTGAATTCAAAGCATCATAATACAACCTATCATCATTAATTAGCTTACCTAAAGTGCCTTCACCTGAATTAATTTTAGAAACTAATGAGTTAAGATTCTCAGATAAATTATTAATTGAATTATATAATTCTTCATCATTTATAAGCTTCCCTAATGAACCATCACCGGATGTTAATTTTTCAGTAAGTAAATTAATTTTCTCTAAAGTATTCTTTGCCTGTAAGTACACAGATTTATCATTCACAAGAAGTCCTAATGTTCCATCTCCTTCATCTATCTTCTTTGTTATATTGGAAAAAAAATCCAAGCTAGATTTAAGATCGTCATATATTGATGGATCATTAACTAACTTACCAATTGTTCCCTTAGAGCTAGCTACATTTGCAACAATGATGTTTAAATTAGACAAAATGGACTTAATCTTATCATTGTATTCAAAAAGCTGTGAATTAAACATATCAACCGTTTTATCAAGTTTTGTTACCAAAGAATTAAAATCAACTGGTTTCGTAGAAAGGATTACTCCACCATCATTAAGAATCCTTGAATTTGAAGAACCAAATGTTATGCCAACATATGTACTACCTAACAAACTTGTCATATTTATTGAAGCAACTGAGTCATCTTTGATTATTACGCTTTTATCAACTGATATTACAACAGCAACATTTTGTCCTGATAAGGTTATTTTTTTAACTCTTCCAACTTCAACACCTGACAACTTAACTTCATTGCCAACTCTTAGCTCACCTACTGAACTAAAATAGCTTGTGTATGTATTTTCCTTCTTTAAAAAATCTACACCGGATACAACTTCAAATAAAATTAGTAGAGCTACTATTCCTAAAACAAAAAAAGTTCCTAATTGCATTTTCTTATTCATACTGACTATTCTACCTAAATTGAATCTAAAATTGCATTCTTAGATTTTTTAATAATATCTGGGCTTCCTGTTATTTTTATATTTCCATCCTCTAATATTGATATTTTGTCTGCAATTGAATACGCAAAATTAATGTCATGAGTTACAACTACTTGAGTTATCGACTTGTTACTCCTTAAATTTTTTATTATTTCAGAGATCGTTTTAGTATTAATAGGATCCAATTCTGCTGTGGGTTCATCATATAACAAAATATCAGGGGAAATAATTAGTGATCTTGCTATTGCTACTCTTTTTCTCATTCCTCCACTTAGTTCTGAAGGCATTCTATTGGCTGTATCCTCGATAGATAAATCTGATAAAATCTCATAAGCTTTTGAGACCCTCTCATCTCTTGTTCCAACATTATGCTCATCCAGGAACAGCGTAATATTATCTAAAACACTTAAAGAGTTAAGAAGGGCAGATGATTGAAAAATATAAGATAAAATTAAATTATTTCTTTTAATTACTTCTCCAAGGTTCTCATTATCAATTAGCAGATGTCCACTATCAGGCTTTAATAATCCTATAATCATTTTTAACAATACAGACTTCCCAGTTCCAGACTTACCCAAAATAACATGAACTTCCTTGTTGAAAAATTCACAATTTACTTTATCAAGAACTGTCTTTCCTTCAAAACCCTTAGTGATATTTTCCAATTTTACTGATGCGAAATTTATCATAGTAGCCCCACAAGAATCAACAATCTAGTAAGGAAATAATCCAAAACTAGTATTGAAATAAAGGAAGCAACAACAGATTTTGTAACTGAGTTGCCAATTTCTCTAGGTCCGCCTGAAGCTAGAAGCCCTACTGAGCAAGATACAATTGAAATAGTTACAGCAAAGAAAAGTGATTTAATTATTCCAACGGCAATGTCTGATATTTTTACTACCTGACTAAGATCATTGTAAAATGATGAAAATGAAACAGATATAGTCTGATTCATTGAAGAAACAAAGGACCCACCAAGCCAACCAATTAAATCCATATAAATAACTAAAAAAGGTAATGTAACAATGCAAGCGAGAAATCTTGGGAGGACAAGATATCGAACTGGATCAATATTCATTGTTTCTAAAGCGGAAATTTCTTCATAAATTTTCATTGATGATATCTCTGCCGTTATAGATGATCCAACTCTACCAGCCATTAATATTGCTGCCATTACGGGTGCTAATTCAGTACACAACGAGACACCAACTATACCTCCAATTTTGTCCTCAATCCCATACCCTGAAAGCTGAATACCAGTTTGCAAAGCAAGCACAGAACCAATAGATAAAGAAATTAGAGCAGCAACTGGCAAAGTTCTGTTGCCCATATCAAAAACTTGAAAGAAAAATTTATCTATTGCAGAAGGAAAATGCTTTATGGACTTTAAAGTTCTCCATAGTAAATAAAGAAACTCCCCTATTCCTACAGTTATTTTTACAAAACTATTCATAAACTAATTGGTATATATAATATTCTAATTTTCGTTTCCTCACCAGTTTCTATACCAAGCAGTCCCCCCAAAACATTAAATTTGTTTGATTTCGGGGTAGATTGATTTGAGATAATTGGCAGAAGAAAGTTTACACTTACTTCCTTCGTCTTATCTACTTTATTATTTTTATAGCTTAAAAAATTAAAGAGAATAGACGTTTCAGACGAAAAACTATCGTCTCGAATTCTAATGACTGACCACAAAGGAGACCATATCTTCCTAACTTTAACGTTGTTTGAAAAGAAACTTTCAACTGGTGAAAAAATTCTAAGATCATATCCATTGAGATCTGAATCAATCGAATAGATAGGCCAAAAACTAGAAAATTCTTTTTTAATAATATTTTTCCTTAAATCATAATATGTATCTTGCTTATATAGAAAGAATAAAAAGCTTTTAGTCTTAAAATAATCAGTACCAAGAATTTCATTCTTATACTTATACGTTGGCCATAAGAAGAAACCTTTTTCAACATTTTTAGTCTTTACGTATGAATAAAAAGGGAAGAACCTTTTACTTTTAATATTAATACCCTGCTTGTATTGCACAAACGGCCAAGGCATGTTGTACGTTTTCTGATTCCTTAACTTATCAACGTATACGTTAAAAAAAGGCCATAAATATGTTCTAGCTTCGTGGATAGTTGAAGTAGAAGAAAGGTAAAAAGGAAAAAAAGCCTTCTCCTCCAGGTTCAGACCTTTTGTTAAATCTTTTTTGTAGCTATAAAAAGGCCAAAGAAAAAATTTACTTTCTTTGATTGTTTCAAGCCCTTGGTTATCAACCTTATTCATATACCCAAATAATGGCCAAAGCTTAAATCCTGAAACATATTTTCCTTCAGTTTTTGAAAATATTGGCCATAAAAAATGAGTATTATGTGAATTTTTTCTTTGCGTTTTTAAATATAAAGGGAAAAGAAAGTAATCAATTTGATCTTTTGAAAACTTATTTTTTAATTTACCATAAATCGGAAATAGAGAAAAATAATCATTTTCTTCTTTACCTGACCAAGAAATATCTAAAAACGGAAAAATTGAAAAATTTTTCTCTTCTAAATTATCATAGTCATTAAAATTTTTATACCTTATTAAATAAAATAGTGCTTGGAACTGGTTTTGTTGGTTATCTTCCTCGTATCCGATAAAAGGATATACAATATCAAGGGATCTATATTTTAACTCATAATTTGCTTCATAATAAAACAATGGCCTAAAAGCATATACTTTTGAGCCAGAATCTTTTTTAAATTCAAAGAATGGTCCTAAAAAACTTTCTTCGTAGCTAAATGAAGGATGGAAGGACGAGAAAATAAAAAGAATTAAAAAAAATATTTTTTTCATTTATAAACCCTTTTCACTCTTTTGCTAATTCCACAAATGATTTCGTATGGTATTGTCTCAGCTGCAGCTGCAATATCAGTTGCTGCCAAGCTATTATGTCCAAAAATAATAATTTCATCTCCCACTTTAGGATTAACAATATTTGATAAATCTATGATTGTAAGATCCATACAAACTCTGCCGAGAATTTTACACTCTTTATCCTTATAGATAACTTTCCCTTTGTTTGAAAGCGCCCTAGGTAGTCCATCAGCATAACCCATTGGAATGACACCGATAATCATGTCTCGATCTGAAATAAAGGTTCTACCATAGCTGACAGACTCCCCCTTGTTGATTCTCCTAATTTTAATTAAGGAGGTTTTTAATCTCATCAAAGGAAACAGATTTTCTTTTTTATTGTCGCTAATTCCATATAAGGCAAGCCCTGGACGTACCATATTTAAATTTGAGTTAGTGAAATTAAAAATTCCAGAACTATTTGCTATATGAAAAAAATTAATATCTTTTATTTCTGCTTTAAAATTGAGAATAATTTTATTAAAATCATCTATCTGCTTTTGTGTAAATAATGAATTAATATTATTTGCTTCTGGAAAGTGTGTGTAGATTCCTTTTAATTGCAGAGCCTTATTATTATTTATAATCCTAATTGATTCGGATATTTCTTCTCTATCAATTCCAAGTCTATTCATACCAGTATCAATCTTTAAATGAAAAGAAATATTTTCTAAGGTACTTGAATTAATAAAATGGAGCTGAGAAATGTCGTAAACAGTAAAAGTTATAGACTCATTTATTGATTTTATTATTTCATCCTCTGTAATCGAACCGAGGATTAAAAAGTCAGCATCAACACCCGCACATTTTATCTCCATTGCTTCTTCATATGTTGCAACGGCTAGATTTTTTACATTTAAAGAAACTAATTTTTTACTTATTTCTATGGATCCATGTCCATAAGCATTTGCCTTTACTACAGCCAATACCTCTACATTCTTACTAATCTTATCTCTAATAGAAGCTACGTTTCTTTCAAGATTTTGTAGTTTAATTTCTGCAAAAGCAAACGACATTATTTTCTTAATCTAACATAGATGGATTTATTTCTCGAATAGTCTATTTTAATCAATTTTTATGATATATTTCCTTTATCTCTAATGTCATTCTCAAAAATAGAAAAAAGAGCAACAAGCATAGTAAGTCTTATACTTTCACTAAGGCTATTAGGCCTATTCATGCTGCTTCCAATTTTTAGCATATATGCAATTGAATATATAGATTCTAATTTATTCCTAGCTGGCGTAGCTATCGGAATTTACTCTCTTGCTCAGGCTATTATGCAAGTACCTCTTGCTTATTTAAGTGATAAAATAGGTAGAAAAAAGATTGTCTTACTTGGTCTTTCTTTGTTTACTCTGGGAAGTGTAATATGTTATTTCTCGAACCATATAAACACGTTAATTATTGGAAGAATAATTCAAGGATGTGGTGCTATTAGCTCTATTGGAGTTGCAACTCTATCAGAAAATACCTCAAAGGATAACAGAGCAAGTGCTTTTACTATAGTCGGTCTTTCTGTTGGCATAGCTTTTTTGATTGGCTTTCTAATAGGCCCAATCATATCGTCACTTTTTAGTTTCAAAGTTCTCTTTTTGCTTTTATTTATTTTTGGAATATTAGCAATTACTACTACAATAATTTTCTATCCAAGCGAGAATATAAAAAAAAGCATTAACCCAGATAATCAAAAATTTATAATAACTAAAAATTTAGTTAAGATTTATGGAGCTTCTTTTATTCTTTCATTAATACTGAGTATTTTTCTTTTCATTTATCCTTTGTTGTGGAAATTTTTAGAAATTAAAGAATTAAGCTTGTCGATAGTATATATGGTTATCTTTTTACCGGCAGCAATTTTTATCTATCCAAGTATTAGATACTTAGAAAAGAAGAATAAAATAAATTATGCAATAAACTTTGGATGGTTTTTCCTTTTCGTAGGTTTCTCATACTTTTTAATGCAAGATAAAAATGAATTTACTCTATATATTCTTGGAATATTCTTTTTTCTTGGTATCACAATATTCCAATCTATTTTACCAAGCCTTTTATCTCTTTATGTATCCGATCAAATGAGAGCTACTGGAACAGGTCCATATTACCTACTAAGTTTCTTAGGTCATGCTTTTGGAAGTATTTGCGCAGGCTATATTTACTCCAAGAATTTACTCTTAAACGTACCAAGCTCGTCTATACTGATAATTTTTACTACTTTAATTCTTGTAATATGGGTAGCAATTGGAATACCAAGATATAACAAGAAAGTTAGTTAAGATTCCATATTTAACAATCTTTTTATCCTTTCTTCGGTTGGAGGATGAGAGCTAAAAAGCTTACCTACTCCACCTGCAATTGGACTGATTATAAACATATGGCTTGTTGCTGTTTGCAACTCTTTATTTGTATCAATTCCTTTCTTTGATTTTAAATGGAATTCCTGAATCTTTGATAATGCACTTGCTAAAAATTTTGGTTTATTTGTTATTTGTGCAGCAGTACTATCGGCTTTATATTCTCGAGTTCTAGAGATAGCCATTTGAATTATTAAGGCAATTAACGGAGCTAGTATTGCTATAAGTAGGTTTCCAAAAACACTTCCAGAATTCCTATTCCCTCTAAAGGCTCCAAAAATTAACCCCCACTTTATCATACTTGCAATCATACTGATGGCACCGGCGAAGGTTGCAGCAATAGAACCAATTAAAATATCTCTATTTTCTATATGTGCCAATTCATGAGCCATTACTCCCTCAATCTCATCTAAACTTAATATTGATATTAAACCTGTAGAAAGTGCCACAACAGAATTTTCCTGATTTCTCCCTGTAGCAAATGCATTTGGCTCTTGAGCTGAATAAATAAAAAGTTTGGGCTCAATAACTTTAGCATTTTTACACAAGTCTGAGAAAGTTTGCTTTATTTCGGGAAATTCTTCTGGATTAATTTCTTTTGCCTTGTACATCTTTAAAATAATCTTGTCTGAAAACCAATAAGAACCAATATTCATAATTAAAGCGAATATAAACGCAATTTTCATTCCACCAGCGCCACCAAGGTACTGTCCAATACTAATAAAAAATAGTGTCATTACCGTTAACAAGAAAGTGGTTTTTAAAGTGTTTATAGTATTATCCTCCGCATGTTTGAAGATTATTTTTTAAAATATACTTTTGATGATAATCTTCAGCTAAATAATATTCCATTACCTGAGTTACATCCGTTACTATCTTCATAGAAGACTTCTTGTCTAACTCAGTGATCATATTATTAGCTATTTCTTTTTGATTTTCATTATAATAAAAAATTATTGATCTATATTGTGTTCCAACATCAGGACCCTGTCTGTTTAAGGTAGTTGGATCATGCATATTAAAGAAGGCATTACACAGTTGTTCATAGCTAATCTTTTGGTCATCAAATTTAATTGTTACAACTTCAGCATGTCCAGTTAGGCCTGAACAGACATCAAAATAGGTTGGGTTTTTAAAAGTGCTACCCATATAACCTACGGATGTTTCCAACACACCTTCAAGATTCATGAACTTGTTCTCTACACCCCAAAAACAACCCGCCCCAAATGTCGCACTACTAATAGAACTCATATTATAATTATACCTTTTTAAATTATTTTTGTGAGATTGAGTTTTTCCCCCCAAATTTTAAGAATCAATTCATCAAATGATTTTTTATTTTTTTTATAAAAATCGTACTCTTCAATAATTAATGAGCAGGATCTTGCTTCTTTTAAAATTTCAAAATCCCTTCTTAAGTTAGCTAAGTTTAAATCCCAAAAGTTACCAGATTGCTCAACCCCGGCCCCATAGAAAGCACCAGGACCCCTTATTTCCATATCTTTTTCTGAAATTATAAAGCCATCAATATTATTTTTAAAAACTAACAATCTCTCTTTGGATATGTCGCTTATATTATCTACCATTAAAATACATAGTGAATTATCGCAGCCTCTTCCAATTCGCCCTCTCAACTGATGAAGCTGCGAAAGGCCGAACCTCTCAGGATTATAAATTATCATAATATTAGCATTCGGAACATCTACTCCAACCTCAATAACGGTTGTTGATATAAGTACATTTATTTTATTAAGCCTAAAGTCATTCATTACTTTTTCTTTTTCTTCAGGAACAAGCTTTCCATGGATAACTCCTAAATTAAATTCTTTTAAAATTCCATTCCTTACTTTTGAGTACAATGTCTCAATATCCATTAAATATTCAGATTCTTCATTTTCAGATTTTTTTATTAAGGGGCATAAAATAAAAGCCTGCTTCCCTTCGTTTAGTTGTTTAATTAAAAATCTATAAACTTTATCTGAATCTTTAATGCTTGAGATTTTAGTACTTATTTTTCCTCTATTCTTTGGCATTTCTTCAATCTTAGAAATTTTATAATCAGTAAAAAAGATACTTGAAAGAGTTCTAGGAATTGGAGTAGCAGTCATCACTAGAACGTCAGGGTTTGTCCCCTTTTCAGACATTAGTTTTCTTTGTAAAACACCAAATCTATGCTGCTCATCAATCACTACCAATCCAAGCTTGCTATATTGAACCGATTCTTGAAAAAGTGAATGCGTGCCAACAATAAAACGAGCTTTTCCATTAGCTATATTATCTTTTATTTTATCTTTCTTATCTTTTTTCAATGAAGACTTAAGTAATACCAAATCTTCGGGATTTACATAATCTTTTAAGAAAAGATAATGTTGATCAGCAAGTATCTCAGTTGGTGCAATAAGTACTGACTGATAGTTGTTGTCGTAACTTGTAGCCATTGATAATAAGGCTACGATTGTCTTTCCGCTGCCAACATCACCCTGCAATAATCTATTCATCTGTGATTTTGATTCCATATCTTCAAGTATCTCGTTTAAAACATTTTGTTGGGATAGAGTTAATGAAAACGGAAGGTTAGACAATATTCGATTATACAAGCTTTTCTCTCCTTTAATTTTATGCGAAAATCCACTGCTCAATTCCTTATTATCTTCTTTAAATTTAATACCCATGCATAAAATTAAAAATTCAAAAAAAATAAATGTTCTATGTGGGATTGATTCAGAAACAGACTGAGAGGATTCAAAATCGACATAACCGTCTTTCAACTCTACTCTTGGCTTGTGTATCCTAATAATTGCTTCTGAAATATTACATAGATTGTATTTATCCATTATATCTTTTGTTAAGAGATCTAAATTTTCTATACTAGTATTTTCAATTAAAATCTTTAAAATGTTAACAATTCTATTTTGAGTTAAGCCCTTAGTAAGCGGATAAATAGGGGCAATTTTTGCAAAATTTTCTAACCTCTCATCTTTTTCTATAAATAAGATATTCTCGGGTTTAGGGTTAATTATTTGAAGAGACCTTGAGCTTTTTCCTTGTACAACTTTCCCAGACAATACAACATAGTTATCGATTTTAAAATTATCCTTTAAATATCTATAAAATGGATTAAACCAAAGTATCTTAATTTCCCCTGTATTGTCTCTAACGATTACTTCATAAATTCTTGTTCTTGCTTTTAATAAATTAGATGAGATGATTTTTCCCTTAACGGTAACTTCATCATTTGGTAAAACTTCAGAAATATTTTTTGTATCTCGATAGTCTTTATAATATCTTGGGAAATAAAATAATAGATCTTGAATGCTCTTTAGATTAATTGAATCGAAAACACTTTGTAACTTAGGTCCAACCCCAGGTATCTTTACTAAATTATCAGATAAAGTGTATTTACTAGATGCCATCTTCTGGATAAAACCCAATGTTTGAATAAAAGAATCCTAAGTCACTCATTTTTTCCTTATTATATAAGTTCCTACCATCAAAAATAACAGGTGTTTTGAGAAGATTTTTAATTTTTTCAAAATCTGGTTGCTTATATTCACTCCATTCAGTGTTAATAATTAGTGCGTCACAATCTTTAAGAATTTTATAATTATCATTAGAAAAGACTATTGAATCAGAAAACAGCTCTTTAAAATTATCTGAGGCTACTGGATCATGTGCATATACATTTGCACCAGAGCCAATAAGAGATCTGGCTATGTCTATCGAGGGTGCCTCTCTTATATCATCAGTGTTCGGTTTAAAAGAAAGACCCCAAAGAGCAAACTTTCTATTTTTTAGTCCATTAAAATATTTTTCAATTTTGGAAAAAAAATTTACTCTTTGATTTGCATTCACTTTATCTACCGCTGAACACACTTTCATTTCTGTTAAATTTTGTCTACCTATATCAATTAATGATTTTACATCCTTAGGAAAGCACGAGCCTCCATATCCAAGCCCAGGGAAAATAAAATGCTTACCAATTCTTTTGTCCTCAGACATAATCTTCCGAACACTTTCAATATCCGCACCAACTTTTTCACATAAGTTTGCAATTTCATTAATAAAAGAGATACGAGTAGCTAACATTGCATTAGAAGCATATTTTGATAATTCAGAGGATCTTATATCAACAACAACAAGCCTAAATTCCTTGCGGGTGAAAGGTTCATATAGCTCCTTAAGTTTCTTTTCTGCTTTTAATGATTCGACACCAATAACTATTCTATCTGGGAACATAAAATCATTAATTGCGGAACCTTCTTTGAGAAATTCAGGATTAGATGCAACATCAAACTCATGGTTAGTTTTAGAACGAACTAAATCTTTAACCATACTTGTAGTACCAACTGGAACAGTGCTCTTTGTTACGATTATTTTATAAGAGTTCATATGAATTGAAAGTTGCTCAGCTGCTTTCTTGATATATTCCAGATTCGCGGATCCATCTTCATTAGGTGGCGTTGGCACGGCTAGAAAAATAATTTCAGAGCTCTCTATAGCTGACTTGTAATCAGTTGTAAACTTTAGCCTATTTGATTTAACATTTCTTTCAACAACTGACGATAAGCCTGGTTCGTAAATGCCAATCTTACCTTTTTTTAGGGATGAAATTTTATCTTTATCAATATCGAGACATATAACATTGTTTCCAGAATCAGCTAAACAGGAACCTGTAACAAGGCCTACATAGCCTGAACCAATAACGCAAATATTCATGATTACCGAATATTATCTCTCGAGAAATAAAAATTAGCAAATTTGCCAACTTGTTGGGGCTTATGGTCCAGATTTATAGAATCCGGACCTTAATATCTAAAATTAGCTATTTCGTTCTGCAGGATCTAATCCGTCAAAATCGAATTCCTTAGCTTTAGCAATAAAGCTAACCCACTTTTCGGGGACCTCATCCTCATGATGAATCGCCTGGACTGGGCATGGATCCACACAAGCTCCACAATCAATACACTCTTCAGGATTAATCATAAGCTGGGATCCAACATCATAAATGCAATCTACCGGGCAAGCTTCTACACATGCTTTGTCTTTTATTTCACTACATGGTTCTGTAATAATGTATGGCATAAAAACCCTCCTATATTCACTTATAATATAGTAACAAGTTTTTATTAAAAAGGCAAGAAAAAAGTCAATGATTTCGGTTACTTATGTGGACATTCTAGGTCCATGATATCGGACATCCATAATAACCTAATCAATATCTGATACCTCTTCCTGCTCCTCCAGGATCTTAATTTTCTCTTGTACAACAGATGTTTTATCAAATTTAATATATAAATATCCTAGTGATATGCTGGACAAAATAAAGATAGCACCTAGCCATTTGGTTAATTTTCTCAGGAAAGATGACGAATCGGCTCCAAATACAGACTCAGACGACCCACCAAACATAGACCCTAGATCATCACTTTTTGAAGGCTGGAACAATACAGACAATACTAGCAATATTGCTACAACACCATGAAAAATAATCAATGAGCCTTTAATAGTTTCAATCATTTGGAATCCTCGACCTTCATTACAATATCACAAAATTTATCACAATCCATACTAGCATTTCCTACAAGAACTCCATTTACATTCTCCAATGCAACAATATCCTCTATATTAGAGCTATTCACACTACCTCCATAAACAATCCTAGGAAGCAATTCGGAGCTTGGAAACATCAACTTTAACTCGTTGAATATAAAATTATGAACACTAGATATATCATCTACACTAGCTGCCTTGCCAGAACCTATTACCCATATAGGCTCATACCCAATAACTATTTGTTTTAAAAAGCGTTCATCTACTTTTCTTAATCCTCTTTGAAGTTGGTCGGCAATTGATTCATAAGTTTTTTCTTGCCTTCGTTGATCAAAAGATTCTCCAACACATAAAATAACTCGAAGGTCTTTAGCTACAGAAGTTAATACCTTTTTGTTAATCATTTCGTTTGTTTCTAACAAATGCTGTCTTCTTTCCGAGTGTCCTATCATGGCCCATGAACATCCAACATCTCTGAGCATTTCAGAAGAAACCTCGCCTGTAAAAGGTCCATCTTCTTCCCAAAAAACATTTTGCGAGGAAAGACTAATTTTAGAACTGGAAATAAGAGAATGTACCGCCGACAAATAGGGAAAAGATGGTGACAATACAACGTCAACATGATTAATATTTTTTAGTCTATCTAAGATATCTCGAACAAGAGAAGTAGCATTATCTAAATTGAGATTCATTTTCCAATTTGCAAATACAAGTTTATTTTGGTTCATAATTTCAAAACTCAAATTTTAATTAAGTATATTCTTTAATATACTCTCTCATCTTCCCAAATCCAACTTGAATATTTTTTAACGAACTTGAATAAGAAAAGCGAATAAATTTATTAAAACTAGGCCCAAAGTCAATCCCTGGCGCTACTCCTAGTCCTACTTTCTTTAAAATATCTAAAGATAGGTCTAAGGAGTTATCAGTATAATTACTCATATCAGCAAAAATATAAAAAGATGAATCCGGCGAATATCCTACATCAATTCCCATATCTCTCAGCGATGACAAAGCATAGTCTCTTCGCTTCTTATAGCTACCAAGTAATCTTTCAATCTCTTCCTGATTAATACTTAGTGCTCCAACTCCGGCATATTGTGAAACTGTTGGAGCACAAATGTACATATTTTGTTGTAATTTCTGGATACCTCTAATTAAATTTTTTGGAGCAATAAGAAAACCTAATCTCCATCCTGTCATTGAGTAAAATTTTGAAAAACCGTTAACTACTATTGAGTTCTTATTATAATTTAAAAAAGTTTCTGGATCCGAGTCATAGTTTAATCCTTCATAAATTTCATCAGAAATTATATTTATTTTTAAAGACGAAAGAAATTTTAGAACGTCTTTATTTTGTGAGACTCCAGTCGGATTAGAGGGCGAATTTAGAATTAGGACTTTATCTTTTTTATTTATAAATTTAGAAAATTTTTTAATATTAACCTGGTACTTATCTTGAACTGATGTTTTAAATATTCTGACCTTACCACCAAGAATCTTAATTAACTGAGGATAACAAGGATAGTAAGGTTCAACTAAGATTACAGAGTCTCCGGGTTTGATCAAAGTTATCAAGGACAATATTAAGGCCGCTGAAGATCCATTTGTTATAACAATTTGATCAGGCGAAATGCTAACTCCATGATTATTCTTATACTTGGTAGCAATTTTGTCTCTTAATTCTTGAATACCCAAACTATTTGAATATCTGCTGTTGTTCGAATTAATCGACTGTTTTGCTGCCTTCTTAATTAACGAATTAGTTCTCTCAGTGGGCTCGCCAATCTCCAGATGAGTTATATTTCTTCCTTTTCTTTCATATTCCTGAGCCTTTTCAAGAATTTCCATAACATAGAAGGGCTTAATTGAGGATAAAAGAAAATTATTCATCCTTCTATTCTATTAGAAAAAAGGAAAATATAAAGTAAAAGGATTGTTTTAGGTAAATTATATGGGTATTATAAACTTTTAATTTGGAGTTATAAATGTCTAAAGTTTGTGATTTAACAGGTAAAAGGTATATGTCAGGCAACAATGTAAGTCATGCCAACAACAGAACAAAAAGAAAATTTGATGTAAATTTGCGATCTGTTAGCCTTGAAAGCGAAACATTAAAAGAAAAATTCAAATTAAAAATTGCTGCTAGTACAATGAGAACAATTTCAAAGAATGGTGGTTTTGATAAATTTATCATAAAAAGTAGTGACGCTAAACTTTCTGATAAAGGAATAAAAATTAAAAGGAAGATCCAAAAAGCTCTATTGCCTAATAAATAAATTATAATGTCAAAAAAAGAAAATTATTTAAAATAAGATGAACAATAAATATAAAGCTATGGTTCTATCATGTATAGACCCAAGATTCCAACCTTTGGTATTTAACTATTTAAAAAAAAGAAAACTTTCCGGTAAATATAGTTCTTTTACAATTGCAGGTGCTGCAATAGGAGTAACATCTCCTAAGTTTAAACAATGGCATAAAACATTCTGGGAAAACCTTAGTACGTCTATTGAACTACATAAAATTGACAAATTAATTGTATTTAATCATACAGATTGTGGAGCTGCAAAGATTATAAATCCAAGTAAAGAATTTAATCAAGAAAATGAAGAAAAAATTCATATAAGTTCTTTCGAAAAAATTAAAAAAGCATTAAAAAGAAAACACCCTAATCTTAAAATAGAGTTAAACTTAATTTCACTTGATAAAACAGTCAAAAAATTTAAATAAATAAATTTTTATATTTAAGAATTTATCTAAATTCTTTATCAATTTTTTTCATTAATATATCTTTTTTAATTTTACTCATTCTTTCCGGGAACAATATACCATCTAAGTGATCATACTCATGCTGGAAAACAACTGATTGTATTCCCTCAGGGTTATAAATAATTTCATTACCATCTAAATCAAGGGCATTAATTTGGATATATTCATATCGGAAAACATAGTCATAAAATCCAGGAATACTCAGGCAGCCCTCCTTTGATTCAATTCTTCCCTCAGCTTTAACAATGACAGGATTTATTAAAACCAATGAATCTTCTTTCGAATCATTCGAAAAATCTACACAAACAAAAAATCTTTCTGAAATACCCACTTGAGGTGCAGCCAGTCCTATTCCATCTGCACTTTTCATTGTTTTAATCATATTATCAATATTTCTAACAAAAGAACTATCAATATTTGAAACTTCTTTGCATTCTTGTTTTAAAATAGGGTCAGGATAAATTTTAATGTCCAAAATATAAAACTCTAGCCTTTATTTTTATTCAATCTTCCTACTAAATCCTTGCTTGGCCTAAAAATAGGTAGTACCTTTTTGGGGACTGAAATATTCTCGCCAGTTTTTGGGTTTCTTCCCTCATATGATTTATACTCTTTAGGGAAAAAGCTTCCAAATCCTCTAATCTCAATCCTATTATCTTTTTTAATACTGTCTATTAAAGATAAGACAAGAACATCTAAAACCTTCTTGCTTATATTCTTATCGAGTTTAAATTCTTCACTAATTATTTCTTCTAATTCTGATTTAAGCATATAGTAATTTATTAATTATAAACAAAAAAAGTCAAGAGTTTTTTGGTTTCATATAAAACTACCCCGTAAGGGAATTGAACCCCTATCCCAAGTTTAGGAAACTCGTATGTTATCCGTTACACCAACGAGGCATTTCGAAAAATTATAACTTTAATTAAATTGTACTATTTAACTTTATAAATTATCATTAATTTATGATTTTCCAAAATAAACCGTTCTTTATTACAATTACAAATAAGTTTACTGGCCAATTCCATAAAGAATTCCTTATTGATGGGACCGAAAAAGATTCTGTTATTCAAACTATAATATCAGTTTGCAACATAGACCCATTAAGCTTTAATATCAGCGCAGAAGAGGCATCATTGGAGCAAGCTAATTCCTGGATTCAGGATAAATTTCCTAACGGAGAAAGTAAACATAATGTTGTTGATAAAGATAAAAATATTGTTGAGCTTCTTTATAATCCAATGGGAAATCCTTACGGATAAAGATTAAAGCTTACTTCTTTTTTTCTTGTAACCCTGCCTAACCTTAAATTTAGGCTCAGATTTACAAATAACGTAAATTCTTCCACGTCTTTTAACGACTTGGCAATCAGGGTGTCTTTCTTTCATGCTTCCAATAGAACTTACAACTTTCATAGTCTAGTATTAAAACCTATATGCTATTTATTGTCAATATTTTGAAAAATTAAAGAGAATATTTAATTATTTCTAATATCATATTTCCCATCAGGCAACATAGTTAGAATTATATTATGAAACTGTCTTATTTCATTTCTATGTCCTACACTTATATAAGAAATACTTAATTCGTTTAGGATTTTATATAAATTTTGTTCATTTTCTGCGTCTAATGCGCTAGTACCTTCGTCAAGTATTACAAATTTTGGCTTATTAATTAGTATCCTTGCAAACGCTAACCTTTGTTGTTCGCCGACAGAGAGAACTCTTGTCCAATCTTTAACTTCATTAACATTATGATCTTTAATTAACTGATTAAGGCCAACTTTACGTAATACTTCTTCAATATCTTCGTATTCAAATTCATCTTTAGAGTTTGGATAAGAAACCTGTTCTCTTAAAGTACCGAGTAGCATGTAAGGTTGCTGGGGCAAGAACATTGTTTCGTTTAAATTTGGTTTTCTGATTATTCCTGAGCCAAAATCCCAAAGTCCTGCAACACATCTTAACAATGAGCTCTTACCTATTCCGCTTTCTCCTACTATCATCAACTTATCATTATCTTTTAATTTCAAATTCAAACCTTTGATTAAAGTACGCTGATTATCAGGGGTATTTATAAAAACATTATCAAACTCTAATTTGCTAGATTCGAAATATTTAATACATTCTTTATCAACCCTACTCTTTGAAATCAAAGAGAGAGTCTTATCGAAATTACCCAACCTAAACACACTTGCAGAAAATGCAGAAATACTTTCAATTTGGTTTGTAACAATAGATAAAGCACCAAACACTTGAAAGAATGCAATCCATGCTTGCGTAATTGTTCCAAAATCAATCTCACCAGAGAAATACAATGGTGCAACTAAAAGATACACTGGGAATCTCATTAGATTCGAATAAGAAAACTGAAAAAGGTCTACTATTGATTGCCAAATTATCCATAAATCATAATTTTTCAATGCATTATATAATCGCAACAATACCGTTTTAACCTCTTTTTTCTCACCCGAATAAAAAGCAATAGATTCTGAATTATCTCTGACATGAACCATTCCATATCTAAAATCAGCTTCTAACCTTAGCTGGTCATAATAAATCTTGATCATTTTTCTACCTGTATAAATAGCTACCCAGGTCCCTAATCCCACATAAATCAACAATCCTATTGTTAAGGTTTTTGATATTGTCCACAATATAGCACTAAAAGCTGTTACAGTAAGAATTGCCTGCAAGATATCTATTAGGAAATTTAAAGTTACCATCGTGAAATTCTTTATATCTTCAGATATTCGCTGATCAGGGTTGTCGATATCAGAATCTTGAGCATTTGAGTCCATTATATAATAAGCACGGTTCTTAAAATATCTTTCGATAAAACTGTTTGTTAACCATTCTCTCCAAAACCTACCAAACTTTAATCTCGTAAATCTATATAGAGAGACTACTGGAAGTGCAATCAAAACTATTAATCCATATACCCACAGAAAGTCCCAAAAAGCATCTTCATTTCTAACGTTCAAAGAAGTATCCAAAAACCTAAAGATATAGCTTAAGGATACATTCAGGCCTGTAACACAAAACAGTAAAATTAAGATTCCAATTATCAATAACCAAGGCTTCAATTTATCCTTTATATGGACATAGTTCACTTTAAAAAGAAAAATTGAGAATAAAATTGCACTAATTGATGCAATAGAAAGCTTGGTGGATTTTAAGTCCTCTACATAAGCCTTAAAATTTGGTGCAACATCACTCATAAAAACTGGGTAAAAGTATTCGATTATCCCACCAATACTAATGATCCCGAAATAGCAGATAGCCATTACTAGTAGGACGCATGAAACTAATAAAAGCAATAACCTCAAAGTTGCTTTAGAGGCTTCAAGTGGAAAAAAATAAGGTTGAGCAATATTTATAAATCTATCTAAAAGCTCTTTATTAAATCTAAAATTATCATTAGCCATAATTCATACAGATTAATTATTTTATTGTTTATCTAATTCTTTATAATAGTAACTATAAAGAACTAAGAATAAAAAGTACAAAATTACAGACAAGAACTGTCCCATGTTTATAAAACTTAGTGCTATATCTGACTGTCTTTCTTTAAAAAATTCTAATATAAATCTTCCAAAAAAAGTCAAAGTTATTAAATAAATAGAAATTTTACCTGGACTCACCATCTTTTTATTCATTCTTGTCGTAAAGACTAAAAAAATAAACAAATAAAAGAAAGCCTCATAAAGCTGTACCGGATGCCTTGGCGATAAACCGTATCCAGAAGATGGGAAGATTACACAAAAAAAATATGTACACTTTTTACCAATTATTTCAGAATTAAAAAAGTTACCGAATCTAATTAATGATATAAAAATTAAAGAATTTAACACTAATGAGTCTATAAACTTAAAAAAGATCTCTTTTTTTAAACTCTTTTTAAGTACAAAAAATATATAGAATAATCCTCCGGCTAATCCACCGTGACTTGAAAGTCCTCTAAATCCTATAAATTCATAAGTGTCTAGTCTAAAAGGAATAAAGATTTCAATTAAATTTTCCGAATAATATCCATACTCATAGAATAAACAATGAAAAACCCTTGACCCAACTAAAATAAAAATAACTAAGTTGAAAAAGTTTTTTTCAATAATATCTCTATTAATATCTTCTGCCATATCGATTAAGATTTTATAGAACAAGTAGAACAAACCTATCCCAAAAAATAATGAGTAATATCGGATTGATATTAAATTTGACTCATAAAGGAATGGGGAGAAATCTGAGATAAAAAAGGTGCTCATTTATAAGTTCTCGTTTAACTCAATCTCAAATCTCTTTTCCTCTAAAGCCTGCCTTTTTCGAATTTCTGCACCTATCTTATTATTCTTTTCTTCCTTTTCAGTCAAAATTTCCAATATAGGAACTTCAATTGGCTTGCCTTCTGAATCCATAGCAACAAATACAAAATAAGCTCTTGCACAAACCTCTTTATCCTCATCGTACCCCTCTCGAGTAACTTTTGTTTTTACTACCATAGATGTTCTACCTGTATAAATTATTCTTGACTCTAGTTCGATTATGTCTCCCCTATTAATAGGTTT
>CETI01056670.1_pt1 | contig 44736 bp, 47 predicted proteins | sample 361441 | NCBI WGS metagenome assembly CETI01 (sample SAMEA2622478, study PRJEB7988) | marine metagenome | biome: marine biome (ENVO:00000447); feature: deep chlorophyll maximum layer (ENVO:xxxxxxxx); material: "saline water (ENVO:00002010), including plankton (ENVO:xxxxxxxx)" | depth 90 m | reverse complement strand
TGACAAAGGTGAAAAAGGTACCGAAGGAACTTCTGGTAGAGATGGTAACAAGGGAGACAAGGGTGAAAGAGGTATTAAAGGTCTTAAAGGTTTATCCGGAATGGACGGCGATAAAGGAGACAAGGGGAATAAAGGAGATAAAGGAAATCAGGGTCTCGAAGGAATTGCAGGTATAGACGGGAAAAGAGGACTTCGAGGACTTCAAGGACTTAGAGGTCCTAGTAATACAAAAGAAGGTGAAACAAATATTGTAATATCAAAAGAAGGTTATCTTATTGCGTCTACCCCAGATGATAAAGAAATAGAAAATACGAGAGTTGAGACTAGTTATATAAAAAAGCAAAGAGTAGAACCAAGATATTCAAACCCATTAGATATAATTAAAGAAGAAGTTATATTTTCCCCAAATCCCGATAATAAATTAGGATACGCTTACTAAAATTAAACCATGTTGTATTTTGTAAATAATTAATCATAAAATAGAATTTATCATTAATTATTTATTCATTCATTTATAATTTAAAACATTATCTCATATAATCTAGACGCGAGTCTTGCTCCTTTGAATGTACCGAAGGTGTGATCCTGTAATAGATACAATAGTTCTTTTAAATTATTATTATAAGACTTTTTATATTTTAGAGTTATAGCTTTAAACCCCCGGGGAGCACCTCCCGGAATCTTGACATTAAATGTATGATACAGATTTAGAATGAAATAAGTGAATAATTTCTGGCACTTATCTTTAGTGAAATTACCTTTACATAATTTTTTTATCGTTTTGTCAAGATTTTTTAAAACATCATTCCCCGATAATAAACTCTTTAACATATTATTCTGTGCGCTTTCAGTTGTGTATCCAAAATTGTTAGTCCCATATTGATCTGAAATGTAAAAACTTTGATCTGTTTGGGTTGTTTTAGAAATATCTATACACCTCGTGTTATAGTAGTTTACAAGTAAACCATATAAAAATTCTGGAATAGGCGTATTTATAGCCCCTCCGGTTGCCCATAATTTTAATGTCCCGTCATTATGAATTCCATAATGATAAGAATAGTCATTTGGTCTAACAGATAATGGTTTATACCTTAATGTAGAATGAGCTCCTCGAGGGTGATAACTACAGTGTATTACCCAACTCCCATCCCCATAAGGAACTACTTCATCTTGTGTTGATTGTCCGAACTTTGTTACTCTTTTCATAGGACTTCTTTTTTTCTTTGTACATCTAGATTTTCTTTGAGCCTTACTTAGACTTTGAACAAGTTTTGGAGTCTTAGAATCTACACGCTTACTAGGTCTGCAATAGGCTATTTTTGCGGCGGTTTTACGACCACACGATTTTCTCTTGGGCCATGCACAAGCATCTACCCATTTCTCTTTGTACCATCTTCCTAGATCAGTTTTGCCTTTTCCACCAGAGTATTTACCACCCTTTGCTTTATATTCTCTAACTAGACGACCAGAATCGTAAGCACCCCATCTACGTCCCTTAATAGATCTTTTAATTTTAGCTTTTATAGACATATACAACTTCTTATTCACTACATTACTTGGGGCACTACTAGATTTCCCAAAAGAATTTCGAGAAGGCCAATTCGTACTCCAATAAATATGTGCTTCTCTCCAGAAACTATGATATCTATTGATACTATGATATCTATCAAGATGTGGTACATAATTATCTCTTAAATCTTCTAGAACACCGGGGGGTATTCTAGAAATAGGGAATCTTGATTTAATTAAAATTGCTATTAAAGAACTTGCTATGTCTTCTACATCTTCACTATGTATATCAAGAGTACTGTCATCATACTCCGTAGCGATTCTAAATTTAGAAAGATACTCTCTTACCATATAAGTAATATCTGTAGAAGACTTTTGTCTTTTAAAAAAAGATGCACTAGGTAATTTAGCAAGCTTCCTAAACCAATTCCCCATAAAACCAGGATTTGTGTGATGCATTTCGGTTGCTACATGGGGTTCTCTTTTATAATCATCGAACCATTGATCATAATTTATTTGGGTACTCGAGATCGAACCACCGCGCTGGCGGCTTCGGCGCTCTGGTTCAATGTAATATCTTTTTACATGATCTAAAAATTCTTTCATTAATTTAGAGGGCCATTCTCTACTTCGGATGCTTTTCTGAAGTTTGCTTGTAGATACTTCTCTTTGTATTAAATCCTGTACATCATCTGGTAGTTTATTTAGATATGAATTGGGAGTATCAAAATCTACAAGTGCTCCGAAATTAGAATAATCGGATATCCAGTAATCATGTGCTTCTCTCCAAAAACTAGTATATCTATCATTAAATGTTACACCAGCATCCGATATTTCTTCTAGGACACCCTCTGGTATTCTAGAAATAGGAAATCTTGATTTAATTAAAATTGCCATTAAAGAACTTGCTATGTCTTCTGCATCTTCAGGGTGAGCGCCGTCATAATATTCCGAGGTGAGACTAAATTTAGAAAGATACTCTCTTACCATAGAATTAATGTCTCTAGAAGACTTATGTGTTCTAAAAAAAGACACATTAGGTAATTTAGCAAGTCTCCTAAACCAATTCCCCATAAAACCAGGTCTTGTATGATGCACCCTGGTTGCTAAATGGGGTTCTCTTTTATATTCATCGAACAATTGATCGTAATTTGTTTGGGGATTCGAGCCCGCCCAACGCCTCTTCCGTCCGAGGCGCTTTGGTTCAATGTAATATTTTTTTACATGATCTAAAAATTCTTTCATTAATTTAGACGGCCATTCTCTATTCCGGATGCCTTTTTGAAGTTTGCTAGCAGATACTTCTCTTTGTATTAAATTTTGCACATCACCGGGTATTTTATTTAGATATGAGTTGGGAGTATTAAAATCTACAAGTGCTCCGAATCTTGAATTTAATTTTTTACTACCTGTTATTCCCTTTGGGAATTTACCTGTTCTGTTGTAGGTATTCAACCTACGTTTATAATCTGCTAAACTACCGGATACGCTAGGTTTATTCCATAGAATGTACATACTTAAATAACCAGGTTTCATTGGGTCATTAGTCCTTAAGTCTTTTTTATGACGAGTGATGTATCTCTCTCGCCTTTCTTTGTCTTTATGAATTGTAAAGTCCGACATTCCTCGAGCGCCAAATTTTCGAGTGTAAGTTTTTCCATTCTTATTAAATGTAATTTCGAATTTTTTGGCACCTGAGGTTAATTTTTTAAATTTTATTACCTTTATTGTCATTTAATAATTGTAATAGAATTTATTTATTTTTTTTATTACTTTTCATTTAATGTAATACATTGGTTAATGTATTGGTTAATGTATCGGTTAATTTATCATTTTACAAACAATACCAATCTTTATTCTCGTCATCTTCGGGACGATAATACCAATTAGTTTTCATAGAATATTCCGCTTTATTTTTATATGAATAATCATCTACCCTACGCCTGTTTTCATCTATCATATTAGTAGCAATATTTTCCCAGTATTTCTGTTCACTGGTCTGATTATTTTTCTTATTAAGTCTTTCGTTTTCTTCTCTTTCACGCCTCAGAGGATGTGGTGTAACTTCATAATTTCCATCTCCTTTATAAATATACACCCCAGACTTACCGGCCCATCTTTTCTTCTGTTTATTTTCTACCCGCTCTTCCCATTTAATAGATTGTCTTTTTTTTTCTTTTAGTCTCTTAGAAGCTTTCTTTCTCCTTTTTGCAGTGAGATCATCTAGACTTTGAAGACTTTCCCAACCACCTCCTCCACCCAACCTAAACATTTCTCGAGCAAATTTCTTACGAGTCACCTCACTATTAGAAATAGGTTCCGTTAATGTAACATCTTTGAGAGGATAACCCCCGACGTAAGGATTGGGTGCAGAGTCTTCGAGATCCCTTGGTTCTTCATCATCAAAATCTTTCATAGTGTATTCCCACATATCAACATGATTTTCTACAAGTGTCGTTTTATTAACACCATCCAATTTATTCCTAGTTTTATAATACAATGGATATTCAAAGGGGGTTCTTTCAATAGTTTTTTCAAAGTTGTCTAGATAATTCAAGAGATAAGGTTCACCTGCCAACATGCCCCTGGATGGTTTATAATCCTTTGAGATATCTACTACAACTACCTTTTTACGAGCAACCCTAATTGCATTTTTAATTATCTTTTGGTGAGCGCTAGTTGGCATTTCATGAAAAGCAAACATAATAGACACTACATCAAATTCATCATCCTTTCCGAATCTTTCTGCGTTTCCGTAGAGATATTCGCTACCCGGATTGAATATTTTAGAAAATCTAAGCATTTCCAATGATGTATCTATACCTACGCTACCGGGTTTTGTTGAAAACCCTGTTCCACAACACATATCTAGTACATCTCCCTCGAATGTATTATATACTTCTTCGCGAATATTCCTACCACCGTATGCTGCCCGGTCTATAAACTTGGTCATAATTGGTGCTGTCATGGCATGAAGATTTCCAAGTGCGCCAGTATTTCCTAGATTATGAATGTTTCTATTATTCCAATAAGGAACATTTGGTGATATAATCATACCGATGTATGAATAAATTATACCAGATATAATACTCATTAATATAATTTATTATATAATATCTTTTTAAATTAATACATTTTAAAACTTTAAATTAACAAAGTAGAATAAGAAAAGGGTCCAAGAAATAGTACAAACTTTATACAAAATATCATACTGTTTATCTGTTAGGGTTGCGTTTACTGGAGCCCACATTGGTTTTTTAAATACGTTATACTTAGGTCTACGCTGTGGAGGTTCATCTGGAGGATCTGGGGGATCTATTTTTGATATATACATTACTATAAGAGCGTAAATAGTACCTAGAAGGATACGTCTGTTAATTATAGTTTCTCCTAATGTCATACGGGGGTGTCTTTTTTTAGAGTGGTCTATCGGGTGTGAGTATAGAGTTATCTTATCAGATACTTTATCTATATTTTTATTGTAAAGATATCTAGGTTTATTAACGTATGTACTATGATTTTTAACAACAAGTCTAGGAGTTTTATAATATCTAAACTGAGCAGAATCTAAAAAAGATGCATGACAATCAAAACACATAAGTGTAATAAGTAATCTAAATAGATTCATTTGTATTTTAAATGTATGTTTTTATTCTTTAAATTAACCTCGCTAAAGATTCTAATACAGACCATACAGTATCATCTTTATTAAATATTTTACGAACGTAATTAGTTGATAGGTTTCCAACTTCCTGATATATATTATAAATCGCCACTTGAGGAGATGATCTGTGATCCCAACTATATCTAATAACCCACGGACCGCTTGGTGTCGCCGCAGAAACTATATGTCCAGAAGCGGGGGCGAAGTTGTTACCAAGCCACATAGAAGTTACTTCTAATAAAGACCCGGGTGATATTTTTGAATATGCGCGGGTATATATTATCGGTGTTTTAGTATTATTCCAAAAATCCCCCCACCCGGTATCTTCTGTCCATCTTACATGCATGAACTCGTTAATGTTATCACCCGAATTATGATATTGCTGGTAAGATGGCTCCAAATTAAGATTAATCCTAGCTAAATTAATCTTTTCGTAAGCAGACGCGGTACTAACAGGATGAGTAGCTCCAGCGTCTACGACAGATTTATAGTGTAGCCCATCTTTTAGCAACCGAAATCCATGAAATTGAATCGTCTTTGTAACCGATCCAGTAACCATTTCATTTGAAGTAGGAGCCACTCCATAATATCTATGTTCGTGTATTGTTGTCTCTGGTTTATTTCCAATATCTAAAGACAATAGAGAGTTAGAAACAGAGTCTTCAACCGTATCTTTTACCGCAGATACATTCCTAGTTAAAATCTGTAATTGATCGTTAAAAATCCCATCGTTAAGTTGAAGATTCTTTATTTTTTCCTTATTTAACGAGTTATCACTTTTCAATTTTTCTAAAACCTGAGTTTGAGACATATTTATTATTAATATACATTTACATTTAAAAAACAATTTTTTAACTATATTTTAAAATATTCTTAGGATCTATATAAGAATCTTTACATATTTTACGGGTATTTCCTAATTTTTCAGCAGTATGATTTAAACCTGCTATAATATTAGCCTTTTTTTCTTTTTCTGTTTTTGCTCTCGGAAGTTTTTTCATAAACGATGAAAATATTTTATTAGCACAGTAGGTTCTTATGTCTTTGCAAGTTACATTATCGCTTATTTTTTGTCTTAGAAATGTATTTAAATCAGATGCTGAAATACATTCGTGTGGTGAATAATAGAATAAATTGGGACCACGAATAGTTTTTACTCGTTTGATGAATGTAATGCTTTTGGGATTTGTTATGTGCTTCACATGAAATACACCTTTTTTACCCACAAAAGATAGTGTATTACCTGTTAGGTGTTTTTTTAATAAAGTTGTTATTCCATATGAACCATTTTCCTTTTTATAAGTTTCATTACCAACGCGTATATTTAAATCTTCCATGAGTTTTATTACATTAGCTATTACACAATCTTTTGATAAATCATTTTTAGAGATGTATTTTTTTATAACCTTATCATAACTAGAATAATCAAATTTATTCATTTTTTTAAATTTTTTCATCTTAGACTGTTCTACAAATTCGGGATTGTAAATGTACTGTTTTCTCTTCTTAGAGTCATAACCAGTGGCTTGTATTTTACTTTTACTAGAAGAATCTATTTTAACATCGGTCCACATAGGGGGAATTCTTAATTTTTTTATCCGTTCTATATCTTTAGAATTTGCACCCGGATATATAAATTTTTTCCCTTTAAGTTTTCTATATATTGGCATAATCTATAATAACAAATTATAAAAAACTAATTAATAAAACTTAAAAGGATAAAATATACACATTTATATATATTATGTGGGACATTCTAATTGTAGACAAATCTGCGTCTATGGTGCATAATATTAGTGACATCAAACGAGGATTCAGTGAACTAATTGAAGAGCAAATGAAGCAAGAGTCAGAAAATAGATTTACTGTAATCGCATTTAACACTGATGTTGAGATTTTGACAGACGACATCTTTGTGAATACAATAGATGTTAAAGATGAAATCACTAATGTAAATGGTCTAACAGCTTTACTAGATGCTATTGGACAAGCTTACGAACTTATTCTAAAGCAAACAGAAAATAAAGATATAACTCTTACAGTTATAACAGACGGTCAGGAAAATTGCAGTAAAAAATATACTATTTCAGAACTAGATAAACTAAAAAAGGAAATCGATAAAGATTATAACCTAAAGATGACTTTTATTGGGGCTGATAAAGACTGTATTTATGGAAATCCAATAAGTCTACACGCTAATCTATCTGTAAGTTGCGAAGGAAATCTTCTAAAGGCCATGAGAACTGCATCATCTTCTATGTCTAGTCAAAGAGACGGTACTGATTATACCCCCGAAGGAGTTATTGATATTAGTTCAAGTGACATCAATTATACAGTTAAAACTCCTATCATGAAGCGTTCGTCTACTCATTCTAGTGATAATGCATCCTGTTGTCTACTTTTTAAGAAAGCAAAGGTAATCAAGTGATTTAACACTTCCACCTAGCTTCACAATTAGTACATGTTACGTAAGTTGTCATAGGTTCATCAGCACTTCTTGTTTGCATCTGATAATAAACTGTTTTCATTGATTTACATCTGTTACATTTAAACATCCCATCTTCTGTAACTTCTTTCTTTGCTGTAAGTTTTGCCAGTGCTTCTGCTTTTAGTCTACCCCATACATCCGGATTTAGTTCTTCTCTAGTGTATTCAGCCGCTTCGTGTGATTTTATATCATGTGACAAAAGTCTGTTTTTAAATTGTTCGGAGTTTGTAGTATAACTCATATTAGCTAAAAGACGTCTAGCAATGGTTGAATATTTTTTTACAAAAGCTTTAGATGACCAATTTAATTCTATACCTTTATCTTTACAATGTTTAACAGTTGTGTTAAATACACCCTTTTCCAAATTTATAACAAGATGATCTGTACATTTAAGACCAAGATATTCTGAAGACTTATTAATGAATGTTTCACGCCTATGTGACATAATAAATTAATCTATTACATTTTTATAGATTTTATTTTTAAATAATGTATAAAATTGTAATTTATTTTAAAGAATAATATAATATATAATAAAAATTATTATGTTGAGTTTATATTACAATATATTTGCTTTTATAGCATCACTAACCAGCAATTCAATACATATGACAAAAATCCCGATGATAAATATGAAAAAAATAGATGATAATTTCGTGGCCGATATGGAACGTAGAACCATATTAAATGCTGTTTTAGTAGGGGGCGCTTCTTTACCCGTTGGATGGATGGGAGGTGGTTTTATTTATTTTTTTGTACCACCCGGAGGAGGCGACTCTAGTAAGGGATTGTTAGCAAAAGACGCATTAGGAAATAATGTAAAGGGTTCTAAATGGGTTAAAGATCATCCTTATCCAGAACGTTCTTTAGTAGAAGGACTTAACGGAGACGCTCATTATTTAATAACTAAAGAAGATGGTAATTTAGAAGATTATGCGATAAATGCTGTATGTACACACTTGGGTTGTGTTGTTCCATGGAACAGGGCATCAAATAAATACATATGTCCTTGTCATGGATCTCAATATGATTCAACTGGAAAGGTTATTAGAGGACCCGCCCCATTGTCTTTGGCTTTAGCACACTCCGAATTAAATGATGATATAGTTAGTTTAAGTCCTTGGACTGAAATAGATTTTAGAACCGGAGAAAACCCATGGTGGAAATAATTCTTAAAATCTCATTAGTTCAATATAATACTTATTTTCGTCCCTGTGAATTCCATTAACTTTAATATTCCATCTAGAATAATAATTATTTAGATCTTTCTTTAATTTATTAGTTTTCTTTTCAAAAAATTTACTTTTTAAGAATTTAAATTCATATTCAGTATTATTATTTATTATATCCATATCACCGCTACAATCTGTATAATAAATAAACGTATCTGTATTTTTATCAAATAATTCTAAAGGTTCTGGAATCATTAAACCATTTATCATTTTAAAATAAGCCTCGTTATAGTTAAATATATACAATTCTTGAGTTTTTTGAGAAATTTCTTCTGAAAATGGATTTATTATATAATATTCCAATCCGTTATGAAACATTTTATAATAAATGAAAATTGTTTTTAAGTTAGTTCTCAATAATAATTATCAATCAACATCTACCTTTGCTTCTTTTTCTTTTTTAACGACTTCACACGATTCCTCATCACAGTCTTTACATAAAGGGGTATTTTCAGACTCTTCTTCATCAGAATCTGTCTCAGTTTCTTCAGAGTCGTAGTCAGAGTCGGAATCTGTCTCAGATTCCGAACCAGATGACTCTAAATATTCCAAATCAGATTCTGTTACCATTTCAAACTCTTCTTCAATTATTTCTTCATCTTCTCCAACGACAAACGGTTTTACAAGAGGGGGGAAAATACTTGTAAGTGTTTGTAATATTTCCTTAGTTATTTTAGTTTTATTTACACATGTAAATTTAATGTATAAATCCCCAAATTCATTAGTTTCGCCATGGATCGGCATACCCAAACCCGGAATTTTCTTTAATAATTCCTCATCTAAATTATTAAAAATTTCAATAGGGGGTCCAGTAATTTTATAATTTTTACCATTAAGATGTTTAATGTATACAATCGGGGAATACGCCTCTGCGAATGATATTTCACGCTCAATTATTAAATCATTTCCAATACGAGTAAATTCTGTGTGGTCTTCTACGTCTAAAGTAACTACTACATCACCCGTCTCGTATCCTTGTTTTTCATCGGCCATATGATTAAATCTAATTACTTGTTCTTCTATCATACCAGGTTCGATTTTTATAGATAACTTCTTTTTTTCTTCTTCATAAGATCCATCAGTGTCTAATTTCTGACGTCTAAGAGCTAACTTTTTCTTTGCACCTGTAAATAACTCATCTAAAGTAACAGATAAAGTAAATGTCATATCTTTTGTTCTTGGGATAGTGGGGTCTTCATCACTTTCTTCATCGGTTGATTCAATTTCCACATAACGCTTTTTTCTTCTAGTTTCTAGCTTCTCATCACTCTTAGATGGCTTCTCATCACTTTTAGATGGCTTCTCATCGTTTTTCTTTGATGGTTTATCGGATTTACTTTCATTAGCTTCTGTTACATCAACTATGTCATCAGATGAACTGAATTTTATCTTAGATTTCCCTTTATTTTTTTTAGGATTACCAGTTGGTTTTTCCTTTGAATTAAAACCCCCTGTTAACATTTCGGGTGTTATCATTTCTCCTACAGATTTACTAATCTTACCTAATACATCCGTCATATCTTCATGATTCAACTGCCCCGTTTTTAAACTCTCGGGTGGTTCAATCTTACTAGCTACTTCTTGAGCCATCTTCATGATTTTAGCAAAGTCGGGAATTTCACGGTCCATTTATATAATACATTATATATTTTAAACATCTCTTTTATCCGCATAATGTTTAAAATTTGGCGTCTAGATCTATTTTTTGTTTTTTACCATCATCGGGCATAAATGTTACATGTTTGTTACCATAACTAAGAGCGCTTTTAATTTTCTTAGAAGTCTTATTATTATTTTTAATTTCATCTAATTTAATAAAAGCTTCTTTTCCTTTGAAAATTTGACTCATGTCATTATTTATTATTATCAATGGTACAATGTCTATATCTATATCACTCTCGAAAGAATCTTCTAGATAATTTATATATTCAATATCTATATCATTTAATTCTTTTGTCTTGATTAAAAAATCCATAGACGCAGAACACCTAGGATGATAAACTACGGTTATAATAGAAACGCTCATGGTAATACAATTTATAAATAGAATATATTTAAATTACAAACGTAATTTTTATTTATCTTTTTGGTCGTCTCCTATTTATAACAAGATTGTTTTTAACTGTATTGGTTTTAAATTCTGGAACTACGGGAGTTTTTATCTGTTCAGGTTCTTTTGGTTTATTATCTATCAGGATTTTTACATTTTTCAATAAATCTTTAGATAAATTATTAAGTCTACCTCTATAATAATATTGAATAGCTTTATCATAATCATTTTCTTCTACAGCTTTCTCTAATATATCTGTTAGTTGTTTTTTAGTCATAGTTGGTTTAGGATATAAACGTTCGTATTCTTCTATAACATCAGATAATGTAATAAAAGCAACCCTGTTTTTTATATCACCATTTAAATCAATTCCGTTAGTAACTGCAAATTTTATAGCAGAGCTTGTTGCAAACGACGCCTGTGTTTTTACCTGATAGATGTAGTTATCTTGAGTTTCTAGTTCACTAAAAGCTGTTTGGTATATAGCTTCAAGTATATCATTTCGACTAATTAAAGGATTTCCATTTAATAAAACCCCCGGTGTTGGCTTAATTAATGAAGTTGGAACAAATGTTTTATATTCGGTTGTTGTATTCTTAACTATTATTTCATTTAAAACTCTCTCATCATAACTAACATTATTGATAGACCAATAATATCCCGGATAATCTGTTAATAATAATTTATCTTCTTTAGAGATGTAACAAAATGTAGATTCTCTCATGAATGTAATTTTATTTCCCGATATTTTAAATTGAGACCTAGGTAAAGAAATTTCATCACCTGTATCTACTTTATTACATATATAAGAATCTGTTTCTTTTATATATTCAAGAGGAATTAACTTAATATCATCTATAATGTATTCTTTACCTAATTCAATATTAACAATGTTGTATTTCTGAAATTTAGGTACCAAATTATAAATTGTAATTGTATCATAATTATCATTTAACCAGGATTGTCTAGTTGTTATATTATTTATATCGGTGCTACTACTTGGAAGTTCTCTTCCTAAAACATCAAGGGGAATTTTTATGTTAGTGCTAGAATTTAAAGGAACGCTTACTATTGAACTATTGGCTGTATTTTTTTCTTTCTTAATTTCTAATAATTTTAAGTAATAATCGTATAATATCTTCTTTTCAATTAATGTTATATCATCTATCTTATCTGATGTTAATTTATTTTCTAGTACGTAATTTTCAATAGAATTCATTGATTTTTCAAGTGCAATCCCCCATTCTTTATTTAGTACTTCATCTTCGAAATCAATTTCTGATAAAACAAAATCATACTGCATATTAAATCCCGTTTTAGAAACACATTTCCCCGAATTTATCCAATTACACTTAAGTTTTTCTCCATCTGAATTTAATGAATAAGAATTTGGATCATTACACGAATCTTCATTTTTAAATCTATCGCAAGTATCTAGGTTATCTAATCCCCTGACTTCTATTCGTTTTTCAGAAATACCTTCTCTAAACATCTTAGGTTTTCCTCTAGAATCTAAATATTCAACTAAGATGTAGTAATTCGAAGACATATATTTACCACTTGAAAAATAAGAATCTTCATCTTCGAATATAGCAGGACCTTCTATAGTTATAAAAGAATCGTCTAAAAGTTGTTTTAATTCAGTTGAATAAACTGGTATACCGTTTGTATATTTAAAAGGTATTCCATATTTTTTATCCGGGTCTTTATTAACACCATAAACCTCCCCGGGTTCTTTTACTCCGAGTCTAGGTCTGTATGTGTATTTATATTTTTTTTCGGGTAATTTTAAATTTTCATAATAATCACTAGGACCCTGTCCTCGTCCACTTCCTGGTATATAATCTGGTATTAATACATCTTCTGTAGATTTATTTTCTAATAATGATTTTTTATTTATTATATCGAGATATAACAAATATGAATCTTCTACTAACGGAACAGCAAAAATATTAGCAAGTTTTACTAAATTTTCCCTTGTATAATTTACTGTGGTTTCACCACTTTTACCCTTAATAGGCGTCTCATAATCTGGATAATTCCCACCGGATATATAAAATCCATTAAGTTCTATGTAATCAGGGGTTAATATAACTCCACCTCCTATATTCACTGACTCGGGTGGTATAGAAGATATTTTTGGCGTAATATAAGTGTTTTGTTCTAGTAATATTTTATCTTCTAATTCTTTTTCCAGTGTTTTTTTTGTTTTAATCTTTCTAACCTGGTTAAGAATTTTATTAAGACTTCTTTTTTTGATAAAATTTTGTAAATTGTCATTAACCTCATCCGTTAATATACTATCATATACATCTATTTCATCACCTCTTAAACTTTTAATATACGAGAGTATTGCATCATCTTTTATATTTGAATCTGAAATAAAAATATCCAATCTTTTTTTGTCTACATTAGAAAAATTTCCATTAGTTAATAAAAATTCAGTTATCACATGGGTTAATAAAAATGGATCTATGATTTCCCAGTCTTTTTTCCCCGTAGATATATTAAACTCCGATAGGTATTTACACATATTTGTGTATTCTTTTTTAATAAAAACAATACTCGATTTATATTCTTCATTACTCTTTGAAGTTTTATAAATGATAGTTTCTGTTATTCTTGCATACTGTTTTTTGTTTGTAATTTCGCATATACCAAATACATATTCAAGATCTTTTTGAGATTGCATTCTTTCTGACACATTTGCGATTCTATAAATTCGCCTAGATGGTAATTTATTTCTTTGTTTTATAAGCCAAAGGAGTCTTTCTCTTACATTAGGTATATTTAAAGATTCATAATCAGAGATTATATTATTCCACTGTAAATGCTCAGAATATTCTGAAAATATCTCTTCGATCTTTAAAATACTAAGAGAAGTATTGTCTCTTTTAAATTGTTCTATGTCATCATTTATATTTAAATCACTTGCATATTTATCGTAATTATAAGTATCAGGTTTCCATTGTAAAAGATAATCTATTTTATCCTCACTTGTTTTAATTTTAGATAAATCATTTTCTGGGGTAATCTTTGCAGTTTCGATAGATAACAACTCTATATTACTTATTTTACCATCTCTAAAAGACTTTAATGTATCTGGATAATTTTCAAATACCCATAATATTTTATCTATGTTTGATAAATAATTAGAACTTGAGAAATCGAATATAAATTTCTCTAAATCATCAATTTTATCTTGATCATATTCTAAATATTCTGAAATATTTTCTAACAAAAGAGTTTTCCCAGTTTTTCTAATCTCTAAAATTTTTTCAGACTTATTAAAGATATCAGAAATGGGTAATTGTCCATCTTGAGTGTGTATATCAGGGTCTTCTCCAGTGTTTAAATAGTGATTAATTTTTCTTATTTTATCTTTAAGAACATTTTGCGAAAAAGAAGGGACTTTCTTTAGATTTTCATTGAGAATATCTTTAAAATCAGAAAGATAGTCGTTAAAAGATTCGTATCTTTTAACAATACTTATCTTTTCTTTAGAAAATGCAGTTACTTCGGCCAAAGAAACTCTTAATTCCCAAATATCTACAATATTCGTATTAACACCCTCTCTGTTAGAAATTTCTAAAAAAAGTTCATCATCAATTGGTTTTACTGTTATAAAATTAGAGATGTCACCTAGATTTTTTCTATCCGAACCTTCTTTAAATGCAAGATAATTAATTTTACCGTCTTGTAAATAACTAGAAGGTGCCTCAGTAATTAATTTAGTACTAAGAGGTGCAGACCCCTTTTTTTGCCTAGCTTGCCATCCTCGTCCACTTGTATCATATATATACGGTCTAGTATAAGTATAATTTCTAAAAAATTTATTACTTTCAACTCTATAATATTTTGAATCTTCTTCAAGAATATTTTTCAACTCTTCATAATTGCTTGGATGTTCTCTAAACTTAATCATTTTTTGTTTATTTTCCATAAGTCTTTCAATATAAGACATATACTTATATGTTCTATTGGGTATACAACTCAAAAGCTCTTCTTTTGATAACTTTCTTAAATCTGTCATAATTTCTTTCCACATATCAGTTTGAAGTTCTATTTGTTCTCTTTCTGATAATAAATTAAATCTACCTTCTATAGTTTTAAGTTCTGAAATTTTAAAGGATTGTGGCTTTATCATTTTAAATCTATAATTTGACCCCCCTGATTCAGGATCATCTCCCCAAGATCTCCCTGTTAATATATAACTCGGAGAATGAGAATCTATTTTTTGTTTATATGTGTTATACGCCTTGATGTAATTATCAATTTCAATATTAAATTCAAAAGTTTCGTCTGTATTTAATTTATTATAATATTCTTGTATATCATTCTCTGAGTAACCACCAGGGATTTCAGGTGGATATATGTTATGTTGTTTTGCTATCTTTTTCATTTCTTTCACCTCTTTTAGATGTAAAGACTCTAATTTTTGTTCTATATCTAATGTAGGATCTATATCGTGTTTTTTACTAGAAGAACTGCTAGATTCAGATACTTTTAAAATATTATATTCCATTCTCAAGAATTCGTCGTATTTTTTATTAAATATTTCCTCTGTTATCTGTCTATTATTATATGCTAACTTTAATTCTTCTATTTTAGATCTTAATTTATTGATAATATCCTGATCTTCTTCGCTTATAATAAACGTTTTTTTCTTAATGTAATTCCAATAATTATTTCTTAACATCTCTCGGTTGTATTCTTCTAGAGTTATATTCTTTTGAGCCATAGAATTAGATAATTCCTCGAGTTTAGTTCTTAATGTATCACCCCAATCTATTATATGATAAGTAGATAAGTCGTCTTCATCTAAGTCTTCTATTTCTTCTAATTCTTCCTGTTCATCTATATTTTCACCACTGGTCTCACTACTGGTCTCACTACTGGTCTCACTACTGGTATCACTACTTTCACTATCAGAAGAAGATTCTTCGCCGGATATAAATACTTCATCTTCATCATCAGTCATGTCGATATAATATATGTTAAATATAATATTTTACATTTTACAATTAAATTATAGAAATATAATGTATAATATTATTAGTGTAAATGCAAACAGTATATATTCTAAAAGACTGTTTAAAGTCTTATAGAGCATTAATGTTGTTATATAAAAACCCTGATATATCAACTAATATAATAATTGTTGATAAATTTTACTATAAAGTGTTGAAACTTGATAATCGTGTAACAAGATTTCCGTTTATAATAAATACGGCACCGACTAATACAGGTTTAATACCTTCTGTAGCAAGAGTATTACCTCTTGATCTTTTTATAGATCTATCAGATCCATTTATTAATAAAGATAAGAAGAAAAATAAAGTAATCAAAAATAAACAAATATATGAAAAACAGGCTAGATTAAGGAGTGTATATAGAAATAGAGTATTAACACCCGCAAAAGGAGTTCCTATAATAAGAAAAACATCAGACGGTGGTGTAAATATAGTATTAAATTAAAAAAATATTATATTATATCATTATATGAGATCCATTTGGGATTTTAATGAAACTAAAAATTACACTACTGTAAATAATTATAAAGTTCTCATTTCTCCATTAGCCGAATCTGCGGCTGTATTATTAGAAATGTTAGACACGCTCGTGAGGACATTACAATATAAAATAATAGTTACCAGGGTAAATATGTATGATAAGTATCTTGATTTATTATCAAAAACTCCTCACATTTTACAGGAAATGCAACTACATAAAGACCAGGGAAGTATTATATTTAATGGTTTGAATAAACCTAAAAATGTACATCTAACACGGGACATTCCTATCGGAGAAGATAAAAGACTTAGGGCTAGATATAGAAAGATATTTCTAACTCTTAAGAATAAAAATGGAAGACTAAAAACTATTAATGAAATGAAAAGTCTCTTAGCACATGAATTAACTCATACAGCGTTAAATCATGTTACATGGAAAGATGATAATCACTCAAAACTGTTCAAAGAATACAATAAAGTTATACTTTCTATGATTAATTCGATTCTTTCTGCTTCTTCCATTCAATAGCAGCCTGTTTAAATGCTTCGGCATGATTGTATTTATCACCTAGATCCTTTTTTTGTTCAGTTAAGAATTTTTGAACAAATAAATTGTATGGAGTAGGTGTTTTCTTTGTATCGTCGTTTCTCTTTCGCCTAGGTTTCTTACCAAATGAAGCTAATGCACTCTTTAGTTCACTAACTTCGTTTTCTAGAGTTTTAATCCTTGCCTCGTTATCGGTCATCTTTTATTTAATTAGAATATTATTTAACTATTGCTTTAAACGTGTTATTTCTATGTTTATCACATAAAGGATAATTACCGTGGTAGTTTTTATTGAAAAATTGTAACTTACATTTTTTACAAATTAGTAAATCTTCACATTTTTTTTCTTTTTCATTATTTATTTCCCTGAATGCAGAAATAATTGTGTCCCATTGTTCTTCGGTTAATGTAGCCATTTAAAGTTACATGCGTTTTATTTTTCCTAAGAAAAAATATTTCATTACAATAAATGGCGGAAGAGAAAAAGAAATCAAGTCCTCCATATGGATTAATTATCTTTCTTATACTTATGATTATAACTTTTTTTGTATTTGGGTCCGGGATTTTATGGAAACAAAAAGCTCCAGCTACACCTATGATAAGCAGTCCTTAATTTAATTAATAACTCCATATTTCCCCTTAAAATTTTCAATGTCACTTTTTAGAAAAATTTCAGAATTTTTATAATCTGGATTAGAATATCTAAATTTCTGATAATATGTCATTTGCCAGGGCCATAATAGAACTGAATGTTTAGAAGACATAGGATACACAATCCTATCATTATACATCATATGAATACATTTTATCATCAATTTTTCCCAATTTGGAATAACCCTAGACTCCTTTTTAATAATAGTTTCTTTATAAGTTGTCTTTTGAATTTTATCATCGCATTTAAAATCCAGTTCCATGAGTTCACATTTAGATCTCTTGGGAGAGCTGATTTTACTCCAATTAAATTCTGTATAATCCTTTTTTTTATGACAGATTGCACAGTATATTCCTTCTTTATAATCAGAAAACTGAATAGTTTTAGAACTGGGAACCTGTTCGCAAATAAAATTATTAATGGAATTATTAGCTTTCCAAACACACACGTGAATTCCTAATGGGTCATAGTAAGGTCCTTCTTTTACACTAGACAGGGAAGTGTAAATTTTTTTAACCGGACCTTCTCCCCTTTTTTTAATTTCTATATAATTTAAAGCTTCAATAGAACATCTTTTACTATTGTATATATTATTCCATTCTTGTTCGTCTGTAAACTCCATTTGTCTATATTCTTCAATGGGAATTCTATATAATTCATCTTCACCCGAATTTTCTAAACTGAAAGAAGGTATCTCTTCTTTTTTTGAATATTTTTGTCTATTATCAATTTCTTTAACTTTCATAAGAATTTCATCTATAGAGACACCCATATTAGATGAATTTAATTTTATTAAATTATTATTTAAGTTTTTAATATTGTTATTTTTTTGTAAAATATAATGTATATAGATTATAAATGAGTGCTGTAGCAATAGTATTATTGGTATTCCCCATTATGATAGTGTTAGGAGCTTTATTATACCTACTTAATAAACTTCTCCCAGGTGGTCTATTGGGGTCTTTTTCGGCGGACGATGAAACACAGATTGCAGTAACCGGAGATAAAAGTGATAAAAATGCTTTAGGATATAAACTAAAACAAAAGAAAAAATCCCCGGGTGAGTTTATATTCGTCAAAACCGGTTCGGAAGATGACGACACCGACACAGACGATGATTATGACACTGACACTGACACCGACGACGATGACGATGACGACGAAGGAGACGGGGACGGGGAAACCGATACAGCTTCTGCAGCACCAGTGGCAGCCGCTGGTGGCACCCCAGCTGTTAATACCGATGTAACTAATATTGTAGTTCCCACAGTCGACGCCATTACAGATCCCGCTGTAGCCTCTGTCCCTCAAGTGCCAGCGACCAATGCCGCTACTAATGTTCAGACGAGACTTGCGGACGCTCAACCAGAGGCGAGGAGAAGAAGAAGAGAAAATTTAGTATCTGTTTTGCCCTAAACTTTAAAAAAAAACTTTAAAAAAAAAATAAATACTAAATGTAAAATGGACCAGAGAGTCAAAGCTTTTATTGTCGTAGGTACAATTTCTGTGATTATATATACAATATATCTAATGACTTCAAACAGTGAAAGAAGTTTCTTAGAGGCAACAGGCGGTCGTAGTGCAGCAAATCAGAAATTAATGGTTGTAGATCAGGGCACTGGAGAGATATCGTTTGTTAAGAAGAGTTTAGCAGGTATTAATCAGAATTTTACAACCGAAGATGTAAAAATTCAAAATGCTCTAAAGAACTTATTAGGTGACAATATGAGTAACTACGGGGGATACACAAAGACTGGTAATAATGGTGTACTAGCTAAAATGGCCGCTGCAGACCAAGCCCGTAGAGCCCACGAGGATGAGAAATATGCGACAAAATCAGATTATGCGACAACAACGTACTTGGACAATGTCGTCAAGTCTCTAGAAGGTAGCATTGATAAAAAATTTGGTAATAATGATCGCGTTTATATAAAGGTTACCAGAACTCGTGATAATAAAGACTATTACCTTATTGACGAAGGCTGTGACAGTGGGTTTGGACATAAAGATAAGGCTGCCTGGTGCAACCACGCTAATAATCAAATGAGACTCGTTAAAGTAGACAATCCAAAGTAAGTATTTTAAAAAATAAAAATAAAAATGAAATTACCAAAAAGTAATGTAATGTAATGTCATTTTCATTTTTTATTCTATACAATGTTTCATTTCACGTATTAGAAATCATCAAGGATTTCTAGTTCTTTATCAGTGATTTGTTCAGGGCGATTGTAATCAGTAACACGCTGTTCAAAGAAATTACTCTTGCCATCCAGTGAAATCGTGTCCATAAACTCAAATGGACATTTTACATTATATATCTTTGGATAACCCATCTTTTGAATAAGACGATCAGCCTGAAACTCGATGTAAGTCTTCATGGAACTGGGATTCATACCAATTAGATCGCATGAAAACGAATCACAAATGAACTCCTTTTCAATGTCTACTGCGGTTGTAAACATTTCATTAATTTCATCTACAGACAATTTATTCTCTATGTAACTGTACAATAGTACGCCAAAATCTGCATGTAGAGATTCATCACGGGCAATAAGTTCATTACTTTTTCCAAGAGCCTTTGTCATAAGACCCTTTACATACTTAAGCCAGAATATAGCACAGAAAGAACCCGCAAAGAATAGACCTTCAACGATAGTAAAAGCAACAAGCCTATTTACAAAGGGAATTTCACTATTTAGCCACTTTTGAGCCCAATCAGCCTTTTTCTTTACACCAGACACTTCTTTAATACCATTTAGAAGTCTAAGTTTTTCTTCATGATCTGAAATGTATGTATCAATCATAAGAGCGTAAGTCTCTGAATGAATTGTTTCCATGGCAGCCTGCCATCCATAATAAGCTCTAATTTCGGGTACCTTAATTTCTTCTATGAAATTTATAGATATGTTCTCGAATATAATTCCATCAGAACCCGCAAAAAAAGACAGTACATTTGATATAAAGAATTTTTCATCGTCAGATAGTTTTTCCCAGTCGGGTATATCCGCCGAGAAATCAATCTCCTCCGCCGTCCAAAAAGCTTGTTGGTGTTTTTTATATTCATTCCATACATTAGTCCATACAATTGGATATAAAACATATCTATTAGAAGTTTCGGCGAGAAGAGGTTCCATTTATAATGTACTATTATATAAAATATCTTTTTAATTTAATTTATTTTATATAATACATAAATTATTTAATTTAAATGAATTTCATTTAATTTATTTAGACATACGAGATACCAGGGCCCTTACGACCATAGTTGTAAGAAACTTTGGCTCTGGAGAGTCTAGCCTTAAGAGCCTTAGCGGTTACTGGTGTCTTAGTGTAACCACTGCCACCCTTACGCGCCTTGTAAATTTCAACGCCGTTCTTACGAGCAATAGCCTGTAGCTCACTTAGAGTAATCTTCTTAGTCTTGTCTTTTACACATCTTTTCTGACCGCGACCTTTGCCAGCTCTCCATCTACGATTGGGCGAGTAACCAGGTCTGCAGACAGTGGCCATACCAAACTCAGATAGACCTAGAATGTCTTCAAAATCTTCGCCAAATCTGGATCTCTTGTTACCTAGAACCTTTCTCCAGGCGGCCTTTAGAGATATACCGGTCCTGTGGTGAAGTCTCATAGCTTTCTTAGCGTTGGCGTAAATGGTTCTCTTAGACATCTTTCTCCCACGACGTGGGCTAACTCTACGTCTGCGAATTGGCGAACGTCTACGTCTGCGAGGAGAAGTTCTACGACGGTAAGCGCGGCGAGCAGCGATAGCCGACTTGGTCATCTTTAGTCTTCTACCATATCTCGATCTCCTTGGCGATAATCTACCCCCTAGACGTTTAGCACGGTTATACATACCAGTTTTAAAACTTCTCGCTCTACTCATCATTCTATCATACATAGGTCCTCCGAATACAGAAAGATCAGAGTCGTCCTGCATACTTAGGGGAATGTTACCATATGTTCTCTGCGACACACTTGTTCTGCGTCTACGAACAGGCGACTTCCTGCGTCTACGAACAGGCGACTTCCTGCGTCTACGAACAGGCGACTTGCGTCTACGCTTAGGAGAACCCCTTGTCCTGCGACGGTAAGCACGACGCGCCGCGATTGCTGATTTAGTCATCTTTAACTTTCTTTTACCAAAAGAAGACCCCCATACTGCAGAATAAGCATCGAAATCATCCTCTGCATCTTCGGCCAATTTAGATCTCTTTGCATTTCTAGCACGAATGCTTTTTTGTAACTTCTTAACAGCCGCTAACTTTTTGGCATCATTGATATCTTTACTTTTCAAATTTTGCAATTCGCGCTCTATTCTGTTCGCTTTCTGCGAGTTAACAGTTACTCTTCCCTCTAACATATCAATGTATTTCTCAGTTTGACTACAAGTACGTGACCCAGGGCACCCTTTATAGACGCGTCTCACTGGCGAACGTCTACGAACAGGCGACTTCCTGCGTCTACGAACGGGAGAACGCGAACGTCTACGCTTAGGAGAACCCCTTGTCCTGCGACGGTAAGCACGGCGCGCCGCGATTGCTGATTTAGTCATCTTTAGCTTTCTCTTACCGAATGTCATCCCAAGCTCACCTGGAACAGATTCGAGTCCATCAATAATAAGGTCCATATTTATTTTATTATAAACCGATTATTTTTTTTTATAATTAATACATTTTTTTCAAAGTCCACAATCACATGGTATATCACCAAAACAACTATGTCCGTACATTTGTCTACTCAAAGGGCGATTACCAAATGTCCTATTAGAATTCCAGTTGAAGTTAACAGAATCTAGTTCATCAAGATCTTCCCATTTAGGTATTGTTTTACATCTACCAGTTGCGGGATCCTTGTATTTACCCACGGGGCATCCCCGTCTGGGGTTTAACATCATTGTACGAACAGGTGATCTACTAATGTAACGCTTCCTTGTTACAGTTCTGGGTCTAGGTCTAATTCTAGATCTAGGAGCCTTAAGATTCTTGTATGAAACTCTAGCTCTAGATAAACGAGCTTTAAGGGCTTTCTTTGTTAAAGGCATCTTAGTGTATCCTCTACGATCTTTGCGCATCTTGTAGATACTAACTTTATTACGCCTAGCTAAAGTCTGTAACTGTTTTAAAGTTGGACTGAGAGTTTTCCTTGGTCGCTTGGTGCCAAAAAACATATTATTATCCTCATTATAAAATTTTTCACCTAACACTTTTCTCCCGCGCCGCCCGCCTGCAGCCGCGCGCCATATAACTTTGGCACGCCATCCATCACCCTGCCGATGGTCGGGCTTTGTGTTCCAGTGAATAGTATCACCAACTGAATATTTAGGTTGAAGCAGTCTTCTGTCGTCGTAATCGAAATAACCGTCTCGATTTAAATAGAGATTATAATGTTCAGCCTTTTTAGGACGTCTCCGCCCGCTCCTTATTATGTTACGAATTCTTTTACTAGAAGGTTTTCCAAAATCGAACCACCCCCCTCCGAGGTCTACATTCTGGTTTATTTGTTCATACCAAGGAGTTTTCTTCTTGGGTTGAGCTTTTACCGGTTGAGCTTTTACCGGTTGAGCTTTTACCGGCTGCACCTGTTTATTACAAACACAAGGTGGGCACCCTGGTTTACTACCCGCTATAAGTTTTGAAGCCGTCTTAAACATATTTATTTATTATTTATGTAATATAATAATTTAAAGATAAATTCTATAACTTATTACATTACATTACATTATGAATCCTGTCTATGTATATCTTGAAAACGGTGCCGGGGTAAAATTGTCTATCAGGACACTTTCTAAAAGACTAAATCTAAAGAAAAGAACTGTGCTTTATTATTGTCATAAAGATCCAAGGATTAGAAAGGTTAGTGGTTTTGAAGTAGGTACAGGAAAGTGTAAAATCAATGTTTTTACTATTGACCCTTGATAATGTTAGGAAAAAATTGAGTTATCATTTCTTCATACTTATCAAAAACTTTAAAAGTCCAAGCAGTGTTCTCCTTTGACCAGCTTGCATTTTTAAATACAGACTTAATTAAATCCTTGTTGTCATATGTTTTTGTTCCATAAATGTAAATATTGTCTTCATTTACTCGATAAGCTAATTCTGGTTTCTGTTCAGTTTGTTTTGGTTCTTCTTCTACAGTTTCAACTGATATATTATTCTTAATTAGCGTATTGAGTAAATCTAATAGAGGTGACATATTAAGCTCTATTCCCTCTAATCTTTCTTCTAATTCTTCAAATCTCGAATCAAAACTTTCAATTCGCAAATTTATTTTATTTAAAATTTCTTCCATTCTTTCAAAGCGTGTATCAATTACATTAACTTCTTCTTCAAGATCCATTAAATTATATAATGTAAATGTATAATTAATTCTTTTATATAGTTTCTTTAATATTTTTATGAGATCTATAAAGTAATTTATATTCTCCTAAATTAAATTCGTTCTTAATTATTTTTTCTATATCAGGTTTATATTTTTCGTTATCTACCCATATCTCCATTCTATACAACACACTAGAATATTTTGTACAATCTACTACACGTATTCCGTTTATATGAGACAATATAGGCTCGTTATTCCCTATCAATTGTAATATACAATCCATCCATTCATTATGTAATTTTTTTAAATCTGTACCATTTTTTATAGAATATTCAAAACCATTCCTATTCATAGAGTGTTCCCAACATGGAAATATATCATCTCTAAAAAAAGAATATGCACATGGTATTGCATTTACCCTCTTAATCTTTTTAATGTTAACCCCGTCTGAAAATATATCATATATTTTAGGGATATTATTAAATGTTCTCCAAAATGATTCTACATCAGAAATGTCTATTAATTTTTCGATGTTATCATTATAAAGTCTTCCTAAATCTTTATAATGTAAATAAAGAGACCATTTAGAACTTAATTCCATCCTAATATATTATAAATCACGCTTTTAAATAACAATTTAAATTATAATATATTATTATTAATAAATGGAACTTTCTGGTAAAACAAATATAAATCCAAATGTTTGGGGACCTATTTTTTGGGATACATTACATTTAACAGCGTTTGGCTACCCATCAGATCCTAATGGTATAGATAAGAAATCTTATAAAAATTTTATATTAAATTATGTTAAAATATTACCATGTGATAAATGTTCTAGAGACGCGTTAGAATATATAAATATGATCAGTGATTTTGAATGGTCTAAAATATTAAAAACTCGAGATTCTTTTATAAAATGGACATGGGTTTTTCATGATTATGTAAATAATAAACTAGATAAAGTTTCTCCTAAATTAGACACATTTAAAAAAGATTTCATAGATAAAAAAACACCTTATGTACCATCCTGGAGAACTTTTTTTAATAGATTAGCATTTTTTATACTCTTTATACTATTCTGTTTGTTTTATGCAAGATTTTTAAGAACTGCACGTTAAACACTCAACTGTATTTCTGTTAGTGTTTTCCTTTTTTTCATTTTCAACATCTGTTGAAAAATTCTGATTATCAAGAATAGATTTACTCCTAATGTAATAGGAACCAGTTTTAAGACCGTTTTTCCAACCAAAGAAATGAATGGAATGAATAACCTTTGGTGTTGGCGGATTTACAAACAAATTAAGACTCTGACTCTGACATATAAAAGGTCCTCTATCAATGGCGAGCTGAATAATACACTTTTGCGAAAGTTCCCAAGACGTCTTGTATACTCTTTCGATGTCATTCGGTAAATTTAAGTTTTGAACAGACCCTTTATTAAGCATTATCTTTTCAACTAATTCTTTATTAAATAAACCCCTATTCTTCAGTTCATCTATTAGATGATTATTGACAATAACATAATTCCCAGAAAGAACCGCTCTTGTATACAAGTTGGAAGTATATGGTTCAAAGGATTCGTTATTGCCCATAATCTGTGCCGTTGATGCAGTAGGCATAGGAGCTACAAGTAGACTATTTCGGATTCCGTGTGTTTTAACCTGTTCCTTTAGATAATTCCATTTTTCCATTGTATAAAGAAAAGGATACTCAAAAGTATCCCACATATCAAATTGCAATATTCCCTGACTAGCAGGGGATCCTTCGAAAGATTCATATGGTCCAAACTTTTTTGAAATTTCCATTGATTGTTCAACGGAAGCGTAATAAATACATTCAAATATTTTTCTATTAATACTTCTTGCTTCTTCAGAATCATAAGATATCTTAAGAAGCATAAAAAGATCTGCAAGACCTTGAACTCCTATCCCAACCGGTCTATGACGCATATTAGACAACATTGATTCTGGAGTAGGATAAGAATTAACATTAATAATACAATTAAGATTAATCACTATTTCTTTAGTTTTTTCATATAACAGTTCGTAATTTACATCCCCATATGGATACAAATCCGTAGGTTCTGTAATAAATTTAGGGAGGCAAATACTAGCTAGGTTACATACTGCTGTTTCATTTGAATCCGAATATTCCATGATTTCAGTACATAGATTACTACTCTTAATGATACCATAATTTTTTTGATTTGACTTTCTATTAACAGTGTCTTTGTATAGGATGTAAGGAAGACCTGTTTCAATCTGAGTATTAATAATCCTTTCCCATAGTTCCTTAGCTTTAATCTGTTTACGATACAAATTCTTAGTTTCATACTCAATGTACAACCGTTCAAATTCCTCGCTATGAATATCATTAAGACCCTTACATTCATTAGGACACATGAGAGACCACATCTCATCGTTTTCTACCCTTTTCATAAACAAATCAGGGATCCATAGAGCATAAAAAAGATCTCTAGCTCTCATTTCCTCGGCTCCGTTATTCTTTTTAGCGTCTAGAAAATCATAAATATCAGCATGCCATGGTTCAATATATACGGCAAACGATCCATTTCTTTTTCCACTTTGATTTATATGCCTAGAGATGTCATTATATACCTTAAGCAATGGCATAATACCATTACTCTTTCCACCTGTTTTATTAATATAAGAATCTTTAGCCCTCACATTACTAATATGAACACCGATACCACCAGCCCATTTAGAAATCTTAGCCATATCAGATGCGGTTTTATATAAACCCTCTACAGAATCGTCTGTACCTAGAAGAAAACATGAACTCAATTGTTGATAATTGGTCCCCGAATTAAAAAGAGTTGGGGTAGCATGTGTATAATACTTTTCACTCAAAGAATTGTAAACTTTTTTAATCATATCTTTATTTCCCATATGAATAGCAATCGCTACTCTCATAAAAAGATACTGAGGGGTTTCCTGGTGACCATCTTTTGTTTTTAATAGATATGATTTTTCCAGGGATTTAAAACCAAAATAGGATATATTATAATCTCTCTGCTCAAATATACACTCTTCGAAAAAACTACCATTGTCTCCATCATTTACATAATTAATATATTCTTCACTAAGAATCCCTGTTTCATATAATTTATTAGACAATTCAGTAAATGTAATTTTATTATTTTTATGGTGATTATTAATAGCAATTCTACTAGCGAGAATCAAATAGTCTGGTTCAATTTTAAAAAGGGTGGCAGAAAAACTGGCCGAAAAATCATCAAGTTGTGTAGTAGTAATTCCATTATAAATAAGGCTACAGATTTTTTGTGCTATAAATACAGGGTCTATATTTAGTTTTTTCCATGGAATACCAAGTGTTGTGTAATCATTACATTCTGATGCAAGCTTTGAGATCTTACTTGTGATTAAATCGAATTTAACATCTTCTTCCTCACCACTTCTAGTAATCACCTTCATATATTATATAATTAAATGTATCATTTCTATAAATCAATACATTTAATTAATTTAATTCAGTTTTTTAATTTAATTTAATTTTACACTACAGCTACAACACCCCTTTTTATCCAAATTATCTATGATAACATCAATTTTAGTTATAGCGAATATAAATATTGTTATTAATGGTATGATAATTGATAAAAACAAATTCTTATCCATCTTATTATTTTATTTTAGAATAATTTTATGTTTATTTATACGCGAGAAATTTTAGTATACATAACTGGTTTATCATCTACCTTGTTTTGAAAGTGGTAACTTGGGTTATGAACGGTGGTTATATTCAAACCTGGATCCACCGCATTGTACATATTCACATGTTGTTTTTGAGTTGGTCGGCGGAAATTACGAGACTGGTTTATTTTCTTGTAAGAAGGAATTTTACGGGCAGATCTATCACCTTTAAAGTTACGAGTCTCTACTCTTTTATAAGGAGTCTTCAAAGATTGAGTGTTAACAGGGGGCATCGCCTGTCTAGGAGCAGGGATTACTATATTATTACGTCTACGCCCTTCCATTCGTTTTTTCATCCAAGGCCATCCATAAAATAAAACAAACAAAATAAATAAAACAAACAAAATAAGGCTAACAATCCTTCTCCACGGGATTCTTGCAAGCAACATAACCGGCAATCCAAACTTAGAAACACCACCCTTAGCAGCCGCCGCCTTAGCCATCGCAGCCATCTTAGCAAAATTTGCGCCACCCGCCGACTTCGCCGCTGACATTAAACCGGCTAAATTACCACCGGCCGCCGCAGGCGAAGCCGCAGGCGCACTCTTTCCCCCAAACATCATATAAAGTATGACGAGCACAATAATACCACCAATTACTGCAATGGGTATCATGAGAGCACTAAGTGCCGAAGCCGCCCCTTTTCCAAGTCCTTCACCCGCGGTTCCTATCCCTGTCCCTACGCCCGTGGCTGCACTCCCAACGCCCGTACCAGCACCCTCCCACATAGCAGCAGCGCCTTCTCCCTGAGCTTTCATTACGTCAGCCAAATCTTCAGCCTTCATAGCCTCCTGTAACTTAGCACGAGAATCTCCAGACGCTTTTACAACTGCGTCAACACCTTTCTTGACTCTCTCATCAATAGTTTTTGTAACTTTTTCATTAATAATTTTAGTTGCTACAGTTTTTCCTATTTCTACAGATTTTTTAACCTGCTGCTGAACTGTTAGAGAAACTTGAGAACTAATAGCCTGAGAAATATCCGAATTTCTTATAGGACCGACTACACTTAAAACAATATTATTATTGTTATCAACGCTCATCTTATTCTCGCTAATAGAATTGTTAATATTGGTATCGTTCTTTTTAAAACTTTCGTCTACCTGATTATTAACCATAGATCTAGCCTCATCTAGGGTTTCACCTGGACCTACTTCACTGGCCAACGTTTCGTGTGCAACTGCCTTTGATAACCTCTTCATACTTTCTTTCATTATAGATTTACTAGTATCATCTATATTTTGAGTTGAACTTATGCTCATTTCCGAATCAATCCTCTGGTTAATTTTCACTCCCTCGAGGTTGGCTGTTACAGGAGTATTATAATTATAATGCTCTAAGGCTTTAACATTCATCTTATGTGTTCGTTCAACTAAGTCCTTTTTATCTTGAAACATTTTCTCTAGGGTCTCTTTTGCGAGTTTGAACATTTCTGTATCCCTAGCCGTAACTACTAATCTCTCTATTGATTTATTTAGACTGTCGTCTCCAACCAAAGCGTTTACTGCCTCTTGGGATGCGTCCATTAGGTCTTGGATTTCTTTGCGACCGGCGTCTATTGAAGCTATAACAGTCGGATCTATGATGGGGTTGGTTTCTATTGTTAAACTAACATTACTAATAGCTTGAGCATCCTGCTTACTTACAGTGCTATTCATAGTACATGTCATAGCCACCTCTTCTAATTTCAACTGATTTGAAACAAGGGAAAGAGGAGAGCAACCCTTCTTTGTTAAAGTATTATCTACATATGAACTTGTGTCATTCTGTTCATAACTAGCGCTACCTCCGCCAAACGGGGTGCTAACTTGTGCGCTAGCTTTAGTTGATGACATCTCATCTGATTGTATAGCTTTAGCTTCTGATACACACTGTTCATTCATACCCATAGCTTTAGCGGCTTCTTCAAGTTTATCAATTGAGTCTGCTGGGTTATAAGTTTCTTGTTCAGGAATTGAGGGACAGCCTGCGCCATTATCTACCGCACCGGGAAGATTAAAAACTGCGTCTTCGTTCGCTTGTGTTTCTTCTTCAGATGACATCTTTTATTTATATTTTATATTATTATTTTTAATTTATTTCGTTTGTTTATTATTTTTTCTTCATAATTACAATTAAAATAATTAGTAAAACTAGTAATCCTATACCACCGAACACATACATTTTCTGAAATCCTGCGATGTAATTATTAGATATAATCATAACCACTTCTTGTGAAATTCTTTCGGTTGTATTTATTTTACCTGCTAAGGTAGCAATTTTTCCGTCAATCTCGTCAAATGAAGTTGACAAATCCAAAGAAGTTATATCAGTTTGAATATTATTTATATCTAACTGATGTTTTTCTACTTCTTCTATAATTTTATCAGACTTTGTTACTATAGCGAAATCTGTTGGATACGCCATTTTAGAAGCCAATGCTACATCCGACGCTTTTGTTACTCTTTCAGATAATTTCTCAAGTGCTGTAGTAAGTAAAAATTTATTTTCTTCAGCTGTTTTTTCAGTCTCATTGTCTTCTTCAGTGATTATATTACCATTCTCATCAACAATATTTCCCCCATCTCTACCATCATTACATTTACCGCCATTAGGTGGTAAACAATTAGCAAAACCCATGATGTCATTTTCAGCTTGACAACACCCTGTATGTACCTCCATATTGTTATCGAGAGTTATCCAACCTGCCTCATCACCAGGGTTTCCCCATTTGTTGCAAACTGGAACTACCGTCTCTCTGGTACACTCATGATTAGCATTAGGGCGGCCACCGCCGCCACCTCCGCCACCGCCGCCACCTCCGCCACCTCCGCCACCTCCGCCATCTCCGCCATCTCCTCCATCACCCGGTTCAGGAGGCGAGGGTATACCACACTGATTTTGCTGAAGTATCTGATTATCAGTCATATTTCCAGCCGAATAAACTACATTTGAACAGGATATAAATTCAGCTGATGCTGTATAACAACTAGGTGAATCTTGTTGGTCCGAACCGTTGTCAGGGATGCGATTGACTGTTAAAGGGCGCGAATTTTCCGGGTACCACTCTCCATTATTTATTTCATTAATGATAAGGTCTTTTATAAAAGATTGACTGTTTTTTCCTAACCATCCATTGCTTTTAATCCAGCCTTGGATATTATCCTCTATATTGCCACCTTTCACACCATGCTTAGGACAAGCCCAATGAACTGCTGTGAATATTGGTTTAGATCGGGAGTTACTAAATGCGGTGTTCCCAGTATCCCACGATCCATAGTTAGTAGAATTTGCTGTTAATTTATAATAATCATTTCTAGTGCTTTCATGTGTTGTATTAGTATTTGTCATAAATGCCTGGGAAGCGCTATCGTCTGATAAAATATAAGGGCATATAGGGTCTGCATAATGTTGTAAATAATGAAAAGCTGAATTAGTTTTAAGTCCTTTAACTTGAAAAGCATTACAATATTTTGCAAATATAGTACTAATAGAAGGAATTGGAATTACACTTCTACATCCAGCGGGGTCCTTGGCATGAGTTATGCCCTGTTCGTAATGGAATTTAGTATACGAAGGACCGTCCCCCGAAGTCGCGCTGCTCTGCATAAGAGATTGGTAAAATCTTCTAAATTCGATAGAATGGATGGGGTTATAGAGTAAATAATACTTTGCTTCTCCTGCAGCATTTTCTGCAGCTGTTTTATTTGATCCTAATAAAACCTCTTGATCCGCGGGTGTATAAAGAATGTAAGTTGAAGCTTTATTGAAAACAACTTTAGGACCCATTGCGTATACAAGTTCCATACCTTTTCTATAACCCATTGCTGCACTAAATTTACCAGTTCCGTTTACGGAGTTTTTCTTTGCTGATGCCATAGTGTTTGTCTGGTCATAATTCCCACGCGAGTCTTTTTTAATTTCTAATTTACCCCCACTATCTGTACCGATATTAGCCTTACCACCAGCTTCTCGCTGGTTGGCAACTGTTTCATTTGATGGGTTTATGAAAGGATTTAAATATGTAACCTGAGAACCTCCGTCGGATGGTATAAAAGATATATGACCTTCTTTACTAAAAATAAAATTATATCCAGCAACGGCCTTTGCACCTCTTGTAAGAGCTCCCTTCACCCCTTGGTTTGCTATAGCATCAAATATCTTTTTAGATTCACTTGTAGTGAATTTTCTCACTATTAACATAGTAAGATGTTCATTTCCATATATGGTATAATCTCCTTCGGGTTTTGATGGGATTGAATAACTGCTAGGCTCGCCATCGGAGTTAGTACCCCAATCGTGGTATAAGGAATTAGTTGATGTAGTTGGTATTTTTAACCAACCAATACCACCAGGGACGGAGGCTCCAGGACCCGATGGTGTGGTCGCGGTGGCTACAGGTGAGGAGATGATCACGTCGAATCCGCTTGGCGTGGCGTCTTTGCTGGCTGTGACGGGGCCTTGATAGTCCTCGCATTGAGGTCCATAACATGTATCACAATAGAAGGGATCGCTATCCTCTTCACACCAATTGCACGCGTCTTCGCAGTCGCCTTCATTCTTTTCCACTCTAGATTTAACCCTGGGTTCAACCTTCCTAGACTCACTCCTGGACCAGGGTGAGAAGTTCTCAGGACTACTCATAACTTTAGAAACTATCGAGTCGGTCATAACACTTTCATCGAATGCGTTTACAAAATGTCTTAATATTGGATTTTTATTCAAATCCTCCCATACCTTCGTCCTGTGACGACATGCATCAAATCTAGGTTGACCCCGTTGTCCATTTGTGCAAGTTCTCGCAGCAGACGCCGGTACAGTACAACCAAGAGCCCTTTCCTGAGCAGCCGCTTTTGTAAGTACATCTCTTGCAAACTCAATAAGAGCCTGAGATTCGGCATTTCCACCGCGGGACGGAGGTGGCGGAGGTGGAACCGGCGCCGGCTCTCCTGAGCATTCATCGCAAATATCACAAGCCTCGCGATCGCCATACTGGTCGCATGTTTCACACTCCCAATCACACTCATCACTCTCCGTCATGCCACTGGTCTGACTCGACGAAGGTGGTGGGGGTGGGGGTGGGGGTGAGCTGGACGAGCCAGGGTTGCGATTTCCTGCCGAATAATCGCTATATTTAAAAGCTTTAAAACGAGTTTCTTGAACAAGACTTGAGCGTGTAATTACTCCATAACCATTGGCCGATGCGTCGGCCGCATCTCCCATCCCATGACCATATCCCCATGTGATAATATACTGGTTACCATCATTTGTATACTTACTCTGTAATACGAAATCATCACCATATTTAACAGGGTCTGGATTTCCAGCCGTACCATTTGTACGAAGTATTCTCCATTCAGTCTCAGTTTTATCGCGACGCGCATATGTGGCTATATTTACAGCCAAACTATTACTTGGTATCGAAGCCGTATTATGCCATACATCACCACCAGGACAACAATGTACCTGTAGAGGCATTTGCTTTGCACCGTCTGTCTCATATAATGATTGAAATTTTACTGTATCTCCATATTTAACAGGGTTTCCATGTCCTACATGAATATTTGCTGGGAAGTTACCAGCAGTCCCAGTTATCTTAAATTTTACCCTTTTATAATTCCAATCACTGAGTTTAGCCGGATTTAGTGAATGAATTTCTTTAAGCGCCTCACCGCTACCATGATCTCTCCATACACCTAAAGCTGTTCCATTTGGAAATTTACCTCCTCCCTTCCATTGATTTACAAGTACTAATTCATCCCCAAGTTTAATTGCGTCACCGGGTACATTTGAGGATGAAGATGCGGGCGCGGGTGCGGGTGCGGGTGCGGGTGCGGGTGCGGGCGGGGGACTCCACCCATAGCATTCATCGCAAATATCACAAGCCTCGCGATCGCCATATTGGTCGCATGTTTCACACTCCCAATCACACTCACTCTTTTCTACTCGTTTTTCATCGTTTCCAAAACTTAAGAATGAAGCACGTCTATTTAAGACTCTTTTTATCTTTTTAATCTGTTTTAAATTATCTACAATTTCTGTCCTATTTTTACTTATATTTTCATTAGACTTAGCTAGAAGGTCCTTGACTATATCTTTTGTCATAATTATTATTAATAAATATATTTATTTTTTAATAATATTTTACAAATAATTTTAATACAGAACATTATCATTAAGATACAGATTTCAATACATTGGAAGTTAAGAATTTAGACTGTTCAATTTCTATAGCAGCCTGTCTCTGCAAAGCTGCTATCTTATCTTTATTAACTTCCCTATCTTTTTCTAAAGCCCTTATCTTACTTAACAAATCTTTAACAACTACATTCATCGTTAAATTATCTCTTGGTATACTATTGTCATCTAAAGCATCTACATATTCCTGCGCGGCGCTACTCTCACTAGAAGATAAATAACGAGACAAGAAAAGGGCCGCCGCCCCCATAGCCAAAACTATAATTAATGTTTGTTGATCGTCGTCCTTCGCCATTTATATTACATAAATATTTTAATTTAATTTATTTTAACCCTAAAGTTAATAGAAGAATTTACTATTATTTTAGTATTCCCACCACGCTACTCCAGTTCCGTGAATCATCCACTGCTGATACTGAGAATTTTCAAACTTTACCTTATCTAAGATGTATTTAAGATCATGCCAAAAAGAATCATTGATAGGTGGATTCCATGTAGAAGGAGGGAAATCTATTATGAAAAATATTTCTCTAATAGTCCTTATAGCATCCAACCATACACCGGGATCTTGAATGTATTTATAAGTTATATTCTTTTTAGCATATTTTACAAATTTGGCAATTCTTTGTTTTTCAGTTGTTTTTAGATCAACACTCCATTCCTGGGGATATTGACTTGGATTGTTTTCATAAAAATCGTCAGGTATTTCAGACGCCCAATCAATAGGAAGTTGATATAATTGAGTTTCTCCATCTTCTGTAATTTCTAAATCATAATCAGCCATACGCATTAATTCTAAAAAGATGTCATTGTTTTTAGCTACTTTGTAGTAATACATTCTAGCTATATGAGATGCAGCCGTATTTTTTACATTATCCCATATAATTTGATTAACTTCACTCGGAAACCTTTCGCTTATTTTGCAAACGAGAAACTTTTTGATATTCATTACAATCTTATAATATAATAATATGTAATTTAATTTTAAGTTGTATTTTTTTTAGTAATTAATCTTGTTCTAAAACATTATTTTCTTTGTTTTGTTCATTTTCATTTTCATTTTCATTTTCATTTTCATTTTCATTTTCATTTTTAAGTGTCGGAGGAGCGGTGTCTTTAATTTCACCTCTTAATCTATTTACTTTATTACATATCCAAAACATTGGGGTACTAACTGTCTCATAAACACCCTCAATGAACTCAATATGTTTAGACATCTTAGAAGTACCTTCTTCAATCCTTTCTAATTTTTTTATCATTTCATTTAATTTATTTTCCAACTCGATAACCCTTGCCTCCGATGCTGCCATTAGATTATAATTATAATTATAATTATTTATTTTTTTAAATTAATTTAGTTATCATAACACTTTCTACAAACAGGGGAGTAAGTTTCATAAGAACCAATGTGTATCAAATCTGGGGTACTCTTTATTTTCTTTGTGAAATTGGCAGGTTTCCCACAAGAACATTCTGCGCTCAATTTTGTATGCGTATCGCAATGAGGGATCAAATCTAAAATTTCCCCGAAAGGTCTTTTTAAGTAATCCCCATCTAATCCACACACATATATTTCTTTCCCTAGGGAAGCATAGATATTACAAAACTCTACAAGATTATCAAAAAATTGTCCTTCGTTGATACATATTACGTCGGCCGTCAAAACACTGCTTTTAATAAGAATATCAATTAAGTCTTTTCCACATGTTTTACAGTCCATTGAAATTCCGTCATGTGTAGTTATTTTATCAGAATTTGAATACCTTGTGTCATATATGTAATTGATGATAACTACTTTAAGATTATCTTTCTTACAATTCTTAGCTATCTTTAGTAGAGCTGATGTTTTCCCTGAAAACATACATCCGGTTATTAGATTAATAGACATGTAAATACATATGTATTAAATTTTTAAATACATTTACATTACATTACATTCATTTAATTTATTCCACTGTTAGAGTAAATAATTCAAGTAATTTATGAAATAACTCCAATGCTTTGTTATATGATTCGTCGTTATTTAATGACATGTATTGATGCATTGTCTTAAGATAATATTCAAACCCATCTGTTTGTAACCAATGAAGGTCTATTTCACGAACGGTGTATTGAACATCCCAAGTAAGATCATGACCACAAGTTACACATAAATCATAAACGTCTACATCGTAAGTTCCTGATTTTACTATTTCTCTCATAAAAGTATCTAAGTCTTCTTTTAGTTTCATTGTATTTTCGTCATATTCTGGTTCTTCAACTTTTAATAAATTCATATCAGCGCATATTTCATCCATATCTGAATATATACACTTATATAACTTTATTTTTAATATTGTATTTTTTTTGTAATAAAATTAAATTAAATTAAATTAAATTATTAATTAGACGGGGTCACGTTCTCTCCAGCTTTCATCTGTATTTGATGTACGATTATATATTGGAATTACATAATCAGCCTTGCAATTATCAGGGGCAGACTGTTTAGAATTCTTAAACGTCTTTTTGTATAAAGCTATATCAGCACCGCGAAGTGGAAGAGCTTCTTGCTGAAGTCTTTCATAATCCTTAAGTGCCCACTCGAATAATTCATCCGAAGGTCTACGATCTTCTCTGGACATACCCATTTGAATGGATACATATCTGTAATAACTACCGAACTGTTTAGCAATAGAACCATGCTCCGCCGCTTTCTCATCGGCATTATAGAATTTCTTTAAACTCTGAACAAAGGAAGTAAATAGACCAACACCTCCGGCTGCAAATAAGACAGCATCCTTAGAATCTACATCGTCTATGCTACCGGCAACTAAAGATGCAGCCGATGCAATTGTTGTAGCAATAATACTATAAAGAGTTAACTTATTGGACAAACCCCTCCAATACCCAGAAGAATTTGCATGCATGAATCTGAGACCCGAAGCCTTTTCACCCCACTCTGTGATTACATTTTCATATTCATCATTCCATGAATCAGCATTAAGCTGTTTTTTAATCCCAGCCATCTTAACCTGGGTTAAGGCAAAATTTTCTTCATTACTAGCACTCATTCTTTATGTATAAAGTATATTATTTTTATTTTTTTTTACAACAAACGCAAAGACCTCAATGCATTTTTCTTATCAACCGGAATGTAAAGCTTTCCCTTTCTATAACTAACCTTTACCCAGGGAACCAGTTCCTGCCTACGCCCCTGTTTAGAAATGTTACGACCATAATCATCGTATTTGTCATACCATAGATTGGAATTTTTGTGATCATTGCAAAACATCCTATATTGTTTTGCTTCAGTAATGTGATAATCGAATGGCAAAACTCCCGGATAAGGCTTTTCTCGTGGTCCTTGAACAAGAGTAGAATGTCTTTTATTTGAAGAATTTTGTATCTTTTCAACTATAATTTCAAATTCTTTTTGAGATGGCATAAAATCTACCGAAGGATCCATTATAATGTATAATGTATAATGTATTATTTTTTTAAATAAACTTTTTTTTTGTAAAATTATTGCTAAAAAATATAACATTTAAGAATAAAATACATTATTGATTACAGAATTATGTCAGACATCGATAATCTCAGGAAATTTCACAACTGGATAAAGCTTCAAATAATTACAGATGCTAAACTTAGAACACAAGGAAATACTCTTTTAGATGTAGCGGTTGGTAGAGGGGGAGATATTTTCAAATGGGTCAAAAACAATTTTAAATATGTAACTGGGATAGACAATGATGCAAAATCCATACACGAAAAAAATCAGTTTGATGGTGCAATTCAAAGATTCAATCTAATGAAGACTCAAATGAAAGTTCCGAGGTGTTATTTCTGGGTTATCTCAGCTACAGACCCAGATGTCCTAAATAAGTTAAATGTCAAAGATAGAAAATGTGTTTATGATGTGGTATCATGTCAATTCTCTTTTCATTACTTTGTAAAAGACATAGACATAACACTGAATATGATTTCTAAAAAATTAAAAAATGGAGGTCTTTTTATCGGAACAACATCCGATGGTGATCAAATTTACTCAGAACTTCAAAAAAATGGAAACATTTCAACGAGTATTCTAAATATACTAAAAATAGACGAATCTATGTATAACTACAACCTTATGCCAGGAAATACTAACAGAACTACTTATTTTGAATTCAGAGGAGCTCTTCCAGAATACTTCGTTTTCAAAGAAACGTTTATTAATAAATGCAAAGAATACAACCTACATTTAGTACGCATGAATTATTTCCACGAATGGTATAATGTATATGATGGAAAAAGACTTAGTCATGATGAAATGTATGCTAGTTTTTTTAATTTTTCATTTGCTTTCAAGAAAACACTTAACGAGGAGGCTTAAGAAGTTTTGTCCAGTCAGTTGTAAGGCATTCATTGTACCATTCATCTGTATAATACCTAGGTAGAGTTCCACCTTCGTTTCTAATATTATCGTCTTCGGTCTTTTGTACATTAATGTATGCCTTGTAATTTCCCGCGTCTCTCCAATTATGAGTGATTCCGGGACAAGAAGATGATCCATAAATCTTTCGGGAATTCAAAAACTGCGTGTTAATGTATTGTTTAAAGTCTATCATTTCTTTTGAGATCTTAATCAATTCAAGACGGGAAGGAGAGTCGCGTTGGCGCGGGGATACTGCAACTATCCTCTCAACAAATGATGCCAATACAGTTTCTGCAAGTCTCCAGATATTAACGTATGCTGTCTCTTTAGACCTTTTTTTGTCAAGCTGCTGAATAATTCTCTTCCATTCATCCTTTACAATCCTGTTCAATAGGAAATCTACCCTTGCCTTTCTAAGATCTAGTTCGTGACGGTTTTCAGCAAATCTATCGTTTCTTTGGATGTCCCACTGAATGTGTCTATACATTCTGTACATACCAGTAAAAAGTAAAACGATAGGAGATGCATATGCACCTGCGCGGTTAGATTGGTTTAGTATAGCATCTGGAAAAACTTGTACAATGATATCATAAATCGTTCTATCTGTGATTTCAACACCGCACACTCTTTCAATTCTACCACCTGGAGTGGGGGCGATAGTCTGTCCAGTTTCTCTTAGATACCTAAAGTATTCTGGGTTATGATTATGACCATTGAGGATAGCACCCGTCCTCCATGAAAACTGTTTGTGGCATTTCACACACCACATATGATCACATCCATCAATCTTAGAAATGTTCTCACCACAACCAGGACAAGGTTTTGACTGTTTCATAAGCGCCTTTACAGTCAGTTTAAGTTCTTCATTACAGACGTGATCAGATTTCTTTTCTTCCATACAATCCTTACAAAATTTCTTCTCACATGTTCCACAAACAAACTTGCTATCGAGAAATCCATTACATTCTTCCAAAGGACATTTGTAACTAAAGGATGTTTCAGTATGTTCAGTGCTTGTAGAAGTTCCATTGATTATTCTGGCAATTTCAAGCTGATATGTCTTTACGATGTCATGCTGTTCTTTGAGTAGATTACTAAGCCTTGAGATTTCTTTCTTAGCTAAATCTATCTGCCTGTAAAGTTCTGTTTGACGCTTTCTAGCTAATGCATAAGGTTGTGTAGATGGCAACAGGGAAATCTGTTGTTCCACAAGAATATTCTCGAGATGTATTTTATATTCATTGCCCACCCACTTTTTAGTTAAATTATTGTTACAGAAATCGCGATCCCATGTAGACTTGCAAAACATACACGATGCTTCTTTTTGATTTGTTGTGATATAAGTCTGACAACATGTTCTGCATGCCCAACCAACTTCCATTCCATCGCAACCCTTACACTCTACCTTTAAATGATTAGATTTGTTAAACTTCTCACAGCAAATAGAGCACTCCATCGTTGTCAGCTAATTAATTATCTGATATAATTTTATATTAATTTTTTACCCTGTATTTTTTTTTGCAATCTTTCTCTATTTTTTTTGTAATAAATTTATGGAGATAGCCGGGCTCGAACCGGCGACCTTCGGCTCATAAGACCGATGCTCTAACCAACTGAGCTATACCTCCATAAATTTATCTTATTGAATTTATTACATTGTTTTATATCCCACCGCGAAGTCTAAGAACTAGATGTAATGTAGATTCTTTTTGAATATTATAATCGCTTAAGGTTCTACCATCTTCTAATTGTTTACCGGCAAAAATTAGTCTTTGCTGATCGGGTGGTATTCCTTCTTTGTCTTGAATTTTACTTTTTATATTTTCTACCGTATCAGACGCTTCAACTTCTAATGTAACTGTCTTACCCGTTAAAGTCTTAACAAAAATCTGCATAATATTACTATTACATCATATTATTTTTATTTCTTTAAATGAATTAAAGAATTCTTCCAGACCAAGGCTTTACCTTTTCTTCCTCTTTCTTTACACCATCTTGCACATAGGCAAGTTTACACAAAGTCGCTTCGTGTTCACCCATAAGCTTGGTATACTTCTTGTTAAGTTCATCCATCTCATGACGCAAAGAACCGCTACAATAAGTCTCATCATAAAGTTGCCGATGACTATTATTTAAACTGTCTTTTAGATTATCAATACGTTTCAAAGAATCGCAATAACACTCCCAAAGAACATCATAATAGAATCTATTCTTCTTATTTTCAGATTCTAGAAAATTTACATTCTTTTGAACAATAGAATTAGTCCTCTTAAGAAGTCTATATTCACGGTCTGAAATTGTAACCTTTTTTACCATGTTATAAATTAATATCAATGGTGTCTTTAAATTAATAAATATACATTCTCGTATAATTAATAAAAATAAAACATATAAACAATATAAAATGCCAGGAGATCCAGAAGTTCTGAAAAGAGTTATGAAATTAAGATCTGAGAAAAAATTAACATTAAAGGAAGCGTGGGCAAAGGTTAAAAAGAGTTTACCCTCTAAAGAAAAGAAACCCGCTAAAGAAAAGAAACCCGCTAAAGAAAAGAAACCCGCTAAGGAGAAGAAACCTGCTAAGGAAAAGAAACCCACTAAGGAGAAGAAAACAAAGAAAACAACGAAGGACGAGAAACCAACTAAAGTAAAGAAATAAAAATTTAATTTAAAAAAACAATACATTAAATTTTATTGTTATGTCTATTGTTGGTGATAATGAAGAATATAAAGTTAAAATCAGTGATGCTTATAAAATGAAACAAGTTCAAAAAGAAGGTCTAGATTTATTTATAAAAAAGAACACCGATTACGGGGATGCATATAAAACATATGGACCTATAGGAGTTCTTGTACGAATTGGAGACAAAATAAATCGCCTTAGTACTATTACAAATAATAATATAACGATAATCCCAACAGAAAGTCTAAGAGATACACTCATTGATCTACATAATTATTCAGCTATGGCTATAATGTTACTAGATTCAAAGGAAAAGAAACTCAATAGATTAGTAACCGAAATTGAACCTAAGGTAGACACAGAGACAATCTCCAGATTTTCTTCTCTTGTTTAATTTACTTAAATTCACAAATCTTAAGCATCAAATATAATCCTGCTAATACACTAAGATTGGATAGGAAAGGCTTATATTTAAATGGCGTTGAATAAAATATTAGGGTAGCGAGTAAAGTGAAAAGCATAAGACTATATACTCCGGTCTTTAGATAAGTCTTATCATAATATATAGAATAAATTATAATTCCAGCCGAAATTAATTCCCAAAAACCAGCTAGAAGTACTATATTTTCACTATTAATCATACTTATCCCCGTTTTTCTTGAAAATCTAAGAGCCTCTGAAGCAGGTGATTTATAATTTAAAACTTTATTACCACCTGATATAATAAACATAAGAACAAATAATACCACGGCAAGATTTAACTGGTCCTTTTTCATTTATATTACGTAAATATTATAAAACAAGTATAAATTGACTTAAAATTTATATTTATTAATTATAATGTACCTAATGGTTGATAAAGAAATGGGAGAAATATATACAAATAACAGCGAAATTGAGTGTTATATATGTACCGGTAATGACCCAATTCCGTGGAAATCCGACTGTAATTGCACAGATAGATATGTTCATAGTGAGTGTCAGATTGAATTAATAGATAAAACAGGTAGCTTAAAATGTCCAGTTTGTCTCATTGATTATAAAAATATTAACCCAACCCATTATAGAAAGTTCTATATAAACAGTAAAGCTGTGTGGACTTTTATTGTTTGCCTATTATCTCTTACAGTATCGGTATGTGCTATAGTTCTTTTAATATCGTATGAAAATAAAGAAAGAAATAAAAATTCAGCGGTTGGTTTCGCCGGTGGTGTTTTTGTGGGATTCTCTAGTATATGTTTTATTTTAGTAGCTTTATTTATAAAATCAGAGGGTGGATTTAAAAAACTTTACTTAGATTGTTATGTACCCCATATTAAACTAGAAATTAACGAACCAAAATTATGCGCATAGAACCTACTTTTAAGACTCCTAGGAGTCTTAAAGCCTTAAAGGAAATATAATTATAAATTTATTATACACCTAGATTATTCATAAGGGTCTCAGTAAACTCTCGTGCTTCTGCTCGCCGAGAATCAATATCCTGTCTCAAAATTTGAGATATCGGTTCTTCTCTTACCGGGTGAACAAGATTCGATCGATTATTATACACACCAGATCCATATCTATGAGACCTACATATTCCATTCTCAGAGAAATTACAGTTTTCACAATTAGGATCTCTAAAAGCATCTATGACTTTCAATTTTAGATTGTTTGTCCTATCTGCTAGTTCAATTACTTCTTCTATTATATTTAAATATAAAAACGATCCTCGAATGTCGTTACGCCTGGAATCTACTTCAGAACATTCGTATAAACTTGGGCTTCTACTATTTTCATTTGATGATACTGGGGTTGTATTTAGGCGCCGACCAAATCTTGGAGATGTTTGAAACAACGGACTCGGTGGTGGAACAGGTTGGCATTCTGATGGCATATTTCTTTACCCAGCCTTAAGAACTCCGAAGAGTTCACTGGATATCTTTACATGATTTACATTTTACTAGACTTCTTATCCCAGTTTCCCCACTTAGACTTACTACGATTTACTACAGTCCATCCTTCACTTTCATTGCGCCTCCAATTGTCATCAGTTGAATTAAATTCTTTCAATAGATTTTTAGTTACAACGGGTTTCACGGTTTTGCCAAAAATTACTTGGGGTAGAGGTTCATCATCTTCATAATCCGCCCATCTCTTAACAGGTTTCTCTGAACATTCCATGTTTGTCCTCCTTACAATGGGTGGAGGATTTTTATCCTCTGGTTCGTAAGTCGCATTTTGGCGATGAGGAGTAATATAGTCGTCGTCTGTTCCTGTTGCCATTATGAATTTCTTTACACACCCCTTGTAATCCCTAAGGATTAAGTGTGTGTAAATCAATTTGATTTACATGGCCGGGAAACCGTTTTTATTGGGGCTCACCAATAAAAACTCTTGGTTAAGGATCTGGTACTTCCAAGAAACAGTTGAGCTCACAAAATAATCGTAGTCGCAATCAGGCAGATCTTAATCTTACCTAACTGGTCCTTTAAAAAAGGCAATGACCGGGCTAGAGTCTTGGATGGAATTGCACTATTGTAGGTAGGGGAGGAGAGAGGACCGCGCGCCTTACCGCTTGCGGTCTAATAGAGAAGGTTACTGTTGGGGAGATTCCTGTGGCAATCCATCCGCTCGATTATTTCCGTCGTTTCTTGTCTTCACCTTAACACCCGCTTCGTCCAGACATCAAACCTCAGAGACTTCGTGGCTAAGAGATTTGACCGGGTATATTTACCGAGTAGAGGACATATTGTCCAAGTCTATGAATGTTATAGGTCTATCATGATACTACTATTTTATTTAAATTTTTCTTAATTATTGTTTTTTTGTGTAATTTTTTTGTTTATGTTTTTTACCACCCCACATCACCCCCAATAATTACATCACCCCCCATGATAGGTCCAGTCCTTAGATCATTATTAATAGCACCAGGAACTACAGATGCGGACATTGGAAACTCAACTGGGGCAGTATTAACTACGCGAACTACATTTCCAGAACCAGGAGTTTCTAGAACACAAAAGAAGGGTCTATCACAACCATCTTCCGTATAAAGTTCAATTACCTGCTTATTGTTATTTGGACCTTGAAGAAGTTCTACTCTTGCATTAAGAGGTCGACCATCTGTCTTGAGAAGAACTTGAACGCTTTCTACCCTTGGATCAAACGGATATGTTCTAAGAGCACCGCCTTGGATTGTTGTAGAAGATTGTACACAATCTATCGATGGCATATCAACTACGTCTGCTACTACATTAGCTGCAATAGGAAATTCTATTTGACCAATATTACGAACGGCAACTGTATTTGGTCCCCTGGGTGTTTCAATAACCGCAGAAAAAGGTCTAGTTCTTCCATTTTCTACATAAACACGCATCTTACAAGGTGTATTATCAGGTCCATGCCATAGTTCAATGTCTGCATCAAGTGGACGTCCCTCGCTACTAAGAACTACTTGAACTTGTTCAACCTTTGGAGACCTGTAAGTCCATGTACGAAGTGAACCACCTTGAACAAGAATAGATTCTACTGATGTTTGATATCTTCCTGGGAAACACGGAGAAACTCTAGATGAAGGATTGGAGGTGGGTTCTACGACACCAACGTAATCAGAATGTCTTTCCATAAGTTTTACAGGTTGATGACGAAACTTCTGAATAGGAGGTGAAAAAATATAAGAGAGAGAAGAGAAAAGCATAAGAATAGCCATTTTGTTATGTCTATTTATATAATTATCTTTTAAATACAATATTTTTTCGCAATAAATCATCAATTTAAAAATTA
>CETI01089794.1_pt1 | contig 45534 bp, 39 predicted proteins | sample 361441 | NCBI WGS metagenome assembly CETI01 (sample SAMEA2622478, study PRJEB7988) | marine metagenome | biome: marine biome (ENVO:00000447); feature: deep chlorophyll maximum layer (ENVO:xxxxxxxx); material: "saline water (ENVO:00002010), including plankton (ENVO:xxxxxxxx)" | depth 90 m | reverse complement strand
AGCACCAACGGAAGAAGCGCCAACAGAAGAAGCGCCAACAGAAGAAGAAAAAGGTGAAAAATAAATTTATCTAATTGACATGCTAATTGGACATGTTTGTAAAACTCATGGATTAAATGGGCAGTTTACCATTAAACTATGCGTCCCAATAGATTTATGCCCTCTATTTACAAAATTAAAAATAATATATATCGAAAACACATCTACTCCACTTGAAATAACTAATGCTGTTTTGAGTAATACCTTGTTTTTAAAAACAAAACTAAAAAATATTAATACTCGAGAAGAGGCTAAATTAATACTAAGAAAAAACATTACCATTAGAGAAGGTAATCACACAAGTATTGATAAAGCTATTAGGAAAAAAAATGAATTTGTAAATTTTAAAATAATAGATCAGAATTTAGGTGAGATAGGGATTGTTACAAAAATTGACTTTAACAGACCACAAAGTCTATTGTTCGTTAAACATGAAAACAAAAAAATTTTAATACCCTATGTTAAAGATTTCATCATCAATGTAAATAAAGAAAAACAAGAACTCAATGTAGATTTACCAGATGGGATCGTTGATATATGTGGTGAATAAGTATTTTAATTGTATTTTTAGGATTAAATTAAAAAAATGAAAAAACTAATTTTAATAACAATAATCTCTCTTACCTCTATTGTTACATATGCACAAGACAATATCATCGGCGTAGGGTGCACGAATTTTAGCAATCTATCTCTAAATTATGAAAGAATCATAAATAGTGAATTTCATTTAAAATTATCATTTTCAAGAAGTGTAATTGATGGAAATAAATCTAATAAACATATAACCTATGATTTTAGCTCATTATCTGCTAAAATATTTAGTGGTGAAATTTTATCTCTAGATTTTTATCATGGACCAGCAATATTAGTGGGATATTATTATGAGTATACTAATTTTAATAATAACACTACATTTTATCCTTACTATGAGGTTAATTTTGATGCGGTTGGCAATGATGACAATAATCTTCCATATTATCAAAACTCTTCTATGATTTCACCTCAATATAATTTCGGGTTAGAAAGAGAGCTAGGAACTGGAATATTTGTCTCTGGAGAATTAGGATTAGGAGCACATTTTTTATTCAACGACTATATGACAATACTAGATAAACATAATATGGGTAATTTTGTGCCATACCTATGGTTTAGTTTGGCAGTGACATATAACTATCCAAATGGGATTTTAGATTTTTAGTGTCAAGAGCCTACTTCTCGGCATATAGGATTAAAGTACCGGCCCACTTTTCAGTTTTGCCAAACTGAAAAAAATTAACATTCTTAAACCCTACGGAACTAAATATTGTTGTCCATTCAGAAATAGAATAGGTACACAACGGAACATTTAGTTGTTTTTCCCAAGTTAATGAGGGCTTATTCTCCAAATAATGATCAATACCTATAATACAACACCCCCCATCATTTAATAAATGAGAACAAATATGTGATAATGTATTTTTAGGATTGTGTAAATAATACAAAACTTCCATACTAAATACAATATCAAATTGCTTTTTATAAGAATCTAGATTATTAATATCTAATTGTAGATAATCTGATTGCTGATCTTTTAATCTTGCTTTTTTAATCATATTAACCGCACCATCTATACCCACCGCAAAACTACATTTAATCATGCTAGCTACTTGCTTTACGACCCATCCATTACCACACCCAATATCAACAAAAGAAAACTGCTTATTTATTTTTGAGGGGGGGATTAAACTAATCATATAATCCACCGATGGTCTATGGTTTATAACCATTCCATCATCCTTGCCTAAATCTACCCACTTATTAAAGAGATTAATTGCATTCATAGTTTAAAAAGGGCTCCATTTCAATTGAATAAAATAAGTTCTTCCCCAGGAAATAGTATTTACAGAACTAGGGTGACTTAAATCTTGTGTTGCATAATTCAATTCAGTAATATCAAATAAATTCTTAACACCTAAACGAAATGAAGAGTTAATCATTGGAAAACGCTTAAAAATACTAAAATTTAATAATTGATATCCATCTTGTTGATAGGTGTTGAATTGATTCTCTTCATCTAAACTTTGAAATTCATAACTAGATTTTAATTTCCAATTTATATTTAAACCACAATTGCAATGAAGATATTCGTAAACATATGAAGCACTAATATTTTGCTTAGGGGTTTTATAGTCAAAATCTTGGTTATTGATGGTGTAGATATTCCAAATAAAATTAATAGTTGTTAATATATCTGAATTAATATTAAATTTTGCTCTTAAGGATGAATTAACCCCATAATACTTAGCGTCATTAAGATTATAATACGTATACACATCGGAATTCTCAATTTGTGCTAGTGCAATTTTATTTTTTAAGTCACTTAAAAAAGTTTCTATATCTAATGTGATAACATTTTTTTGATTTTGGGAAAAAATATAATTAATAGAAGATTGAAAAGAATTGGATGTTTCTGAATCTAAATTTGAATTACCAAGTATATTATGATTGACATCTATAAATTCCATAAATAACTCTTTAGCACTTGGAGCCCTAAAACCTTTAGCACACGAAAGTCTCAATTTTAACTTCGAAGTAACATCAAACTTTAAATTAAAAGAAGGAATAAAAGATGATTCATATATCGAATGATATGGGATTCTTAAACCAAACTGGGATTCAATGAAATTACTAATTTTTAAATTAGTTTGAGAAAAAACAGAGAAGGAGAAAATTTCAACTCCATTATCCTCAATTCTACTGCCTTCAACATAATCATAATTAAAATCAAAACCTATTTGTAATTTTATTTTATCCCAATCAAAATAATTAAATTCAGATCTATTATACATAGACTTAAAAACATCTTCCGTATTATATTGTTCATCATCTGTCTGAACCGAAGAATCTAACTCTAGATTAACATTGTATTGCTCATTTGTGAAACGTGTCTTAGAAAAAGAAAATATACTGCTCCAATTATATTGGTCATCTGATAAACTTTTTAGCTTCAAATAATTATTATCTCGATAAGTCAAGTAATGTTGATCAATCGCGGTTCCTTGAAAAGGAAAAAAATTTTCCTCACCAAGATCAATAATTAATTCACTGAAAAAGGATTTCTTAAAAAAGAATTCAATATTCTTAATACTACGCTTCCAATGAAAGTCACCAAAATATTGATTTTTCGATCGCCAATCTTGGGAACGCATCGTTTCATCTCCAGAACCTGTAAAATGATAATTTCCAAAATTAAAATGAATCTTGTTTTCTAAGAAATCTCTATCAAAATCAAGAAAAATTTTTGCCACCCCAATACTTTCCATGTATGTTTCTAAGCCAATTTGATTCTTGAGATTTTGTTTAGAGATTAAATTAACTACACCTCCAGTAGAATTTGTACCATAAGCAACTGATCCAGGGCCTTTTAGTATTTCAATCCGATCAATTGAAGACAAGTTAATTTGAGATATATCAATTTGAGTTCCCTTTCTCCCAATTATTGGAACGCCATCAATTAATATATTAATATTATTGCCCTGTATACCCTGCATACTCAAACTCGTTCCTAAAAATGGATCCACTTCTAAATCAAAAAGAGCATGATGAGTTAACACATCTCCTAAATTATTAGATGCAGTTTCTGCAATCTCTCGCCTACCAATAATCAAAATATTATTTATAGACTCTGACACCTTTGCTGCATTAATCTGACCAGTAACCACCACTTCGTTTAAAGGTGAACTAATGAGATTTGTACTGTCTAGAGCATTGATTGTCTGGCTATTTATGTGTGGTAATAAAATATCCTGTGTTTTTGAGGGAAAAGTTAATCCAATAACAAAAAGAAAAAATAACCAGTGTTGAAAATATATCATTTTATCTATGAATAATAATTTTGCTATTAATGTATCGGTCTTCACTTTCTAAAATAACAAAATATAATCCTTCTTGAAAATTACTTAAATCAATATTAGTATTATTCTCATGCTGTTCATTTAATATAATGCGACCACTAGCATTTATAACAGTTAAATTTGCTGTATTATATGTAGAATTAATAGTAAAATAACCATTGCTTGGATTCGGTGATATTGTAAGAGAATCAAAATTTATTATCTCTGACACATATGTTGGATTATATGGGACATCTTCAATCAAAAAAGCACAATTACCTGATGCTCCACCAGAAAACGACTGAAAAACAATCTTATAAAGTGAATTTGCTTGTTGATTAAATATGAAATATGCACGATCTGGGACAATACTAAAACCACCACCTCCATATACTTTCCAATCCCACCCTATAGTGTTGATGCTATTTGAAGAGCTATTTAAGATTGTTTCTGTAGAGGGATTTACATCTAAAAATCCATCATATTCAAAGATTATATTATTATTACTCAGAGCCCCTGTAACATTATAAAACAACTCATCGTCATTATTTAATTTATTAAGATCCTCCTCATACTTGGTAAATACAAGATCCCAATTGTCTATGCTAGGTTCCCTATCAACAATTTCCATATTATTTAAAGAATAATAAATGAATTTTTTATCGCTATACGCTGATGTATTTAAATTGATATTTTGCTCATTTGATCCATCAAGATTTGCTATAGTAAAATAAAAAGTTCCGTCATAGAGACTATTAATCTTTAATTTCTTTGATTCTATTCCATAATTAATAATATATATATTATTACCTTCTGTAGTTTGATTCTCAGGATTATAAGTGCCCCAACCATAATTTAACTCTCCTAAAGCATTCACTACAAATGCTCCATCAGACCAATCTACATTACTATTCCTAAGTTGAATAGCATCAATAGGTATTGATTCAATTTGATCCCACTCATTTAAATTATTTGAAACTTGAAATAATACAACTCCATTACCACTATTAATTCGGATATTATTATCCGACTCATTTGTAGAAAAAGCAAGTTCCCAATTTGATCTTTCAGGATATGCAGTAATACCGTTAGTTAGGGAATAATAAATATCATATTGATAACCTGAACCCATGCTAAACTCTATTAATTCTTGAGTCCTAAGCACCGAGGTTGTGAATAATAAAACTATAATAAGTAATTTATTTAACATATAAAAAATTGATAACATTAAACTCGAAGGCAAATGTATTAATTTAATTTAGATTAATTCTAAATTATGTCCTATTTTCTCTATTTTTCTGACTCCATAGATTCATACATTTCAATAAACAAGCGAGTTGCAAATTGAAATACTTTTTTGGCTTCTTCAGCCATATCATCATTCAACTGCTGATATATAGAATTTGCTAATTCATGAGGATTTTCAAAATCATAATAACGACCTTTCCCAGGTATTTTTTTAGCAATCATTTGACCACCTCTCAAATCTCCTAAATACCTAACATAAACATGTGCGATAAAATCATCTTTTGTTTTTATGTTTTCCACATAAGAAACATACTCAATTGTACTAACTGTTAACATATTATCTATATCCATATTGAGATCTTCATTTAATTCAGCTATATCTACATTGATATTATCACTTCTTTTTAATTTTTCTTGAGGTAATTTAAATGATTTATGGGTCTCCAATGCAAGATAACAAGCATGTTGATTAACAAGATATTTTAAATAAGAAGCAGGTACTATTTTACCACTCATCAAAATACTGGCAAATTTTTGCCTTTCAGCATCACGATGTTGCTCCATCGTTAATTCTTTTAAGTTCATTTTATTGTAATTTAGGGTAATATTTAGATATTAAAATATAACAATTATGAACAACAAACAATAAAATATATGATTAATCGAGATGTTTCAAAAATTATAAAAAAAAGACGATCCATATTTCCTAAACAATTTAATGGAGATGAAATAAGTAACAATACTATTCTAGAGATATTACAAAATGCTAATACAGCCCCTAGTCATAAATTAACCCAACCATGGTTTTTTAAAATTTTTACAAAATCAGGTAAACAAAAATTAGCAAATGAAATAATAAAACTCAAACAAAAAAAATCGGATATCTTTGAAAAGAAAATTATCTCTAATTTTGAGCTTTCGAGTCATATAATTTGTATCTGCATGCGTCGAGACAAAAGTAAATCTATACCAGAATGGGAGGAAATTGCAGCGACTGCAATGGCGGTTCAAAATATTTGGCTATCGTGTGTAAATAGTAAAATTGGTGGTTATTGGAGTTCCCCAGATGTAATTGGCAAATTAAATATTTTTTTAAATTTAAATAAAAATGAAAGATGTTTAGGTTTGTTTTATTTAGGAATATATGATTCAACACCATTGAGAAGTGTACCTAGAAAAGATATAGAAACAGACATAGAGTGGATAGAATGAATATTTCTTATTTAAAAAGATTCTAAATAATGGACTTAAATGAACTTTATTATTTAGAATTATTATAAATTAATTATATTTAAAAAAACAAAAAGCAATGAATATATATCTAAGTATAATACTCAGCCTAATATCAAATTACTATTTATTTGGACAAATAATCTCATATGAATTGTCTGAAAGCTGGTCTCAAGAAGACGTTGCAAACTTATATGATGAATATGGAATACCACAATCTGCAGGACAAATAAATTACGCTGTTGACGGATACAAGGTTTTATACTTTACACCCGATTATAATGGAGAGTTGGTAATTTGCTCAGGAGCTATCTTCCTGCCATCAGGAATAGGATGCTCACCACCCGTTTTAAGCTGGCAACACGGGACAGAATCAAATGATAATGGAGCCCCTTCAAATGTGGGGAATAACTATAATGATTTAATGGGAGTGGTCGGAGCTGCTAATGGATACATTGTTACAATGAGTGATTTTATAGGATTAGGAGAGGGCGAAGGCATTCACAATTATGTGCATGCGGACACCGAAGCATCTTCAGTGATTGATTTAATTATTTACGGCAAAGAACTCGCTACAGAGTTAATGGGGATTGCCCCAAACAATCAACTTTTTCTATTTGGCTACTCTCAAGGAGGGCACGCCACTATGGCCGCAGTCAAAGAAATAGAAGCTAATTATAGCGATAAATTAACAATAACTGCGTCATGCCCCATGGCAGGACCATATAGTATGTCTGGAGCACAAAGACTAATGCTAGAAAGTGGTGACCCTTACCCAAATCCAGGATATTTACCATATGTGCTATTTGCGTATGATAAAATATATAATTTATATGATAATATAGATGATGTGTTACTTTATCCTTACAATAACAATTTATTTCCACTCTATGATGGAACATATAATATGTGGGAAATTAATTATACAATGTGGGAAATTGGAGAAGCACTATATGGAATTCCAGAACAAGAATTTACCCCAATTCAAATATTTCAAGATGAATACTATGAAGAATATCTAAGCAATGACAATCATCCATTTAAACTTGCATTGGCTGACAATGACGTTTATAATTTTACACCTCAATCAAATATGATGCTTTTTCATTGTAGTGGAGACGATAATGTAGCTTATGAAAATTCTCAAATTGCATATGATTACTTTATTGAAAATGGAGCGGAAAATATCCAACTTGAAGACTTAGGGAATTTTAATCACACAGACTGTGCCTCTTTTGCAATTTTAGGGGCAAAAATATGGATTGACACAATGGCTGACCTATGCGAACCAACTAGCATAAATGAATCTAGAGCTCAAAGTAAAGAAATGATCAAACAGATTGATTTTCTCGGCAGAGATATCGAAAAAAACACTGTTAATCAAAATATTATTTCAATATATAGCGATGGATCTTTTCAAAAAAGGTTAAAAATTCAATAAATTATCCTAATAGCTTAGCTAGGCGTTCTTTAAAATTAGTATATGGCGGATATATAAATTTTGCAATAGAAAATCCTGATCTTTGAAACAATACAGATTTTGCATTAGAAAACTCTAAAAAACCATTTTTACCACCTGTTTTTCCAAAGCCACTACTATTAACACCACCAAATGGTAAATTTGGATTTGCATACTGTAACATACAGTCATTGATCCCCACGGTTCCAGATGAAGTTGAAGCTAAAAATCTATTTATATAACGGTTTGATTTACTAAATAAGTACAGAGCTAAAGGCTTATCTGTTTTATGAATGAAGTCTAAAATAGCATCAAAATCATCATACACAATAATCGGCAAAATCGGACCAAAAATTTCATTTTTTAAAATAGGATTTGACATGTCTAAGTCTTTAACAATTGTAAGCGGAAAATGACCATCTAATCCCTTATCATCTGATTCTATTAAAACACTACCACTATGAGACAAACACTCTTTCAAGATTGCTTTCAATCTATTGTGGTGTTTTTTATTTACAATGTGTCCATAATCCGATTTTTTGGAAAAAAATTTCTTAAGCACCTCTTCGATAGATGAAATAAATAAATTATAAGACTTAGAATGAACAAATACATGATTAACAGCAATACAAGTCTGACCACAATTTACATACTTAGACCAAAGGATTTTTTCTGCTGCATCTTTAATATTTGCAGTCTCATCAACTATAGTATGATTTTTTCCGCCTAACTCAAGAGTAACAGAGGCTAAATTTTTAGCCGCAGACTGCATAACCAGACTACCTATTTCTGGAGAACCAGTAAAAAATATATGATCAAATTTTAAACCCACCAAGTAAGAGCCCACAGTATAATCTCCCTCTATCACCGAAATTTCACTTGTCTTAAAAATTGATTCAATAATCTCTTTAATTAAAGAAGAGGTGCTAGGTGTAAATTCTGACGGCTTTACAACTACACAGTTACCCGCTGCAATAGCAGACACAATCGGATTTAAAGTTAAATTAAAAGGATAATTCCATGGAGATAGTATCAAACAAACGCCCTTAGGTTCATAATAAATTTTGGACTTCGTTCCTATTAAATGAATAGGGGTCCAGACTGATTTTGTAGCAGCCCATTTTTTGATATTCTTGAGAACAAAATCGATATGACTTAACACAGGGTTTAATTCAGTGGCATAAAATTCTGAAAGAGGTTTTTTATAATCCTTTAAACAATTATCTATAATGTATTGCTCATTATTGACAATCCATTTTCGGATTTTTTTAATCTTAAGAATTCGATCTTTGATATTCGATGATAAAAGCGTGCTCCGGAAATAAGATCTCTGATTAATTAAAAGATTATCTAACTCTTTCATTTGACAACAATAAATTCTTTTTCCACTGTCCCATCGTCATATATATTGATAACAAAACCCTTTCCTGGAATGATCTTCCTACCTAAAAGATCAACTTTTTTAATGAGATTTTTGTCCGAATCTAATTCTGGAAGTAGAATAGGCTCACAAGCATTCTGGCACTCCTCTAATGTCCAAAAAGGCACAATGCCAGCACACCCTCCCCACCATGTCACTTCACATTGACCAGTGTCATCATTAAAATAATAAGCCTCAAAAGCAGCAAGGCAAGGACCAGGATCAGGATCTAGATCACAATTTTCTGACAAGGCTAAATCATCCCATTCACATGCGAATGACTCATAATACCAAGTATATAATTCTAAGTTGAAATTTTCCGTTATTTCAACACTTTCTTGAATATCTAAAACGTGTATACTTTGATTAGCAATGCCATAATAATCAACATCCTCAATTGCAATCGTATCCCCGAATTCATTAAATAAGACAAACCCTGGATATGGGAATATGTTCTCTGACGAATTATTTTCAATCATCACACTAAACTGATCAGGATTAATTTGATTAACAGATATTAAATTAAGATCTAAACAATCTTCTTCATTTTCGTCACAAATACCATCTCCATCTGAATCATTTATACAAACACAATCACCTAACACACATTCATAAAACTCATAACATAAAACAGTAAAACAATCTACCTCATCACAAACACCATCCTCATCTAGATCATTGATGCAATCGCCGTTACAGTCATAATAATCTTGAGGATATTCACAATAATCAGGAAGTGCGATGGTAGCATTGACATCATAATTACATGCTAACTCATCCATACAACCATAACAAGAATAATCACATTCACTAGGAATAGTACACTCAGGACAATAATTACAAGCCTCTTGAGAGAGGCATCCTAAATATTCACAAGATCCATCGTCCATATTAGCACCAGGATCAAAATTATATGCTTCTGAATCTGTACAGCCATAACACAAGCCAAAGTTCATAGTGTCGCTATCACTTGACAAAATCAATACGAATTCATTGTTGTCACCTGTTCCATCAGGTCCGCAAGATGGACAGGCATATATATTCCAAACAGTAACACCTGTGTTAACAGTATAACAATCATCTGATGGGAAACAAACAACATCAAATCCCTCTTCATTTAACCACCAGTAATCAGAGAATACAACCTCACCTGCAGTATTAGTGATTTCAAAAGTATTATCTAATATTCCAGCCCATGCAATCATGTGTAGAGTCTCTCCTGGCCAACATCCAATTAGAGTTACACAACTTCCATCATCTATATTAGCATCTATTTGTACATCTCCAGTAGGTGACACCCACTCAGCAAATGTGGCGTCTAAACATCCTCCTATAAATGGATAACAAGAACCATTATTTACATTAGCATTTGGATTATAATTAAATGCATTTACATCCATACAGCCAAAAATTACTTCATATATACAGGATTCATCATCTAATGTACAATACTCACAATAATTTTGTGCTTCGGGATCTGTACAGCCTGCATATATGCAAGAGTCATCATCAACACCGGCATTTTCCTCATAATTAATTGCTTCTGGATCTGTGCAACCTAAAACACAGCTTGTATTCCAAAAAATATTTTGACTAGGATCTGAAACAATATCAAAATCAGCCCAAAAATTTTCACAATTCTCTTCAGAAACTGAATAATCACAAGTAAGAGCATCTAAATCAAAACAACAAGGGATATGACAGGTCCCACAATCATCTGAAATACCACAAGTGCCATTATCGATTATCGCTTCTTGGTTATAATTACATGCATTCGAATCTGTACAACCTATACAAGAATAATCACACGAACCATCTAATATAGTAGCATCTCCATCATAATTACATGCATTCGAATCTGTACAGCCATAACAAGAGTAATCACATGAATCATCTAATATAGTAGCATCTCCATCATAATTACATGCAGACATATCCAAACATCCCGCACATGATTCATATTCACACGAATCATCTCCAAATAACGCATCTAGGTCATAATTACATGCCGTTGAATCCATACAGCCTAAACATTCATAATCACATGCATCCCCTACTCCATCATTATTAAAATCTTCTTCTATAATTGCTATTTCACTATAATTACAAGCCTCTAGATCCATACAACCAATATCATCTGGATCACCTAAATATATATACTCATCATCTTCTTGATAAGGCACATATGAAAATGGTAGAAAAAACATTTCACACGTAGTATAGTCACACCAAAACATATCTTGAGGTGGATCATTTGGATTTGTAGAGTTATCTGATGTATTATCATATGTAGCATAAGCATGTATTGTGTAGTTTGCGGGTATTTTTAACATATACTTTGGTTGATAAAAATTTTGCCAATTAAAATCCCAATCTGGTATACTAATAATTGGTATAGTAGTATCACCACTAGCATTTTCTGCATATACCAGCCATGATTTTCCGATCAAATGCATATGTGGCAGAATACTTAAAAGACTAATGTCAGATGGCACCTCAAATGATTTATGAATAGTCGGTACTTCATTCGCAGGCACCTCTAACGTCACATCTATAATGGTTTCAACCTGCACTTCTCTCTCGATCTCCTCGTCTTTAAAAAACACATTAATTGAAGATTGATCATATTCATCTATAGAACTAGGCGCATAATGCACTTGTATTGCAATATCTGCACCTGCCGGCAATTTTAAACCTACATCATTTCTCCATATAGGAGGCACCATCCCAGGAACATAACCAGTAGCTAGTAAAGGGATATTACCTGTACAAAAACCACTTTCACATGGATACCCATATTCGGGAGTAGCCGCATCTAATGCTGCACATGCACCTTCAGTATCAATATTGACTAAAACATGGTGAACAGCCTCTCTATTATCTGGTATAAATTCAATAGATTTTAAATCTTTTTCTTCGTCAAAATTTGTTGAAAAGACAAATACCCTATAGTCATCTTGATTATTTCCCTCTATTAGATATTCCTCCTCCATAGTTAAAACTAAATCTGGCTCTCCAATCACGGAACCTTCAGGGAATTCAGGAATTATCGCCTCTAAGTTAGGATCTCCTTGAAGCATTCCACCAGAAACCCAATCTGCTATCAATTGTATATCTTCATCTGTCAACCCTCTTTCACCTAAAAAGCTAGAGTAGTCTGTATCCGCATGCCAAGGCGGCATATAGCCTGATGCGGTAACAACTTGTAGTGTCGGTCCTCCAACAGCAACTACTTCTTCATAACTAGTAAAAGGCATGGGGCCCGCCTGCCCGTCTCGATGACATTCTGTACAATTATTATATATTATAGGTGATATATCTTCACTAAAATTTACCTGTGAAAATAAAAGACATGGAAAGAATAATAAAAAAAGAATGTTTTTCATAAATTTAGCATTGTTTTAAAATATACTATACTAATACAAAGTTAATAAAAGAATTATGAAAAGTGTTATAACATGTGATATGGAAGGTGTCATTGAAACTATGAATGGTGATGCCGAAAAAATATTTGGATATAAAAAAGAAGAATTAATCGGTAAAAAAAGGGTCTCTTTATTTTCACCTGGAGAAATCGTTCTTCAAAATGTAGAAGGATGGCTCAATACAGCTGTCAAAGAGGGTGAATATATTGGAGAAACTTATTTTTTAAAGAAAACAGGCGAAAAAATAAATGCTAAAATTAGAATCACACCCACTTTTGCTAACGGTAAAGATCAAGCACAAACCGGCTATTGTGGCGTTACTGAAGTTATAGATAAAGATATACAAGTACCAATTAATTTTTCTACCAAAATGATTAAAATGCTGGCAATAACTAGAATGCCTTTCACATCTGCATCACTACTACCAGTATTTGTCGTAGGAGCATATTTTGCTGGAATGGGAGATGGCCTTTTCAATATTCCATTATTTGTTCTTACAATTTTTGGTATCTTAATAGCTCATCTTGGGATTAATGTATTTAACGATTATTTTGATGTTAAAGATGGTACAGACGAAGCAAATACAGAGTATTTTCAACAAGTTTCAGGAGGAAGTAGAGCAATAGAACTCGGACTAATTACACTACAAGGCACAAAAAAACTTGGCATTATACTCACCCTATTAGCCTTAGGGATAGGTGGAGTGATTTTATCTAATATCAATCCATTAAATTTCAATGGAACTATTCAAATAGCATTAGCAGGCCTTTTTTTAGGATACTTTTATACAGCGAGACCACTAAGACTCGTAGCCAGAAGAGGATTAGGTGAAATTGCAATTTTTTTAGCTTTTGGGCCACTTTTAACACTTGGGACTGGCTATGCTATATTTAATGGAGATTTTGCAAATAGCATGGATAGCATGCATTTCATGAATTGTATATTACTAGGTATCCCATTAGGATTACTGACTACAAACATATTACTTATCAATGAGTTTCCAGACATGAAAAGTGACGCAAAGACTGGAAAAAATCATCTTGTAGTGACATTTGGGAAAAGGACAAGCAGATGGATCTATTTATTATTTTTATTATTAGCCGTTGCATCTTCTTTTTATATGTATCAAGAGTTAAGTAATCAATATCTATTAATCCCAACAATATTTTGTTTTGCTTTTGGGACTTATATATTTAGACACATATTAAAACATTATGAATTAAGAAGCCTAGTTGAGGCTAACTGGAAAACCATTGGTCTACAGGCACTGTATTCAATAATACTATGTATTTGTTTAATTTTTGGATTTTAATTATATTCATTACATGAAAAATTATATTACCCCACTAATTTTCATGTTCTTTTTTTCTTGTTCTATAGGGCAAAGTATTGACTATGAAACCCAAATACAACCTATTTTTTCTAATAGCTGTATGCCTTGCCACCAGGGTAGCAACCCTAGTGCCGGCCTAGATTTAACATCATATGACAATGTGATGCTAGGCTCAAGCAGTGGTGCTGTCGTCGATATTGGCGATTACCAAAACAGTATCCTTTGGCAAGAAGTATCATCTGGAGACATGCCTAATAATATTGCGAATAATAATCTAGGAATTCCCGATTTAACCAATGATGAAGTAGAATTAATCGAAAATTGGATTCTTGATCTACAATGCATGGTTATATTATGTGAAGAAAATTATCAATGTGTTTTAGGTGAATGTCTTTGTATTAATGATGCTGACACAGATGAGGTGTGTGATGAATCTGACAATTGCCCTAACACCTGGAATCCTGATCAAACTGATTCTGATAATGATGGAATTGGTGATGAATGTGACTCAACACCTCTATCAATAGATGAGACAACCAGAAAACATGAAGTTATTAAAACAGTGAATCTATTAGGCCAAGAGGTCAATCCTGAAACAAAAGATAATACAATAATAAAAATTTATCAAGATGGGAGTGTAGAAAAAATAAAACAGACTAAATAAGCTTTATTTAATCTGATATATTTTATCAATCGAACCATCACTATATATTTCAAAATACACACCTTTTGTCTTTAATATTTCTCGACCTAACAAATCTAGTCGTTTTATAAGATAGATGTCGTTTTTATCCTCTATTAAATTAGTGGAATTACAGAAAGAGGGGTAAATATATGGAGGTCCTTCAATGGGAGCACCTACTACTAATTCGAACTGTTCAAAACCAAGAAATTCTGGAGAAAACTTCTCACACCTAAAGACACTATTAGACGGATTATTACCAGGAAAACCAGCAGTGGGTGGACTATCACCCTGATTTAAAATCATATTCCCAAATACTGGATTTATATATTCCCAAACAATATTTGATAATTGATCAACTTCATAAAATGTGCCTTGAGGACCACTACAAATAAGTGTATTGCCATTTTCCAGTCTTTGACAACCTGATATATGATCTGCATAAAAATCAGTTGGGTTATCAGCCACATATGTCCAAATTAAATCTGATGGCCCATATGGCTCACCTAGTTCAAGATCATAATTATACCCATTGACAGGAATAGAAATTTCATCTATACTCGAATAATCACCATCTGGCCTATTTTGGCCATTATTAAAAATTAAAATATTGTCTCCACCAGGAAAACTTGAATCAATCCATTGAACATGATGTTGGCCAAAAAGAACTCTATCAGCTACAGCTCCCCTACCATAAGCCATTGGATTTCCCCATCTATATAAAATATCTCCACCCATTCCAGAATTGCCTCCAGAATTACTAGCAGCCTCCTCACTTGTAGTACTATGATCAATAATCCAGAATTCATTCAAATGCCGAGAGCTAATAATGATCTGATCTAAATCAGAATTATATTCAATAGAATTAGCATGGATCCAATCTGCTTTGCCTCCTGCATTACTTAATCCTGGACCAACATAATTTATATTCAATAATTCAGGGTGATCTGAAACAATACCATAATTTGGAAGGTCTGGATCTATATCCTGAATAAGGTGATCCCACAGGTGCCATTCCCAAACAATATTACCACCATCTTCAGTAGGCTCAATTTCTATTATATGCTCAGGCCACAACTCACCATCTTTTAATAAAGCTGGATCTCTACCATGTGCAATTGCTTGTTCTGCGGTTTTTCTTTCCCAAGCCAACATCAAAATATTTCCATTTGGTAAAGGCTCCACATCATGATGTTGGTGATACGTCTCACTATTATATGGATAAGACCAAGTAACATTATTATTCCAATCTAATTTTTCAATACCTCCACCAATACCTCCCGCTTGAAATACCTCTAAGGTATTAATTTTTGTTGTCCTTAATAAGGAGCCATCTTCTAAAAAATAGATCGAACCACCCGTTCGATAATCACTTGACCATTCATTAATAACATTACCACAATTATCAATTAAATATGTTTGTTTTGAGGGGCTAAAAAGTGTATAGCCATCATAAACACCTTCACCATATTCAAAAACACCAACTGTTTGGTTCTGTGAAAAAACAAATGATACTAAAAAGATTAATAGAAAAAAATAAAATCTTAATAAGTCCATTACACAAATGTATTGAATGTTTTGAAAAAATTGTTAAAGGGAAGCAATTAGATATTTTTTCTAATTGACCAAAAAAGACACAACCAAGCAAAAACTAAACTAAGTCCTCCAAGTGGTGTAATCATACCAAAAACACTATTTCCTGACAAACACAAAAGGTACAATGATCCTGAAAAAAATAAAATACCTATTACACACAAATAAAATGTATATTTCATTAAACTTGCATCAAACTTATCATAAGATAGACCTAGAAACAATAAAAAAAAGACATGATAGAACTGATATTTGATAGCTGTCTCAAAAACACCAACCTTACCAATAGAAATTAAATAATCTTTAATCATGTGAGCGCCAAAAGCGCCAATTAGAATAGATATTGAGCCTAAAATGGTCGCAGTAAGCAAAATGGTCCTCTTCATTAAAAAAGTCCTTTAGCGACTAAATATGGGATCAAAAGCCAACTCAAACCTTTAATCAAGAAGAACAAAAAAAAGATTAGAGCGACCCTCCAACCTTTTTCTTTAATCAATGCTTTAAAACCTCTTTCTTTATATATGTTAATGTATTCTTTAAACAACATTGTAAAGGATCATATTTATTTTAGATATCAAAAATAAAAAAAAGAACAATAAAAAAGGGGCTTAAAAAGCCCCTTTTTTATCAATAGTTGAAAACTGATTATTTAACCATAACTGTTTTCGTAATAATATCATCATTAGATATTAAGTTTACTTGATAAATACCTTTTGAGTATTTATTCATATCTAACGTAACATCTAATAATCCATTTGTTACTACATATTTGTTTGAACTGATCATTTGACCAAGTGCATTAACAAATTGTATAGTTACATCTTTATTAGAAGTTGACGTAAACTCAATATTTAATAAATCTGAAGCTGGATTTGGATAAATGACAGCAGAGATTGATGAAACATCATCAAGACCTGAACACCAATGGTGTTGCATTTCCATTACTCCATCACCATCTGTATCAACTTCAAGCGATTCGCCATAACAGTCGTCATTATCAGCCCAAGTAGCATTTGGCCATCCATCTATTACAGGATTCTCTGGACCATCTACATCACATGTAGTAACACATCCTTCAAATCCATTTTCAGGATTTCCATCTAAATCTAATTCGAAATAATCGCCTGCACATGAATTACCACAGCCATCAGCATTAACATCTAAACACCATATTCTTTCATATTCACATGAACCATCATCGATAGTTGCATCGTCATCATAGTTACATGCTAACTCATCTGTACATCCCCAACATGAGTAATCACATGAGCCATCATCAAAAGTAGCTGTCTCATCATAATTACATGCTTCGGAATCCATACAACCATAACAACTTTCAAAATCTAAACACTCACCTGATATTGTAGCTGTCTCATCATAGTCACATGCTGTTTCATCCGTACAACCAGTACACGTACTGTTATCACCATCACAAACACCACAATCATCATTGACTAAGTCACCACCACAAGTACCAGCACAGTCAACAACATATAAACAAGACTCATCATCACACTCTGCATCTGCATCATAGTTACATGCTGTTTCATCCGTACAACCAAAAATTGTTAAACAAGAACCATCATCTGTATTAGCATCAGCATCAAAGTTACATGCTTCTGCATTAGTACATCCATAAATAAATGGAATACAAGAATCATCTGGACAAGTTGCTGATGAATCATAGTTCCACATCGTATCATCCATACAACCATAAGCTGTTAAACAAGAACCATCATCTGTATTAGCATCAGCATCAAAGTTACATGCTTCTGCATTGGTACATCCCCAATACTGACAAGAACCATCCTCTGTATTAGCATCAGCATCAAAATTATCTGCCTCTGAATCTGTACAACCATAACAAACTCCAAAGTTCATATTATCTGCATCACTTGTTATAACCACGTCGTAGTCATTATTAACACCCGTTCCATCAGGACCACAAGAAGCACAGCCAGATAAATTCCAAGCAACATCAGTATTAACACCTGGGCTAACAGTATAACAATCATCTGATGGAAGACATATATAATCAACATCTGATGTCGCAAAACCCCACTCATTAGAGTATACAACCTCACCTGAAGCATTAGTAATTTCAAATGTATTATCTAATGCTCCAACCCATGCAATCATGTAGAAAGTCTCTCCTGGCCAACAGCCAATTAGATTTTCACAACTTCCATCATCTGTATTAGCATCTACCTGAACATCTCCAGTAGGCGTTACATACTCGGAATATGATGCGTCTAAACATCCATCTATAAATGGATAACAAGATCCATCATCAAAACATGCGTCTGCGTCATAATTAAATGCTGTTTCATCTGTACATCCACAATTATAACAACACGAATCAGTATCGTTAGTATTAGCATCTACCTGAACATCTCCAATAGGCTCATATGTATCACATGCAGCGTTATCAAGACATCCAGATATAAATGGATAACATCCTTCATTCCATGTTGCTGAAATATCATAATTAAACATTGTATCATCCATACAACCTACAACATCTTCATCATCACATATTGCTACACATCCCTCGCAATCTTCATTGACAACAACACCATAGCCATAAGTTGGATTCCAATTAGGATTCTCAACCCAGATGATATCACCATAATTTGGATTATACTCAGGGTTCACATCAAATTCATTTGGCTCACCTGTTAAATCAAATTCATCTGGAGTTCCTGTCATATCAAGAACAGGATTACCATCTAAATCAAGAGAATCAACACAACAATCCATGAAGTCATCCTCATCTTCAAAAGTGCCAGCATTATTTAAGAATAAAACCTGGTATGGTGTGCCATAATTTGGATTATAATCTTCATTTGCATTATTATAATTTGCATTATACTCAGGGTTCACATCAAATTCATTTGACTCACCATCTGTTACAGTTTCACCTGAATCAATTTCGTTATTTTCAGCTAACCACCATGTAGGCATACCTGTATTATTAGTTTCATCCAATGGACAGTCATCACATTCATCTGGCATTGAATCACCATCTGCATCGATAGAGTCATCAAAGTCTGGACAAGCGTCAACATCATCACAAACAGTATCATCATCAGCATCATTATCTACAACTACACCTGTTCCATCTGTTTCACCAGAACAAGTTGCACATGCATCTAAATCAATAGCATAAGTACACCAGTCTGCCATATGCTCTGTAGCTTCTTCATCATAATTACATGCTGTATTATCCATACAACCTTCTACATAATATAAACAAAGAGCTGCATCGTGAACTGTTGCATTAGCATCGTAATTCACAGCATAAAAATCCATACATCCCTCATCACCTGTATTGATACAGTCTAGAGTACCATCCTCACAAAGACCACATTCACTTAATAACGGTATACATGGTACAGTTTCACCTGGGAATAATTCCGTTGTATATGGTGAATCACCATCCCAAACATAACCACTACCAGTTACATCTGTTGTATTATCTTCAGAATAGTTTCCATATGGTGTCCAAAATCCACTATCATATGTATAACCTGTTTCATCCATACAACCAAGACATGATGTCCAATCAACACAATCTTCTTCTATAGTAGCACCAGGATTAAAATCACATGCTGTTGGATCCGTACATCCTACACATGATTCAAAATTACAGCAATCAGCACAAGGAAAGTCTATAGCATCTAAGCCCACTTCATCTCCATATACATTATATCCATAGTTACATGCCTCTGGATTTGTACATCCGTAACAACCCATATCACAAGTTCCATCATCAAATGTCGCTGTATCATCATAGTTACATGCAATTTCATCTGTACAACCATAACATGAGTCTGGATCTTCTAGATCACAACCACAACCTACATCATTATTGTAACATGTACCATCATCTAAAAATGCATCTTCATTATAGTTACATGCTGTAGCGTCTGTACAACCATAACAAGTATATAGACAAGATCCATCATCGATAGTAGCAGGGTCTGCTATGTCATAATTACATGCTAACTCATCTGTACATCCCCAACATGAGTAATCACAAGATTCATTCTCTATCGTATTACCACTAACATAATTTCCTTCCTCATCAACTACGATTGCATCGCCATCATAATTACATGATGTAGCGTCTGTACAACCAAGACAAGAAGTATATTCACAAGAATCATCTGCTATGTCCGCATTTGGATTGTAGTTACAAGCAGCTGCTTCCATACATCCTTCACAGAAACCAGATTCATCTGCATAAACACATGAACCATCACTACATGTTGCATCTGCATTATAATTACATGCTAATTCATCTTGACAGCCTATAACACCATCATTACTTGGGTCATCATCACAATCACCACAAGCATCTGCATAAATACATGAACCATCATTCCATTCTACTATTGGTTCCGCTGTATTATAATTACATGCAGACTCGTCTGAACAACCATAACAGTCCTCAGAGTAATCTGTACATTCTATAGGAAGAGTCGCAGCTGCATCATAATCACAAGCGTATTCATCCATACATCCCGCACATGAAGTCCATTCACATTCTCCTGCCCATGATTCTGTATAACCTAACATCACTGGATCTGTTGCATCTGCATCATAATTACATGCTGTTGGATGTTGAGAACATCCCCAACAATCATAATCACATGAGCCATCCTCTACTGAAGCATCTTCATTATAGTTACATGCTTGTGAATCTATACAACCATAACAAGTATAGTCACATCCCTGGTCCTCTGTTGCTAAAGGATTATAATTACATGCCTCTAGACCATCCCCATTTTCTGTTGCGCCACCATCTGTACAACCTAAACATGAATAATCACAACCTACATTTATTGTAGCAAGCGGATCATAGTTACATGCAATCGGGGTACCATCATCTTCTGTTCCATCTGTACAACCTGCACATGTTTCATACTCACAAGATTCATCATCTATTGTATTACCACTAATCAAAACGCCCTCTTCAACTAAAATTGGATCTCCAACATAATTACATGCACCTGAATCAACACAACCTAGACATGTTGTCCACTCACATGAATCATCTGGTATAGTAGCTAAGACATCATAGTTACATGCACCTGGGTTTGTACAACCAGCACATTCACCATAATCACAAGTATCATTCTCTGGAGTGTTAACAGTTTCATCATAGTTACAAGCTCCCTCTACGGCACAACCTATTACTACAGGAACACATGAACCATCGTCTGTGTTAGCATCTAAATTATAGTTAAATGCTGTATTATCTGTACAACCTTCAACAATTAACGTTTCACATGTACCATCATCAAAAGTAGCTGGGTTAATTGTATTATATTGTGTATATAAAGGATCTGTACAACCATAACAAGATGTATACTCACAATTTGTCACCATTTCACCACTATCTTCATCTAAGACCTCTAGGCCCCAAGTACAATCAATTACATTACCATTTCCGTCTGTACAATTCCCCTCATCGTTAGTATTATAGTTACATGCTGTATTATCTATACAACCATAACAAGAAGAAAAATCACATGGTGTTTCAAAAATAACAGGTGCAACATAATTACACGCAGTCTCATCTGAACAACCAGTACATGTCTCATTATCATTATCTGGGTCCTCATCACAAACACCACAATCATCAAAAGCACCAGCACAAGAACCATCATCACATGTCGCATCTGCATTATAGTTACATGATGTCTCATCCATACAACCTATAACACCTGATCCACCACATTCACCACATTCATCCAAAGATAAACAAGAACCATTTGGTATAGTAGCTGTGCCATCATAGTTACATGCTGTAGCGTCTGTACAACCAGCACATGTTTCATACTCACAAGATCCATCATCGATAGTAGCAGGTTCTGCTATGTCATAATTACATGCATTTGAATCTGTACAACCAGCACACGTCTCCCAGTCACAGTAATCAGGAATAGAAAAATCAGCACTGTAATCACAAGCTCCTTCAACCATACAACCTTTACAACTGATATATTCACAAGATCCATCATCGATAGTAGCAGGACTCTCTACGTCATAATTACATGCATTTGGATCCATACAACCTTGACAAGAGTAATCACAAACATCCCAATCTTCACTTGGGCCCACACCTTCTCCAGTCTCTGGATCAAAAGAGTGATCCCAAGAGGCAAAAGCATCAAAATTACACGCACTCTCATCCATACAGCCGATACATCCGTAAGTACAGATCTCATCTCCGTTCAGGTCTAGATCCTGTGTCGCTGTTGCGATATAGTTACATGCATTTTCATCCATACAACCAAGACAATCGTCATCACAAGTGATCATATCACCATTTGGAAACATGTTTGTCACAGCAGCCGGATTAAAATTACACGCATATTCGTTCATACATCCTACACATGAATAGTCGCATGTAGTAGATTCTCCATCTTCATCAAAAAGATCTACAGTTGCCCAAGGACAATAGTTACATGCTTGATCATCCATACATCCCACACCATCCACTGATTGAATTGTTTGGGCAAAAGATGTAAAACTCACAGTCATTGTAAGTATTAAAAAAAGAAACATTTTTTTCATAATAATAATATTTAGTTTAAATTTTTTTGTAAAAACAACACCCACACATCTGTATACGCGACCTGCGCAACAGAGGTGAATGCCATATTTTTATGCAAATATATAGCATAATCTCAGAACTAGAGGTCTTTTTGCTTTTTTTTTTAATAATGGCTGTGAGAAGTTATGAACTCTGAATCGTTAATAACCAACGGAAATGTAGAGTAAATTAATTGCGGTCTGGACGGGACTCGAACCCGCGACCCCCTGCGTGACAGGCAGGTATTCTAACCAACTGAACTACCAGACCGAATTAATTAGACTGCAAATATATATTAAAATAAATTTACTGCAAATACTATCGATTAATTATGTGATTAATTGCCAATTTATACCCATCCAAACCTAGACCAACAATAGAGCCAAGACAAAAAGGAGAAAACAAAGACACTTTACGGAAATCTTCTCGAGAATATATATTGGAAATATGAACCTCTATCACTGGGGCACGGATAGCATCTATACAGTCTGCAATAGCGACAGAAGAATGAGTGTACCCTCCCCCATTCAAAATAATATAATCATGAGAAAAACCCACCTCCTGCAATTTATTGATCAAATCGCCCTCTATATTAGACTGATACATAGACAAATCAATTGAACTGAAATTCTTCTGTAGAATTTGAAAATAGTCCTCAAAAGAAACACGCCCATAAATATCAGGATTTCTCTTTCCCAACAAATTTAAATTAGGGCCATTGATAATAATTACTTTCATTATATATAAATTTACTACTATAAATATAAACAATGGATTGGAAAAAAAATTTAAATAACTACCACGACTATATTACAATTGAAAGAAACCTTTCTCAAAATAGCATCCAGTCTTACATGCGAGACCTGAACCAATTTTCAAAATTTAATCAAAAGATAAACCCACTTCACATAAAAAGAAAAAATATCTTGGAATATATAGACTATATTAACGAATATAATATCAGCGCTCGCTCTCAAGCTAGAATACTGTCAAGTATTAGAAGCTTTTATAATTTTTTAATTTTTGAAAACAAATTAAAGATTGACCCATGTGAACATATACACGCACCAAAAATTGGATTTAAGATACCAACCACATTAACAGTAAAGGAAGTTGACAAAATAATAAACTCCATAGACCTAAGTAGCGAAACAGGAGAACGAAATAGGGCCATCATTGAATGCCTATACTCTTGTGGACTCAGAGTCTCGGAATTAATAACGATCAAAATATCGAATGTTTCATTTAAGGAGAATATAATTAAAGTCATCGGAAAAGGAAATCAACAAAGAATAGTTCCATTATCCAATACATTACATAAGTATTTAAAATATTATATTGATTTTATTCGATCAAAACAAAAAATACAGAAAGTAGACCTTGACACCCTATTTCTAAATCGAAGAGGAAGAAGACTATCAAGAGTCATGATATTTACAATTGTAAAAGAATTATCTATGCAGGTCGGAATAACAAAAACTGTGAGTCCACACACTTTTAGACATTCTTTTGCCACACACTTAGTGGAGGGAGGAGCGGACCTAAGAGTCGTTCAAGAAATGCTTGGCCATGCAAACATAACAACAACAGAAATCTACACACACCTAAACCAAGAATACTTAAGACAAGAGATTATCAATTACCATCCTCGCGCATAAAAGGCGCTAATAAATCTGCAACAACTTGTGAAACATGCCTAATAGAATCAACCCCTTCCAAAGAGGGACCGGCACACCACACTGTTTTATAAGTTGCAGCAAAAGCTGATTTTTCAAACATTCTAGTACCCTTAAACCACCTAAACATTTTAAAATATTTCTTCAGCCACTTATTCTTGAAAAGAAATTTTTCTAATCGATTCGCCTTTAAACCAATACTTTGAACATAAGGCGTGTTAATAATTGTACACTTAGAACCACTAATTCTATCGGTGACCACAATATCGTCCGCACCATAATCAACAATAGCCTGCTTGTAATCATCAGAAACATGAGACTCATAAGTCGCGATAAATGGAGTTCCAATAGCAACACCACAAGCGCCTAGTTCTAACATTTTTTGTAATTGCCATCCATTAGAAACACCACCAGCTGAAATCACTGGTATACTACAGTTAGTAACCAACAGCGGTATTAATTCTTCGGGAGACATTGGCCCAAGATGCCCTCCTGCAAGATTATTGACAGCAATCAATGCATCCGCACCTAAAGACTCAACCTTTTTAGCATACTCTAAATTTACCACATCACAAAAAACTTTAATACCCTTTTCCCTACAAGCATCAATTGTTGACTTTGGATTCCCTAAAGAAGTAATAATATAATCAACTCCAATATTGATACAAACATCTAACTGATCCTTCATTTTAGTGTTAAATTTATTGACTATCAAATTTACACCGAAAGGACCACTACAATTACTCTTTAAATGAATCATCGCATTACGAAACTCATCTATTGTTCTATAATTAAGAGCAGGGACACAACCAGTGATACCAGAATTAGATGCCTCAATAAGCATTGTAGTATTTGAAACCAAAAACATAGGAGCCTGGATAATAGGAAAATCGATGTTCAAAATGTCGGTTAACGGTGTGCGGAGCTGTTCTTTCATTTATTATATTTTAAATAATTTTTTGTCACCCAGTACTTAAAACCCAATACTAAAAATTGAAATTTATTAAAATCTTGCATTTTTTTACCACTTAAAGTAGGTAGACAGTGCTTATTAAATAAAGACAAAATCAAAAAAAATATTCGAAAAAAGAATTTAAGCATATTGAATTAAAAATTAACTTTGCACTTAAATTTACATAAAAAATATATTAATGGAAAACCTAATTGAAAACCTGAAGGATTTTTTTATGGCCCTAGAAAATCCAATATTACAAGCATTTGTAGGGGGCTTATTTACATGGGGACTAACTGCAATCGGAGCCGGCCTGGTTTTCCTATTTAAATCTACGAATAGGAGAACTCTTGACATGTGCCTAGGATTTACAGGGGGTGTCATGATTGCCGCAAGCTTCTGGTCTTTACTTTCTCCAGCTATCGCAGCAGTAGAAATACAACAAGAATTAGGAATCACCAATTTACCTGTTTGGTTTGCTCCTGCCACTGGCTTCCTACTAGGAGCTCTTTTTCTGTATTTTTTAGACAAAAAAATACCCCACTTGCATTTATTTGAAAAGCTTGAAAAAGCAGAAGGCCCTAAAACAAATTTAAAAAAAACAGAATTACTTGTATTAGCAATTGCACTACACAATATTCCCGAAGGATTAGCAGTTGGAGTAGCTTTTGGAGCATTAGCACACAGTATGGATATTGGGATAGAATTAGGAGGAGCAATTGCCCTTGCCATTGGAATGGGAATACAAAATGCGCCGGAAGGCTTTGCGGTATCCATGCCTTTAAGAAGGCAAGGGTTAAGCAAATTTAAATCTTGGCAATGGGGACAACTATCTGCGATTGTAGAGCCTATTTTTGCTGTCATTGGAGCTGCGATTGTAATATCAATATACCCCATACTTCCATACGCACTAGCTTTTGCGGCAGGAGCAATGATATTTATTGTTGTTGAAGAAGTAATACCAGAAAGTCAAAGTGGTGGGAATACTGATCTTGCAACAATGGGATTAATTGGAGGATTTATTGTTATGATGATTTTAGATGTTTCTTTAGGCTAACTCCGTGAATAAAAAAAATAACATAATTACTGCTAATAAAAAAGCATCTTTTTCCTATCAACTATCTGACTTTTTTACATGTGGAATACAATTACAAGGGTCTGAAATAAAATCTATAAGGTTCAAACAAGTCAACATATCTGAATCTTATTGCATTATTGAAGACAATGAGGTGTGGGTGAAAAATATGGATATCGCCAGATATAAATTTTGTACAGACGACACCTATAATCCCAAAAAAACAAGAAAATTATTATTGAAAAAAATAGAGATTAATAAAATTAATAAGAATTTGAATGAAAAAGGGATGAGCCTCATTCCCACCAAATTATTCATTAACGAGACTGGATTGGCAAAACTTGAAATTGCCATAGGAAAAGGAAAGAAAATATACGACAAAAGGGAATCTATTAAAAAAGCGGACGCACAAAGAGAGATGCAAAGAAAAAAAAGAGAAAAGTGAAACACACTAAATCAGACTACTGAAAAATGAACAAAAAAAAAGAGAGAAAAAATCTCTCTTTTTTAAAAATAAATTGAGTAGCGATTAGAAATAAAAATTTATTTTCATTGTGGTAGTATTCGCATTACCACCCATGTCAAAGAAAGTTTCATTATTAGCGATATTCATATTAAAACCATAATGATATTCGGCCCCTACGGCTATTTTAGCAAGTATAAAATACTCACAACCAATAAAAAGAGACATGCTCACATTCATGTTGTAAGTATCTTCATAAATAGTAGTTGGTATAGAAAGTAAATCCGCTGAATCAAAAGTGTCACCAATACCAATAAATCCATTATAACCCCACATTCCCTGAAGCCTAGTATTTCCTTTTCTTCTCTCAACGCCATAACCTAAACCTATATTCCAAGTTTCTTCTCGCATATCAAAGTCAGCACCAAAAACATAGCGAAAAGCTCGATCCGCACTAACAAACCTCTTCATGTAAAAATATAAGTCATCGCCAAAGGAAGGCGTCCCTAAAGGCTTATCATTTGATTCACTTGTAAAAATATTATCAACAAAATCAATAAAAGGATGAACACTTGCACCTATAGACCAATCACCTGCTTCTGGTAAAATAGCCTCCCCCTTCCTGGTTGTCAGATCTTGAGAAAAAACGTTAACAAACAACAAGCAAAACAATACAAATATTTTTTTTTTCATATTTCAGAAATAAAAGTGGTCAATAATTTAAGTTGCAAGGTCAATAAAAAAAGGGCTCAATAATCGGATAAAGGACTAAAATACAAACATTAATATGTTAATAATGCAAGAAAATTATCGGCTTACAACTGAATTTCTAGCAAAAAAAATAGGGGAAAAATCCCCTATTTTTTTTTTCATATTCTAACAACATTAGGTTAGAAAGTATATCGAAATGCCCATGCTAAGCCTAAATTATTCTGAGATTCCGGACCATAACTTGCACCTGGCATAGTAAGCTGAATCATTGGCTCAAACCATAGCTTTCCGTCAAATCCAAGCTCCAAAGAAACACCAGCACAAGCGGTCATATCAAGATCATCATCTGCCCCTGTTTTCATGGAACCTTCAATAAATAAGTTATCAACTGCATAATATCGAAGCCCCATACCCCAATCTAAAGATCCTTCTACTTCAGCAGGTGTCCCATTTTCCACTTCAACTTCATAATCCATAGCCATGTTAAAGTCAAAACTTAACATCAATCCATCCATAACAAAATAGCCTATGTTAGCGTCTGCATTCGGAGAAGTGAAATCACCACCAGCACCAAAAGACCATTGCCCAGTAGTTTGAGCAAAAGAAAAAGCTGTCAGCAAACATGCTACAGCAAATAAAGTTAACTTTTTCATAAATACTTTTTTAATAATTAATCAATCAAAAATCGATATAATATGCTCTGTGTACACTTAAAATTTAAATACATACAAACAATCAATTGTTAATACAGATTGTTCCAGCGTAAATTTAAAAGTATAAAAAAAGGGGCAAAAGCCCCTTTTTCTATTTCAATAGTAATGAAGTATTAAAGATTAAATCTCAACCCCCAAGCAAGATGAGGATCAAAGTCATTAATATCAGATACTACAACCATTGGTTCAAATTGAAACTTCCAAATACCTAACGCTTTTGTCCATCCTGCAGCTACACCAACTGTGTACTCATCCTCACCATCTGTCGCATTAGTAGTTGCTTCAATAAACATATTATCACAGAAACCTGTATAATATCTTGCACCTACAGTAAAATTATCCCAGTTGTCCATTCCAAAAGATACCATAATATCATCTGTCATAAACCATCCAAGGTTTGCATCCGTATTCATCGGAGTTCTAAGGTCAAGGTTCGTTACATTAAACGACATTTGACCAAATGTAAAAGCACTAAACATAAGTGCAAATGCAATAATTAAATTTCTCATAATTAAAATTTTTTATGATTAATGGCACAAATATAAGATCGTTTTCTGTGTCAAGAGAAAACTTGAGCCTCTTTTCTACTAACAAAAGATTGTTAAAAAGATAGTGGAGCCACTACCCCACCAATCTGTTATTCTTTATTTCTAAGCAAGGGCACAAATTGGAAGTTTTCATATTCTTTTTTAGCAATATTTCCATCTAGATCCCTGCAAATATGGGTCATAATCTGCTCTTTAAAGCCAATGGGAATCACTATACTCCCCCCCAACTTTAGCTGGCTAATGAGTAAAGGAGGTAAAGCTGGAGCGCCACAAGTAACTAATATTTTATCAAATGGAGCATGTTCCGGCAACCCTAAATATCCATCACCATAAAAAAGACTAGATCGATAATTAAGTGATTTTAACATTTTTTTTGCTTTTCTATATAAATCGCGATGCCTTTCAATTGAGTAAACTGCAGCTCCCATTTCTAATAAAACAGCCGTCTGATAACCTGAACCCGTACCTATTTCCAAAATTTTTTCTTTTGGACGCGCATCTAACAATTGTGTTTGAAAAGCTACTGTATATAAACTAGATATAGTTTGATTACTACCAATGGGAAAAGCCTGATCAGTATAAGCAAATTCTAAAAATGAAGAATCTAAAAAAGCATGCCTAGGCACTTTGGACATAGCTTCTAACACAAAACTGTTAGATATACCTTTAGTTTTAAGGTATTCTACCACTTTTCTTCTCAAGCCTTTATGTCTAAAATTATCAATCAGAGTCAAAATATGAATTGTAGTTTCAATTTAAATATAAAAATAAACTAATTTTGACCAACACAGAATAAATAAGAATTGAAAATTAATATTGGTATTTTTGGGGCAGGAAGTTTTGGAGAAACGCATATTAAAGTGCTCCAAACCATCAAAGATTTCAATATAATTGGCTTTTATGAGCCAAATAAAAAAAGAACTCAGGCAATAATAGAAAAATTTCAAATTAAAGGATATGAAAACGCAAAATCACTAATCAAAGAATGTGATGCAATTGATATTGTAAGTGAGACGTCCACACACCACACAATCATAAAAGAGAGCATGAAATTCAATAAACATATCTTTATTGAAAAACCAATATGCGCAAAAAAAGAGGAATTAGAAGATCTGTTGAAAAACGGGAAAAAATATCCACGAATCATTCAAGTGGGACATATTGAAAGATATAACCCAATTATTATTCAAGGGTTTCAAAATGTAAAAAATATAATATCAATTAACACAATACGCACAGGTCCCCTCAATACAAGAAACCAAAATATGTCGATCACTACAGATTTAATGATCCACGACATTGACCTAATAATAAGTTTGGTTAGCTCAGAACTAATAAAAATAGAGGCAACTGGACCAAACATTAAAAACCAAGTTAACCATCATGTAGAATGTAATTTATTCTTTAAAAATGGTATAGTCGCAAATCTAATTTCATCAAGACATGAAAGAATGAAAAACGAGAGAAAAATAACAATTAATTGTAAAGAAAAAATTATTGAGCTAGATCTAATTAATAAAATTCAAAAAGAGGTAGACAAAGAAATAATAAAAACACTAAATTGTAATAATGATATAAATCCTTTAAAACAAGAATTTATCGAATTTTATGAGTCAATTACTAAAGTAAAAAAACCAAAAGTTGGAATAATAGAAGGGTGTCAAGCTCTAGAAATAGCACTAAAAATAGATGAGCTAATTACAAAAAATAACAGATGAATATATTATTAAAATATCTATTTTTGATGACTTTAACATCATTAATACTTACAAACATAAATTGTGAAGATTCACTAAGGGCCCCCATTCCATCTTATATTGAAATTCAAAAGTTTAATTATGATGGAAATAGTAGCACTACCCCTCCACATAATTTAGAACATGAGTCGGTGAACATTAGTGACGCTTGGGTAACAATGAATGGAAACTCACTAGGTGTTTTTGAAATACCCTGTACAATACCAATTCTTGAAGACGGACTACATTCATTTGATATTTCTCCGGGAATTAAAGTAAATGGAATTGCTGGGACTAGAATTAAATATCCATTTTACAAAAAATATGAAAAGGAAATAACAATTGAAAGAAACTCAACAAATCTATTAAACCCTGTAACATCTTACACCGACAACACAAATTACATATATAGAAATGAAGGTAAATTTGAGCTGCCAGGGAATGGCACCATACTAGAAGCTGGACCACTCAGCGATACAATTTGTATTAACCAAAGTGAAATAGTTTTTCAAGGAACGAAAAGTGGAGCTATATATTTAGATAGCATCAATTCTTATTTTGAAATTAGGAACATAGAAGCACTAGAACTAGAATTAAATACATTTTTGGAAGTTAACTTTAAATCAAATATCAGCTTCAATATTGGGCTACTTATAATCAATGGATCCGAAACAGAAATAAAGCAAGAACTAATTCAAATATACCCATCTGAAGAATGGAAAAAAATATACCTAGACCTAAGTCCGCTTATTGGCACAGGTAATATGTTTTCGAAATTTAAGATATATTTTGATGGATCATACGACAATACACAAGCGAATAATGCGATATACTTAGACAACCTAAAATTAGTTTTCTAAAACAATGAATACAGAAAAAATTAAACGTGTTTTCTTTGACATCCTAAGTGCCTCAATTACATGGGTCATCTTTTTCTATTATAGAAAAAAAATATTGGAAAAAACCAATTTTGAGATATCTGACACTTTAATTTACGGAACTTTAGGTGTTTCCGTATTATGGCTTATAATTTACACCTTATCAGGGACCTATGTCGATGTTAGAAGAGTCTCCAGATTGAATGAGCTATATAGAACAATATTTCAAACAATTTTTGGATCGATATTAATTTTCTTTTTCTTAATCATTGACGACATAGAGAATTATAGCAATTACACATTATACTATGAAGCAATATTGACACTAAGCTCTCTACATTTCCTATTTACATTTTTTACTCGATATACACTCACTAATTCGATGGTTAAAAAAATTAACAATAAAGAAATAACTTTTAAGACGATATTAATTGGCACACCTAAATCTATTTTGAACACCTTTAATGCATTTACAAACATGAAACGTTCTGCTGGAAATGAATTCATTGGATATATAAACACAGAAGACTCAAAGGTTATCAAGAATCTACAAATTAGAAACCTAGGAGAAATACGGAATTTAGAAAACACAATATCAACATATAAAATAGAAGAAGCCATACTTGCCTTTGATAACAAACATAATTACAATATAACAGAGATCATTAATACACTCATCTATAATGAAATCATTACAAAAGTAACCCCAAATATGATGGATTTGCTCTCTGGAAAAGTCAAAATGCAATCTTTTTTCAACATCTCACTAATCCAAATAGAACAGATTAAAATGAGTGTATTCCAAAAGGTCATCAAAAGATTAACAGACATAATTGCTTCAATAACCGCACTCACATTGCTATCACCATTATTGATTTCAATTGCACTAGTTGTAAAAATGACATCAAAAGGACCTGTTTTTTATACTCAAAAAAGAATTGGATATAAAAAAAACTATTTTAATATCATTAAATTTAGATCGATGCATGTGAATGCTGAAAAAAACACGCCACTTCTATCAAGCGAACACGACAAGAGAATCACTTCTTTTGGAAAAATAATGAGGAGATACCGGCTAGATGAGCTGCCACAGTTTTATAATGTTTTAATTGGCGAAATGTCAATAATAGGGCCTAGACCAGAACGAGAGTTTTTTGCAAAACAAATTCTATTAAAAGCCCCCCACTATAAACTAATATATAAAGTTAAACCAGGTATAACATCTTGGGGAATGGTAAAATTTGGCTATGCTGAAAATGTAGATGAAATGGTAGCTAGATTAAAATACGATATAATATATTTAGAAAACCTATCCCTACTAAATGACTTTAAGGTGTTTCTGTTAACAATATTTATTGTAATCCAAGGAAGGGGGAAATAAAATCAGAAAAAGTAAATTAATTACGTGCAGTAATCCCAATTTATATTTAAATTTATTTTCAATAAAATCAAGATGATTATGAAAAAAATATCTGTAATAGGAGCAGGAACTATGGGGAATGGCATTGCTCACTGTTTTGCTCAAAAAGAATTTGAAGTTTATTTAGTTGACTTATCAAATGAAAATTTGAAAAATGCCAAAGCAACAATTGAAAAGAATCTTGACAGAATGATAAAAAAATCTATTATCACCCAAAAAGAAAAAGAGGACACAATATCAAGAATTCATTTTTATGAACAAATAGGCGAATGCGTGCAAAATAGTGACTTAGTAATAGAAGCAGTTACAGAATCAAAAAAAGTAAAATTAGATATTTTTAAAAAATTAGATTTATTATGCAATAAAGAGACTATTCTCGCAAGCAACACCTCATCTATTTCAATAGCAGATATTGCATCTGCCACAACAAGACAAGATAAGGTGATTGGAATGCATTTTATGAATCCTGTTCCAATAATGAAGTTAGTAGAAGTGATAAAAACTAAGCAGACAAGTCAAGAAACAATTAAAACCATTATGGACTTATCATGTTTTTTGGGGAAAAACCCCGTATTAGTAAATGACTCACCAGGATTTGTGGCAAACAGAATTTTGTTGCCAATGATCAATGAGGCAATTCACACATTGTCAGAAAAGGTTTCTGGAGTAAGTGAAATTGACACCGTAATGATGCTAGGCATGTCACACCCAATGGGACCATTACAATTAGCAGATTTTATTGGACTTGATGTATGCTTATCTATACTAGAGGTATTACATGAAGGATTTGGTGACATTAAATATCAACCCAGTAAACTATTGAAAGAAATGGTAGAAAATGGAGAATTAGGCGTAAAAAACCAACTTGGGTTCTATGACTACTCAAATGGAATGAAGGAAAAGACTGTCAATAAAAGATTTAATTAATTATATTATTCAAGCGCACAGTCATTTAAAATAGTCTGAATATAAAAATCCTCTTTATTCTTAAGAGGATTAAAAGTGGATTTTAAATCTCCGTCATACAACTTAGATAAACGATGCCAAAAAAAAGCCTGCATACTCCCTCTATAAATTGCAATTAACTCGTATCCTGTTAATTTAAATTTTCTGTGAATTAATTTTGAAAGCACCACTCCCTCTTTCCTGCTTAATTTCATAACATCCTGACTAAATTGATTAACTATTTTTTTTTGCACTTTCCTACTATATCTTCTCTGCATTCTTTTCTTGTTAATTTTTTGAATATCCAAATCTACTGAATCTAGAAGGCTACTCAATATATCAAGATAAGGGTAGACTTTTAGAACTCTTTTTTGCAATAAATAATACTCCCTAGTAGATTGAATATCTGGTTTCAATTCCTCTAAAATAATTTCATTTAAAAACACATTTCTTTTAGCTTCTTTTGAGAAAGATTCTTGAGAAAAAATAAATAAAATAGATGCGATCCAAATTATCAATGTATATTTAAATGCTGGTAAGAAAAACATATATATAATATATAGTTATTATTTACAAATAACACTAAATCACAAATGTATCAAACAATTATAAAAAAACACGAAGAAATTCATCTAGAGGAAAGTACTCATACATATACATTGTTAAAATCAGGAATTGAATTCAATAGTGTCACTGAATTCATAAATACATTTTTTACACCATTTGAAGAAGAAAAGATTGCCAAAAAATTAAGTGGGAAAGGCAAATATCAAAACATGTCGCATATAGATATTTTAAATGACTGGGAGAATAGACGAAATAGGGGAACTATTATACACAAAGAAGTTGAGAACTTTATAAATAACATATCTAAAACACGGGATCTAGAAGAGTTCGACACAAAGTCAAAACAAGCAATTTTATTTCTAGAAAAAGAGTGCCTAAACACAGACAACCTTTTATTTCCTGAGGTGAAAATTTGCGCAGAAAAATTAAAACTTGCAGGAACTATAGATTTAATGATTTACAATAAAAAAAATGACCAAATTTATTTAATCGATTGGAAAACAAATGTAGAAATTAAAAAAAAGGGATATAATAAAGGTATTCATTTTCCAACAACCCAAATTGAAGACTGTAGTTTTAACAGATATCAATTACAACTTTCTTTCTATCAATACATGTTAGAAAACTTTTACAACACAAAGGTTGGCGGATTATACATTGTCCATTTAAAAGACAACTCCTACACAACCCTGAAATGCGCATTTGAAAAAAAGCATGTGTCTAGCATGTTACAAAAAAGAATAAATTGAATCATTGATAAGATCTAAACATTTTATTAATTTTAAAGCATGTTAAATCGAAAAGGGGAAAAAGAAGAAATTGAATTCATACATCAATTAACAAAAGATATTGAACTACTAGAAAATCTAATATCTAACAATACTCTTGAAAAATATGATCGGATTGGTGCAGAACAAGAATTCTGCATAATTGATGAAAATTTTAGAGCAAATCCTATTAATGAAAAACTCGTCAAAAAAGTCAAAAAACACGGGTTTGTTACAGAAATTGCGAAATTTAATATGGAACTAAACATTGAACCTATTGATTTAATGGCTAATTCTCTAAACAAAATGGAGAAAGTTCTTCTTAACAAAATGGATATTGTTACAGAGATTGCAAAAAAATATAATTCTGATATCATTCTTACGGGAATACTACCAACAGTTAGGAAGTATGATTTAAGATTTCAAAACATAACAAATAATCCAAGATATTTTGACTTATGCAATGCCATCAGTCAATCAAGAGGAGAAAAATATAAAATTCGAATTTCTGGAATTGATGAGCTTATATTTCAGCATGACTCTCCACTCATAGAAGGATGTAATACAGGGTTTCAATTTCACCTCCAAATAGATCCAAAGATTTTCCATAAGATGTATAATTTTGCTCAGTTGATTGCTGCTCCAGTATTAGCCACTAGCGTCAACTCACCCATGCTGTTTGGGAAAAGATTATGGAATGAAACACGCATTGCGGTATTTCAACAAGCAACTGACACAAGAATAATTGGGAATTATCACTTAGAAAGCTTACCAAGGGTCACATTTGGAAATGGATGGATCAAAAAATCACTAATAGAGATTTTTAAAGAAGATATCACACGATATAAAATTTTACTAAAATCACTACAAAATAAAACTAAAAGAGATAACAAAAAACTCCCGAAATTAAACGCATTGACACTACACAACTCAACAGTATACAGATGGAATAGGCCATGTTATGGTATTTACAAAAAAAAACCGAGCATCCGTATTGAGAATAGAATGCTGCCTGCTGGCCCAACTATTGTTGATCAAGTTGCAAATTCTACATTTTGGCTTGGACTCTTGATTTTTTATAAAAATAGTGACATAGATGAGTTAGACAAAATTATGAAATTTGACGATGCAAGAATCAACTTTTATTCTGCAGCACAACAAGGCATTGACGCCACATTTAGATGGTTCAATGGAAAACGGATTGAGGCAAGAAAATTAATTTTAAATGAATTAATTCCAAAAGCTGCAATTGGTTTATCTGCTATCAATATCAATCCAAAGGACATAGACAAATATTTAAATATTATTAAAGAGCGAACTAGAACTAGAAAGAATGGCTCTCGATGGATCATTGACTCATATGACCAGTTAACAACTAAATTTTCAAAACAAAATGCACTAACCACAATTACATCGGAAATAATTAACTATCAAAAAAACAATCAACCTGTACATACTTGGGATATCCCAAAAAATAGTATTGTTATTAATAACCCATCTAAACTATTGATTGAAGAGTGTATGGAAAGAGATATTAGTTCAATTTATGAAAATGACACACTTGATCTTGCTTACACAATTAACACTTGGACAAAAAAAAATTATATGGTCGTGGTAAATAAAAAAGGTGAACTCACAGGCATATTAGATGAAAGTGTTTTTAACAACAAAATACTTATAAATAAAAAAGATCAAATAGTCATCAAAAATATTATGAATAAAAAAGTGGTGACACTGAATCCTGACACAAGCATTGAAAATGCTCTAGCAATCATGGAAAATAAAGACACGAATACTTTACCTGTCACGGAAGATAAACTTTTCATTGGAATGATCGAAAAGAAAAACTTAATTCAATATGAATTAAATGAGATAAATACAAAAAAAAATAATCTGATTTCAGATTATGAACGAGTAATTGGCAATTATCATAGTAATAATGAAAACATAATTATTTTTATTGCATCTATACATGGAAATGAAACATCTGGCTCAATAGCTCTAAAAAAGGTTTTTCAGGAAGTTAGAGACTCAAATATAAAAATGGAAGGCACCGTTATTGGATTAATTGGGAATATGGCAGCTGCAAAAAATAACATGAGATATATTGACTGCGACATGAACCGTATGTGGACAAACAATATAATCAATTCTAAAAGTAATAATCACACAAATGAAAAAAAAGAGCTTTTAATGCTAAAAGAATTAATTGATAAAATTATCGCATTAAAAAAGAAAAAAAATATCACAATTATTGATCTACATAACACATCGTCTCCAAATGGTGTATTCACAATCGTCAATAATTTAAGGGAGAAAAATCTAGCTAACAGTCTAAAAATACCAACAATTAATAATTTATTTTCAAAAGTTAAAGGATCCTTAGCTGCGCATTATAGTGATAAGGGAATTGCAAGTATAGTATTTGAGGGGGGGGCAATAGGAGATCCCGCATCAATAAATAATCATGAAGCAGGTATTTGGAAAATACTCGAAAAAAGAAACTTCATTACTAAGAATCTCATTCCAAAACAGGCACTAAGAAACAAAAAAGAAATGAGAGACTTTTCAGCTAAAACAACCGGCTTTTATGAAGTAAAATATATTTACAAAATAAAGGGGAAAGAAGATTTTATCATGAATCCAAATATGCAGAATTTTGAGAAATTAAAAAAAGGACAAAGTATTGCAAGAAATCAAGACGGGCCTATCACAGCACCAATGAATGGTTACCTATTAATGCCTCTTTACCAAAAACAAGGTAAAGAAGGATTTTATATTATTGCTAAATGAGAAACTTGAAATATATACTACTGCAAGCGAGAAAAGAAAAAGACCCCATGATCAAACATGAAGCAAAATGTTTTCAAAAAAGTCTTAACTGTCATAATGAAAATCTACATACAATTGATCTAATAAGAGATCAAGTGACAAAATCATTTTTTTTAAATTACGATGCTGTTATTATTGGAGGAAGTGGGGATTTTTCAATCGCAAAAGGAGGCCCTTGGATGAATAAAGTTTTAGATATAATGAATTATCTATATGAAGAACACAAAATCACATTTGCATCATGCTGGGGATTTCAAGCCATGGCAAAAGCAAGAGGAGGAGAAGTGGTACATGACTTAAAACGTGCAGAACTAGGGACAATAGAACTACACCTAACAACTGAGGGGAAACAAGATAAAGTGTTTCAAAATTTGCCTGAAAGATTTTTTGCTCAAATGGGACATGAGGATATTGTTGATAAACTACCTAATGATGCGATCTTACTAGCGTCATCAAAAAAAGTAAAAAATGAAGCATTTCGATTTAAAAAAAAACCTATTTATTGCACACAATTTCACCCTGAATTAAAGAAAAATGATTTAAAACAACGTATGGAAACATATCCATCATATGTTAGGAAAATTTTAGGAATATCAAATAGTGAATTCTTAAAAAGACACTGTCTAGAGGCAAAAGAAACCGAACAATTAATCAGAAAAACTATTCATACATGCCTAAAAGATTTTTGATAATAGATCTACCAACCTAGACGAATATCCATATTCATTATCATACCAACCTACGACCTTTACCATCTTTCCCGAAACATAAGTTAATTCTGAATCAAAAACACAAGAATATGGATTTGATCTAATGTCAACAGAAACAATTGGATCTGTATTGTAAAACACAATGGAATCAAAATCCGTTTCTGATTTTATTTTAAATAAATTATTTACCATTTGTATATCAACATCCTTAGCAAGGACACATGTAATATCAATTAAAGAACAATTAGACACCGGAACCCTAATACCACAACCACTTAATTCTATATTAGGAAATATATTTGACAGTGCTTTTGCAGCACCAGTAGTTGTAGGAATAATAGAATTAGGAGCAGACCTAGCTCGCCTTAAATCCGAGTGAATAGAGTCATGTAAATTTTGGTCGGAGGTATAGGAATGAACTGTTGTAACATATGCACTATTGACACAAAAAGCATCATGCAAAATTTTAATCATTGGCGCAGCACAATTAGTTGTACAAGACGCATTAGAAAAAATTTGATCAGTTTTTTTAATCAAATGATCATTGACACCTAAAACGATCATACTTATATCATCAATTGGAGGAGCAGATAAAATAACTTTTTTTGCTCCAGCATTGATATGTGAAAAATTTTCTTTAAATGTTCTAAATAAACCTGTACACTCGAAAACTACGTCAATCTTCAGCTTCCTCCAAGGTAAAGAATCTATATCAGAATTATTCAAAATATGGATTTCTTTCCCATCTACGATAATAGATTCTTTAGTATAACGAATGTCACCATTATATCTCCCATGTATCGAGTCATATTTTAATAAATGACTAAGTATTTTTGGACTTGCAAGATCATTAATTGCTATAATTTGATAGAGTTTATTTTGCATTAAAATTCTAAATAACACTCTGCCAATTCTACCAAATCCATTAATAGCTATTCTTTTCATCTTAAATTAAAATAAATGTTTTTCTGCATGATAAGAAGATCTTACTAAAGGACCTGACTCAACATACTTGAATCCCATTTCTAAACCCTGTAATTTAAGATCTTTAAATTCATCTGGAGAAATAAATTTATTTACTGGAAGATGTTTTTTTGTAGGTTGTAAATACTGACCTAATGTTAATATATCAACATTAACCTTTCTTAAATCTGCCATCGTACTAATTATCTCCTCTTTTGATTCCCCCAAACCTAACATTAAACCTGACTTAGTTCGCTTAACGCCTTGCTCTTTTAATTTTTCCAAGACTAACAAACTTCTTTTATACTTTGCCTGTATTCGAACTTGTTGTGTTAATCTTTCAACTGTTTCAATATTATGAGAGACAATTTCTGGCTTAACAGATGCTATTTTTTTGATTATTTTAATATTGCCTTTAAAATCTGGGATTAATGTTTCTAATGTTGTTTGTGGAGAAAGTCTCCGCACTGCGTTAATTGTTTCAACCCATATATTAACACCACAATCATCTAGATCATCCCTGTCTACAGAAGTGATAACACAATGTTTCACATCCATTAATTTAACTGATCGAGCAACTCTCTCAGGTTCAGACCAATCTACCATTTTAGGTTTTCCAGTTGCAACTGCACAAAAACCACAAGATCGAGTACATATATTACCTAATATCATAAATGTGGCAGTTCCAGCACCCCAACATTCGCCCATATTGGGACAATTACCACTTTCACAAATAGTATGTAATCGATGATTATTAACTAAACTTCTAAGTTCTCTGAATTTCTTGCCAGATGGCAATTTAACGCGTAACCAATTGGGCTTTTTATTAATAAGAGCTTTCTTCAAATGGAGAAGTTTAACTATCTAATAGATGATGAAATTTCTTTAGAATCAAGTTCCACATCGACCAAACCAGGACACGGCACAGGCCTTGTCACGGTATAACAAGATGACAATACAAAGAAAAGAAAAAACAAAAAACCAAATACGACTAATTTTTGACTCATAATAAAAAGTTTAATACACCAAATGTAATAATTTTCAAATAAAGATTATCCTTATATTTAAAGAATATATATAACCATCATTAAATAAACAGAAACCCATCATATGAATAAAAAATTAACCATCTATGGCATTAGGCCTGTACTAGAACTTTTAGAATCAAAAAAAGAAATTGACACAATTTTTCTCCAGAAAGATATTCAAAAAGAATGGTCATCGAAAATAAAAGACACATCCAAGCATAGAAATATTAATTTAAAATTAGTTCCAAAACATAAATTAAATCGATTAACACAAAAAAATCATCAAGGTGTAATTGCTATTGCATCTCACGTGATTTTTCAAAACTTTGAAAACTTACTATCTCAAGTTTTTACTCAAGGAAATTTCCCTCTATTTATCCTACTAGATAGAATAACAGACGTAAGAAATTTTGGCTCTATTTGTAGAAGTGCCGAAGCAATGGGTGTTCATGGTATTATAATTCCAAAAAAAGAATCTGCGCAAATCAATGAAATAGCGATTAAAGCTTCAGCAGGTGCAATCCAAAATATTCATATTTGTAGGGAAGATAGTCTAGAGAACATTGTAAAAACAGCTAAATCAAGTGGATTAGCGATTATTGCTTGTTCGGAAAAAGGCGAAAAGAATATAGATCAGATCGATTTTAAAAAACCTACACTTATATTGATTGGCTCTGAAAAAAATGGAATATCCAAGACACTGCTAAAATTAAGTGATGAAATTGGTAAAATTCCTATTCTTGGAAAAACAAACTCACTAAATGCAGCCGTCGCTACAGGAATTATAATTTTTGAGTACAATAGGCAACGATTGAATTAACTAGAAAACTTATTAATCATTATATCAGTTGTCGTAGACCCTGGCCTCTCAATAGGCATACCTAGTGCTCTACTTAAAATTAATTGCGACATTATACCCAATGATCTTGACACCCCAAATAAAACAGTAAAAAAGTCATACTCAACCATACCATACTTTAACAATAATATACCTGAATGAGCATCTACATTCGGCCATGGATTCTTCACTTTACCAGTAGCTTCTAATATTGGGGGAACCACCTCAAAAACTCGACTAACTAATAAAAATAATTCATCATCAGCTAAATACTTCAATGCAAATTCTCGTTGCGCAGTATATCTAGGATCTGTTTTTCTTAAAACAGCATGTCCAAAACCAGGAATAACTTTTCCTGAATCTAAAGTTTTCTGAACGTATTCTGCAATTTGATCTCTTGAAGGCAGGCCTCCACCTAAATCATTTTGCATAGATAATAACCATTTAACAACTTCTTGATTGGCCAAGCCATGCAATGGGCCAGCCAAACCATTCATGCCTGCTGAAAAAGACAAATAAGCGTCACTTAATGCAGAACCAACCAAATGTGAAGTGTGTGCTGAAACATTACCCCCTTCATGATCGGAATGAATCGTCATATAAAGTCGAATTAAATCTGTAAATTCTGAATTTGAAAAACCAAGCATATGGGCAAAATTAGCAGACCAATCAAGATCCTCCTTTGGCTCAATATAGTCCTCATTATGATAATTTCTTCTATAAATATAAGATGCAATTCGAGGTAGCTTAGCAATTAAATTAAGAGCATCTTCAAAAGTAGAATCCCAATATTGTTGCTTATTCACCCCACCCTTATAGGCTTTTGTAAATTCACTTTCATCACGTAAAGATAAAATCGCAATTGAAAATTGTGTCATAGGATGCATATCCTTGGGCAAATTATTAATCACATTAAAGACATACTCTGAAACAAATGCTCTTTTCTCCAATTCTAAACTAATTAAGCGAACATCTTCCTCTGTTGGTAATTCACCTATTAACATCAAATAAAACATGCCCTCGGGCAATGGTTGATTAGAATTTTTTGCTCTAGGTAAAACATCTTGAATCTCAGGCAGTGAATAACCTCTAAAACGTATACCTTCATTAGGGTCTAACTTAGATGTCTCAGTAACCATACTTAACATGCCTCGCATACCTGAATATATTTGCCTTAAACTAATTTCACCAACTATTTTATCACCATATTCATTGACTAAATTCTTAACGCGATTTCTTGATTCATCTATTTTTTCTTCAAATTTTTCTTTTAAATTCTTCATAATCATTTTTTTATATTTGGGAAGCCTTGGTAAATAGCATTGGGACCTAACTTTTCTTCTATTCTTAATAATTGGTTATACTTACTAACTCTATCTGATCTAGAAACAGAACCTGTTTTTATTTGACCAGCACAAGAGCCAACTGCTAAATCAGCAATTGTAACATCTTCAGTTTCTCCTGAACGATGACTAATTACTGTTGTATAATTATTCTTTTTTGCTAATTCTATCGTTTCTAATGTTTCGGTTAAAGTCCCTATTTGATTTAATTTAATTAAAATAGAATTAGCTACAGATTGATCAATACCTTTCTGTAATCTTGTATTGCTAGTAACAAACAAATCATCTCCGACAAGTTGAATACCCGAATTCTGCTTGGTCATTTCAGCCCAACCAGCCCAATCATCTTCATCTAAAGCATCTTCAATTGAAATAATAGGATAACTATCAATCCAAGAAGTCCAAAAACTTACCATATCAGATGAATTCAACTCGTTTCCTCCAAAACAATAGAGTTTTTTGTTTTTATCATAAAATTCTGAAGCAGCAGCATCAATAGCAATAGAAATATCATCCTTCACTTTATAACCTGCATCTATTATGGATAATAAGATGATATCAATCGCCTCTTTATTGGAAACAATATTGGGAGCAAAACCTCCTTCATCGCCGACATTAGTCGAAAAATTTCTCTTTTTTAAATTGTCTTTCAAAGCATAAAAAACCTCTGTGCCCATTCTAAGAGCATCTGAAAAACTATTTGCAGAATTAGGAATAATCATAAATTCCTGGAAATCGATATTATTATCTGCATGCATACCCCCATTTAAAATATTCATCATAGGAACAGGCAAAATAAATTGATCATTAGATAAGTATTCATACAAACCAATTTTTTTTTCTGCTGATGCCGCCTTAGCAACAGCTAAAGAAATTGGCAGAATAGCATTTGCCCCTAGATTTGATTTATTGTCCGTGCCATCTAAAGAAATCATTTTTTGATCAATAAAAGCTTGATCAAAAATATCTAAGCCTAATAATGCTGGTTTTAAATAATTATTAACATTTTGAATAGCCTTAAGAACACTTTTTCCTCTATAGTAATTTAATTTATGATCTCTTATTTCCAAAGCTTCATATATACCCGTAGACGCGCCAGATGGCGCTGACGCCCTACCTAACATGCCATTTTTTGTATATACATCAACCTCTACTGTAGGATTTCCCCTAGAATCTAAAATTTGTCTAGCAATTATATTTTGAATTTTAGACATGAATCTCACTTATATAAAAATCCATATTATCTACAAAGATATCAAAAAGATATCTAGAATCATGTGGGCCAGGAGATGACTCAGGATGATATTGAACAGAAAAACATCTTCGGTCTAAAAATCTAATACCTTCAATCGAATTATCATTTAAATTTCGATGTGTAATTTCGATATTTTTATTTTTCAACAAACTATTCTCATCAATTGAAAATCCATGGTTTTGAGAAGTTACTTCACACTTATTAGTTTTTAGATTTATAATTGGATGATTAATTCCTCGATGGCCTGCATGCATTTTAAATGTCTTCAAACCACCAGCTAAGGCCATTAATTGATGACCTAAACATATACCAAAAACAGGTATTGAAGAAGTTAAAATTTCACGTATCATAGAAATAACACTAGACATGACTGAAGGATCTCCTGGTCCATTAGACAAGAAAATACCTGTTGGCTCAAATGAAGATATCTCATCCAAAGAAGCTGTCATGGGGAAAACCTTAACAAAGGTACCTCGATCAATTAAACATTTTAAAATACTTTTCTTTATCCCAAAATCTAATACTGCAACCCTATATTTAGAATTTTCATCACCCAAAGTATATGCTTTATCAGTTGAAACAAACGATGATAATTCTAATCCTTCCATGTCTGGCACTTCTTTTAATTGATTTTTTAAATGATCTATATTTAAATTATCTGAAGATATTATAGCATTCATGGCCCCCTTATCTCTAATATGGCGAACTAAAGCTCTTGTATCAATATCATAAATACATACTATTTTTTCTTTTTTAAAATAAGATTGAAGATCACCTAAAGAAGCATAACGCGAGTTATGAAAATTAAAATCTTTACAGACTAAAGCTGCAATCTTAATAGAATCTGATTCAATTTCAATATCCGAATAACCATAGTTACCAATATGAGCATTTGTAGTAACCATAATTTGACCATAATAAGATGGATCTGTAAAAATTTCTTGATAGCCAGTCATCCCAGTATTAAAACAAAGCTCACCAACAGAAGTAGACTTAATCCCCGCACTTTTACCAAAAAGTGTAGTGCCATCTGCTAAAATTAATACTGCACGATCTTTCACATTAACAATAGTTAAAATATTTAATCAAAAAAAACCAAATAAGAGAAGAAAAAGTTAATTTTCTTCTTATTCTTTTTTATTCGCTTCATCATCGTCTCCTGTTGGCTCCTCGGCTGTTGTTTCCTCAGCTTTTGGCTCCTTGGCTTTT
>CETI01082370.1_pt1 | contig 45601 bp, 43 predicted proteins | sample 361441 | NCBI WGS metagenome assembly CETI01 (sample SAMEA2622478, study PRJEB7988) | marine metagenome | biome: marine biome (ENVO:00000447); feature: deep chlorophyll maximum layer (ENVO:xxxxxxxx); material: "saline water (ENVO:00002010), including plankton (ENVO:xxxxxxxx)" | depth 90 m | reverse complement strand
TTAGTATATTTATTTTATATATGGTTTTTCCAAAAATAAAAAAACATTTGTCTATTCTATTGATTCGTTTAAATCAAAAAACAGAATTGAGAAGAATGTCTCAAGAAAGAAATAAAAATTTAGATCTTATAATTGAGTCGTTTTTAGATTTGAAATATGGAAAAAACATAGAAAAGTATCTTGAAGTATTTAAAAAATGCGAAGAATACAGAACGCATCTTTTGCATGACAACAGATTTGTTTCCTATAAAATTACAGGCTCTAATAAGACTCAGACAGTTAGTGAAATTTGTAGAAAGGCATCTTCAAAGCCCATTTGGGCTCAATTTCTATTTCTAATTACTAAAAAAATCTCTTCACCAAATATATTAGAAATTGGGACTAATTTAGGTGTCTCTGGAGCATATATTTTGTCTGCATTAAGGAATAAAAAAAACAGTACATTTATTACTATGGAGGGGGTTTCAGACTTTTGCTCAATAGCTGATAATTTTTTTAAATCAATTGATGCGTGTCCAGAGTATGAGATTCGGCAGGGCTTGTATGAGCAGACATTTCCAATCATATTGAATGAAAATCACAAATTTAATTTGTTTTTCATAGACGGCAATCATGATAAGAATGACACTATAAGTTACTTTAATCTTTTAAAGAAAACTATGCAATTTCCATCAATTATGGTTTTTGATGATATTAATTGGAGTGTTGGTATGCAACAAGCTTGGAAAATCATTACTCAAGACAGAAGTATTTCTTATGTTATTGATTTGTATAAATTAGGAGTTATTATTATTGATGATTTAAAGCCCAAAAAAAAATCGGTTTTTCATCTACATCTTCACTATTGAAATGGAGTTATATCAAAATTATTTCAAGTAGTATTTTTTTAATTTATTTTTAAGTCTTTTCACTTTTGGGTCAATAATAATTTGACAATATGGTTGCTTAGGATTTAAAGAGAAATAATTTTGGTGATAATTTTCAGCTAGATAAAAAACTTTAAATTTACTTAATTCTGTTTGTATATTTTTATATATGTTTTCAGACTCTAATTTTTTAATGTATTTCTGGCTAATCTCTTTTTGTTTGTTGGTATCATAAAAGACGACAGATCGATACTGGGGTCCAATATCATTACCTTGCATATTTAATGTAGTTGGATCGTGCGCTAGAAAAAAAATTTCTAATAAAACTTGAAATGACACAATATTGGGGTCATAACTTATTTTACATATTTCCGCATGTTTTGTCTTCCCAGTTGAAACACTCTCATAGTTTGCTGTTTTGGCGACTCCACCACAGTAACCACTAGCGACATCTAATACGCCATTGATGTTCTCAAAAGCAGCTTCAATACACCAAAAGCACCCCCCCCCTAAATAAGCATACTCTATTTTTTGTTCTTGTGACATAAAAAACCATATTATTATTATTATAAATTTCACTTTTTTAATTTAAATTATGCCCTTAGCAAAAAACAAATAAGCCCACTAAATTTGAAGTGGGCTTATTGTTTTGTGGTGCTACCAGGATTCGAACCAGGGACACAAGGATTTTCAGTCCTTTGCTCTACCAACTGAGCTATAGCACCATATTACGGTTTTGCAAATATAATATCTATTTATTAACAAACATAATGGTTCATTTTATAAATTTGTTTCAATAACATTGCAGATATATTATGAATCTAGTATTAGATATTGGAAATACAAATGTTAAATTAGGCTTGTTTGATAAGGGGAAAATGATTGACCATCAATTAGTTGGGTTATTTTCTGAACAGTATTTAAGGGGTTTTTTTGCACAAAAACCTGGGATAAAAAATTTATGTATTTCAAATACTAGTTCTGTTTTCCAAAGTGTAGAAAGTATTTGTAAAGAATTTGGGATAAATTACATTAATGTTGATCTAGAATGCAAGTTGCCCATACTAATAAAATATGATACACCAAACAGTCTAGGTTCAGATAGAATCGCTCTAGCATCCGCGGCGAGCATAAAATATCCCGGAGATATTCTTGTTATCGACTTAGGGACTTGCATTACTTATGATGTTGTATTAAAAAAAACATATATTGGAGGTAAAATTAGCCCCGGCTTAAAAATGAGACTGTTAGCATTAAATAATTACACGGCTTATTTACCCTATGTTGATTTTAAAAGGCCTAAAAATTTAATTGCTCAAAGCACAGCAGAAGCTATACTTTTGGGGGTGTTTGAAGGTATAGTGTCAGAAATAAATAACACAATAGTAAATTATAAATTACGTTATCCGGATATGAGTATTGTTTTAACTGGTGGAGATGTTTCTACATTTCAACAAGATCTTCAAAGTATTAATTTTATTCATCATTATTTGTTAATGCACGGTTTAAATTATATTATTGCATGCAATGAATAGATGTAATTTCTTATTATTTTCTCTTTTTCTATCATTTGGCCTATCATTTGGCCAGGTTAACACTTATTCTCCATACTCATATTTTGGCTATGGTATTCTCCATGAATCTGGGAATACTCAAAATATATCAATGGGTGGACTAGGGATGACACTCATGAGTAATAATAATTTAAATTATGTGAATCCAGCATCATATTCTTTTCTAAAAACAACATCGTTTGATATAGGTGTGAAGTCCTCTTTTATTAAAATGTCTCAAAATGATTTAACTCAGAAAAATTTCATTAGTGGATTATCGATCATAGGACTTGGGTTCCCAGTGTCAGATAAAATAGGAATTGCCGTTGGACTATCGCCATACAGTAGTGTTGGATACAACTTAACAACTACTGACTCACTTATCAATCATGACGAGACCGTTCTTGAATCTGTTTATAATTATCATGGATCAGGGGGCTTAAATAAACTTTTATTTGGATTTGCGTATAATATTCTAGATGCAGAAAACTCCAATTTGTCGATAGGCCTAAATTTTAATTATTTATTTGGCTCTATTTCAAGAGAAACCACTATTCATTCTAATCTAGGAGCCTATTTCAGAGATAAAAGTGATAAAATTATGCATGGATTAAATATTGAAGTTGGGGCAATATATTCTATGCTTATAGAAGAACTTTCAGGCTATGTTTTTAATTGGGGTTTTAAATTACAACCGAAAAGCACCCTTCATTCAAAAGTTAACACCCTATACTCTACTTATTTGGGCCCCGTCTATAATTCTTTAGATACGATAGGCACCAATATTATATTTGAAGAATTGGGCGCTATCAATAAAGATCCATTCCCAGTATCTTATGCTCTCGGATTTAGCCTACAGGATAAGGATCGGAAAAAATGGTTAATTGGCTTGGATTATAATGGGGCTGGGGCATATTCAAGCACAGAGATAAAATATAATTTTTCTTCCGAGGTTATTAGAAATTATCAACAATATCTTTTGGGGGGATTTTTTGTTCCGAATAAATCAGATATATATAATTATTTCAATAGGATAGAATATAGATTTGGGATTAGTTATGCATCCGGGTATCTTGATGTGGGGAATATTGTTGGCAGCAAATCAGACAAATTACAAGATATGTCAATTACATTAGGATTCGGCTTGCCTATGAGCAAAAAACTTTCTACAGCCAACTTAGCATTTAAATATGGCATTATGGGGCATGATGATGAACCCAATTACATTCGAGAAAATTATTTTAGTGTATATATCTCAATGACTTTAAATGAAAAATGGTTTAATAAAAGAAAAATTGAATAATGAAAAAAATAATTGGCATATTAATTTTTATTAGTGGTCTATTATGTGCACAGGGCTTAGACACCAATGAATTTGATCCGAGAAGCTCATTCCCTGTAAATCAATTTGATGTTAATGTGGGGAAATACGGATTAGACACAATTCAATGCGAAGAGAATTTAACTATCTATAATGAATTTTATAAGCAAAAAAGTTATGATTCTGCAGTAAAGTCTTGGTTCTATTTATTTGTTAATGCTCCAAAACGCACAAAAAACATCTATATACATGGTGTCAACATGTATAAAAATTTTATTAAAAATGAAGAAGATAGCCTCAAGAGAGAAATGCTTATAGATAATTTATTAAAAATATATGATCAAAGAAACATTTTTTATCCTGGTCAAGAAGGCTTAGTAATTGGATATAAGGGGGCAGACTTATATCGATATAGAAAATCTAATATAGACGCAGCTAAACAATCGTATGATTTATTGAAAAGATCTTTTAATATTGAAAATGAAAAATCAACTGCTCGAGCTCTAAATTATTATTTTTCTTCTGCTGCCAAATGCTATCAAAATGGAATTCTCACAAAAGAGGACTTAATTGATTTGTTTTCAGAGGTTTCAAATGTTGTAGATTATAAGGATGCTGCAATTAATCAAGTTAACTTTGATCTAAATCAAAAAAGTCAGTTGACCTCTAAAGAATCTAAAAAACTTAAAAAAAATAAGGATGAATTGGAAAAATTAATTAATGTTCGATCAAATATGGAAAAGATATTAGCTCCACATGTCTCTTGTGAGAAACTAGAAACCCTATATCAAGAAAAATTTGAGACAAAGCAAGAAGACCCAAGTTGGCTAGAGCGTGCTGCACAATTATTAAAAAAGGGAGATTGTATAGATACTCAAATATATTTTCAAATTGCGGGAAAACTATATGAATTAAATCCAACTCCCAAGTCAGCATTTTATATGGGATATTTATCTTTAAAGCAAGAAGATTACTCATCTGCAGTTAATTATTTTTCTCAAGCTGTTTCGGGGGAAGATGACCAAATTAAGAAAGCAGATTACCTTTTGTACTTAGCAAAAACATATGCTGCCATGGGCTCAAATGCTCAGGCAAAAAAACACGCTTTACAAGCTAATCAAAATCGATCTGGCTGGGGAGCACCATTTATGCTGATTGGAGATTTGTATGCTCAAACTTCCCGAGCTTGTGGCAAGAATACTGAGAATATGACAGAAAGTGAATTTAGTAAGAGGGTTGGTTATTGGGCTGCACTAGAAAAATATACATATGCTAAAAAGATAGATTCTTCGGTTACAAAACAAGCAGATGAAAAAATTAAACAATATACTGATCAAGCTCCCGATAAAACATCAACATTTCAAATGAATATATTAGATCAGCCCACATATAAAATAGAATGTGGCTGGTATACAGAGGTGGTTCAAAACCCTTATTTTTCTAATTAAACTCAAATAGATCAATCATTTTTTGATGAAGACTTTTTTTTTGATATTATCATTGGTTCTTTTTGTATGTTGTCAAAATAATTTAGATGATGTCAAGTATTCATATTTACAACCTATGGGTGATGATTATGCTAAAGAGATAGAGGTCAATTATTACTTAGATGGCAAACTTGAATTTCAATTAAATGCAGCAGAAATGAATCAGATAAAAGAACCTTTTGAAAAAAGTGTTTTTCCACAGGGTGTTAGTGTTTTTGTTTTTAATAACCATTTAGATACCATTGCAACTATCTTGGCAGATTTTGCTGTTCATGATAAAACAGAGAATATTGTTACAGTTGAAAGAAATGTTGAGCTGATTAATTTAAAAAATGAACAATTACATACAGAAAGGTTATTTTGGAATCAGGGAGAAAGAAAAATATATACGGATGATTTTGTTACGATTAATACGGGGAAACAAATTATTATGGGATATGGATTTGTCACAGATCAAGCATTTACAACATATTCGTTATCTGACATCACAGGGACCATACATCCGTAATTACCGGAGCGTGGAGTTCTTAATCCATATGTAAATGATATTTTTTTCTAATAATTATGATTTTTTCAAAACATCTATCTTTACAAGATTAGATAATTGAGTATATTTAGGTTTCAATGTCGACAGCATATATTATTATTATTGTCACCTTAATTCTGTCCGCTTTTTTTTCTGGGATGGAGATTGCTTTTGTTTCAGCAAATAAGTTGAAAATATTTTTAGATAAAGAACAAGGTAGCTGGACAAATAATCTAGTTTCAAAATTCACAGAAAACCCAACTAATTTTATTATTTCAATGCTAATTGGAAATAATATTGCACTGGTTATATATGGTGTATATATGGCGGATTTATTGGGGCCCGTGATTGCAAAGTATATTATTTCTTTTCCATTTTTCATTCTTCTGATACAGGTCGTTTTATCTTCTTGTTTAGTTTTATTAGTTGCAGAGTTTTTGCCTAAAGTTGTGTTTTCATTATTCCCTAATAAGTTGTTAAAAATATTTGCCTTCCCAGCCATTCTTGTTATTATCATATTATACCCATTTTCTATTTTTGTAAAAATCATTTCTAATTTTTTAATTAAGCTAATTTTTTCTAAATCACCTGTTGATGAAACTCCGGTTTTTAATAAAATTGATTTAGATGAGTACCTAGAGGAACATAATGCAATTGCTAGACAATCTACCAAAGGAATAGACACGGAAGTGGAAATACTACAAAATGCATTAGAATTCCCAAATATTAAAGTGAGAGACTGTATGATTCCAAGAACAGACATTGTGGGCATCAATATTAATGATAGTGTTAAAAATTTACGCAACAAATTTATTCAAACAGGACATTCTAAAATCTTGGTATATAAAGAAAATTTAGACAATGTGATTGCGTATGTACATTCATATGAATTATTTAAAACCCCAAAATATATTAAAGATATTTTATTGCCTATTTCCTTAATACCTGAAAGTGTTTTAGCGAAAGATGCATTGGATAAATTAATAAAAGATCGACGTAGCGTTGCTTTGATTGTAGATGAATATGGGGGAACCTCGGGTCTAGTATGTATAGAAGATATTCTTGAAGAGCTAGTTGGAGAAATAGAGGATGAGCATGATGAAGTTACTTTTTTGGGGAGACAAATTGATGAAAAAAAATATCATTTATTAGGCAAGCATAAGTTAGACGAGCTCAATGAGCAATATGGATTTCAATTTTCTCCTTCCGAAGAATATGATACGCTTAGTGGATTTATTATTAGTAGCATTGGACGAATCCCTAAAAACCAAGAAATTATCGTCTTAAATAAGTATGAATTTAAGATTTTAAAAATTAATGATAATTTTATAGAGGAGGTTATTCTTTGTGTCCTTTAGAAGAATAATTGTATATTCGTATTCCAAAATTTTTATATTATGACCTTAAATGACATCAGAAATCGATCTGGCCTACTTATCCTTGTAATTGGTGTGGCGATGTTAGGTTTTATTCTCACTGACCTGATGAATTCTGGGACATCATTATTCCAGAAAAATCAAAACTTATTACTGAAAATAGATAACAAGGAAATAACCTTTACAGGTTTCGAAAAAGAATTAGAACAAGCAATTAACGTTAAATTTGCTAATAATTTTGGCTCAGTTAACATTAATGAGTCCCAACGAAATAGTGAAAGAGATTTATTGTGGAATCAAAAGCTAGAAGAGGTGTTGTTTTCAGAAAAGTTTAGTGATTCTGGAATAATCGTAGGTGATGTTGAGTCTTGGGATTTAATCTCGGGAGAAATTACGGGTAATCAGGCACAGTTATTCGGATATTTTTTTAGGGATCAAACTGAATCAGGAGATTGGAATCAATATGATCCTGAAATGATCCAGAATTGGATTGAAATGGGTAGTGATAACCCACAGTGGTTTCGGTATCTTTTTTTTAAAGAAAATACTATAAGAGAAAGAGCATTCTTAAAATACTACAATGCAGTTAAAAAAGGCTTGTATGCTACCAATAATGATGCAAAGACATATTATAAGAGACAGACACAGACAAATAGTGGAAAATATATTTTTATTCCTATGAAGTTTGAAAAATCTGAGATAGAAGTTTCAGAAAAAGAGATTAAACAATACTATAAAAATAACCAATCAGAATTTCAAAACTATCCCAATCGAGAGATAAGTTATTTTGTATTTAATTTAAATGCCAGTAATACCGATAAAGAGGAACTTATTAATGAAATGAATGGCTTGATAGGAGACAAGAAAGTATTTAATAAACGAACCAACACTGAGGAAATAGATTTCGGATTTGAGAATACAGTTGATGTTGAAGGTTTTATTAATCAATACGGTGATAATAAGTACATCGTGAATAATATTTCTAAAATTGAGTTTGAAAAATCCGTTTCTGATAAGAAATTGAACGTGCAAAATAATATTATTCGACCATATATTGATAAAAATGTATGTAAAATAGGTAGAATTATTTCTTCCAATAAAGATAGTTTAGAGATTGTATATTTAACAAGAGACCTCTACGCTAGTGATCAAACATTAAATAAAATTTATTCAGATGTTTACGACATCATAAGCAATAATAAAGTGATTGATGATATTGAAAGTTTTGCTACCAAACAGAATATTCCCCCTAGAACAGTTAAGTTAGAGAAGATGGATCAATCTGTTCCGGGCCTTGGGATTAACAGGCAGATTGTTCGGTGGGCATTTAATGAAGAAACTAATTTAAATGAACCCATGTTTTTTGACTTAGAAGATAAATACATTATTTCAGTCTTGTCTTCTGTTTCGGAAAGTGACATTGTGCCCATTGAATTAGCTCATGACAATATTAAATCAATTATTGAAAATCAAAAAAAGGGTGAATTAATTATAGATAAAATCAATCGTCTTAATTCGAATAGCCTTTTGGATTTGGCAAATGAATTTAGTGTCACCATAAAAGAGGTTACTCAGTTAAAGATAAATTCTGATATTTTTTCTTCTGAGGGCTATAATCCGGAAGTTGTAGGGGCCTTTATTGGATCTAAAACGGAGGAGGTTTCAATCCCTGTTGTTACAGAAAAAGGAGTATTCGTTTTCCAGAAAGATAACGAAACAAGCATTAATTACCCCTCTAATATGGAAAGGTATCAAAAAGTGTTAGGTGGTGAGTATGACTCCAAGGTAGATGCATTATTAGTTGAAACTCTTAAAGAAAATAAAGAGGTTATTGATAATCGATTCAATTTTTATTAAAATCGTTCAATTCTATATGTATCGAGCTTAATAAAAGTGAATAATAGAATCGAGAATGCTAACAATGAGGACCCTCCATAACTAAAAAATGGTAAAGGAATGCCAATAACGGGCATGAGCCCAATTGTCATGCTGATATTAATTACTACATGAGCAAATAGGATTCCCCCTAAGGAACATCCTAAAATTCTGCTAAATCTAGATGTTTGTTGCTCACTTAACATAAAAATACGTAGGATAAGTATTGTAAATAGGGCAATCACCATCAGACTGCCTAAGAAACCAAACTCTTCCCCAATAGTGCAGAATATAAAATCCGTATTTTGTTCAGGAACAAAATTAAATTTAGTTTGCGTACCCTTTAAATAGCCCTTCCCAATTATTCCTCCCGATCCTATTGCAATTAATGACTGGTTTAAATTATATCCAGAACCTAAATCATTCTTTTCTTTTCCAAGAATGATATCAATTCGCTCTTTTTGATGTGGTTGTAGTATATTTTCATATGAATAATTAACACCACTAATTAAAGAGGCATTGAGAATAAAAAATAATAATGCAGGGATAAATGTTTTTTTATATCTCTTTAAGAAATATGCAAACATCAAGGTAGGAATTGTCAGAAACAAGACAGTATAATTCACGCCTATTATAATAGTTAACAGTGACATTATTGTTACTGTTATTATACTTAGTATATATCTCAAAGGCAGCCCTTCTCTAAAAAACATAATTATTAATGATCCATAAATTAATGCAGATCCGGCATCTGGTTGTTTTAGTATTAATAAGAAGGGAATAAAAATCAGAGAAATGACAATTAGTATATCTTTAGATTTATTTAAGTAAATATCTTTATCATGTATAAATTTTGAAATTGCTAAAATCGTTCCAACTTTTGCAAATTCAGAGGGTTGTAAGCCGAATGGGCCAAAATCAAACCATGCTTTTGCGCCCCCCACTTCCTTTCCAACAAATAGTACTAGGATTAGTGATATAATGCACAATATATATATTAAATATGTTAAGCGGATAATTAGCTTGATGTCAATGAATAATATAATGACATTTAATAATAATGAGAAAATAATAAATATCAATTGCTTCATTGCTAGACTTCTTGTTGACAAAAAGGTCGCTTCAGATTCGGGGTTGTAGCTGCTCGAATAAATACTAAACCAGCCCAAACAAATGAGAATTAAATATATTAGGACCGTGAACCAATCTATTTTATATGATTTTATTGTACGCATTTAATAATTCACATTTTTATTTTTAATTTTCTTTTCTAATTCTTTTCTTTCAACCTGATTGTTAATATATTTTTCAATACAAAGGCTACCTATGGGCGTAGCAGTTTCACTTCCCCATCCACCATTTTCCACATATACAGCTATTGCAATTACTGGATTTATTTTTGGAGCAAAAGCAATAAATATTGAATGATCTTCTCCATGTGGATTTTGTGCTGTTCCTGTCTTTCCACAAATTGTCACATTGCTTAATTTTCCAGATTTAGCAGTTCCATATTTGCCATCAACAGCTGTTTGCATTCCATAAATCACAGGGGAAAAATATATTGAATCAACACTGCAATATATTTTTTTAGAAAACCGAATATCAACACTATCAGTGGAATGATTAATGAGCTTTATTATATGTGGTGTTTTATAATAACCCCTATTGGCTATTATCGATGCAAGATTTGCCATTTGTAATGGTGTCATAAGCAATGCATCTTGGCCAATTCCTAATGAGATGCAAGTTGACGCACCCCATCTTTTTTTACCATATATATCATCATAGTATTCTGCGTTTGGGATAAAGCCACTTTTTTTGATATAAAAATTATTATCAAAACTGTTATTTAATCCAAATGACTCGACATGTTGATGCCATTTTTTGAGCCCATCAGAGGAACTCTTGTATTTGCTAATAATATCATCAAATGTCGAACAGAAATATGCATTACATGATTGAGCAATAGCTTGTCGGAGATTTAATGGTGATTTATGTTTATGGCAACCAATATGTAAAATAGATTTATAATCCCATCCATCATTACATTGAAATAATGTTCCAGCGGTAAGAGTTTTTTCTTGTAGTCCAATTAGGGCATTAATTAATTTAAATATTGACCCTGGAGGATAAGAGGCTGTAATAGACCTGTCGTATAATGGTTTCCCAGGATCTAAATACAATTTTCTAAAATTAGAACCACGATTATTGCCAATAAACATGTTTGGATCGTAGCTAGGGGAAGACACCAAACATAAAATTTCTCCGCTATTTGGTTCAATTGCAACAATACTTCCTCTTTTTCCTTGCATTATTTTTTCCGCATATTTTTGTAATTCCATATCAATTGTTAGTGTGATATCGCCCCCGGGATTAGAAAGTGTATCATAAGAACCATCTTCAAATGCTCCCTGTTGTTTTCCAAAAACATCTACAATTCTTCTTTCCACTCCTTTTTCTCCTTTTAGAATTTTTTCATAAATTTTTTCTACTCCAGTTACTCCGATTAAATCTTCACGATTATATTCTCCATGTTCTTTTAATAATTTCGGGGTAATTTGACTTATATAACCAAAGATATTTCCACCAAATCTTGTTGTATACTCCCGAATATATTTTGGTTGTGGATAGAAACCTTTAAAAAAGTGTAAGTTTTCTTGAATATCTGCAAATTGTTGTTTGTCAATACCCTTTAAAAATATCGAGGGTTTATAATAGGAGTATTTGTTAGCTGACTTGATTTTTTTTTCAAAATCTTCAATAGAGATCTTGAAAATACTACAAAAAAATAATGTGTCAATTTGACTTGATACTTGATATGGGACAATCATGATGTCATGGGCAATTTGATTTGACACAAGTAGTTCATTGTTTCTATCATAAATCCATCCTCGTTCAGGGTATTTGATAATTTTTCTAATTACATTATTTTGAGCTGATAATTTATAGGATTGGTTAAGAATTTGGATAGAAAATAACTTGATAAGTATAAATAAAAAAGCTACACAAACTAACATTATGATGCCATACTTTCGGTGTGTATAAAAATCGTATTTTCTCATGTTTTTTGTATACTAAAAAGTTTATGTATCAGCAATAGTATTACTGTAAACATTGTGCTTGTCAATGTAACTTTTAGAATAGAAAAAAACTGATTAAAATTAAATTGATCTAAAGCAAATAAAGTGAAATGGTGTATAAAAACAAGATAAAAAGAAAAGATCAAAAATTGATTTATTGATAAATTTCGAATTTCAAATTCTTCTTCACTATCCTTCATGGAGTTTCCTTTTCTTACCCATAGTATTTTCAAATAACCAATCAATACACTAGCAAATGCATGCACACCATATGAGTATGAAAATACATCTATTACAAACCCAATTAAAAAGCTTAAAAAAAGTGTTTGAGCACTGGAATTCTTACTTGGGATGGCGAATATAAAAATCACATAATAATAAGGGTTAATATATCCACTAAGTTGAATATTATTTAAGATAAATACTTGAATAAAAGTAGCCCAAAAAAACAATTTTAAATTTTTCATTTCTATAATTTTTTTTCAATAGAATCCCGTTCAGATTTAAATAACTCATTCATAATATAGACATATTTAATATTTGTGAAATCAACAAATAGATTTACAGATATGTTTAAGAAATTTGTATTAGACTGATTTGTGTAGCCTATGACCTCTCCTATATTAATATCAGCCTTTAAAATATTAGAGTATCCGCTTGTTACAATTGTATCTCCTATTTTAACTTTTGCATGTTTTGGAATATCATGTAACTGAACTATTGCGGGCTTTTTACCGTTCCAGCTTAAAGTCCCATAATGACCAAGGTGTTTAATTTTTGCACTTACCATTAGCTCTGTATTAAGAATACTAATAATAGTGCTGAAATTTTCAGAGTTAGTATGGGTAATTCCAATTAAATTGCTCAAGTGATTGACAGCACCCATATTTGGTTCGACGCCATGTTTTTTGCCAGAATTTATGGTTATAAAATTTTGTTTTTTATTCCAAGAATTCCGCACAATTTTTGATCGTATAATAATCGTAGAATCCCTATGTGTTGCATTGTTAAATTTTGTGTTATTATTTAGTTCCGATATTCTTTTCATAAGAAAAGTATTTGCCTCCAAGAGCTCTTTGTTATCTTCTTTTAGGCAGAAATAATCTTTTATCTCTTGTTCTTTGTCAAAGAAAAATGATCGTAAGTTTGTGGCTTTTTTTGAAAAATTAGATTCTGCAACAAAATTATTAGATACAAATAATTTTAAAGAAACACATTCTAGAAAAATGAATAGAAAAAACACATGATTTTTTATCAGTAGTTGAATAATTCTACTCATATTATTTACCTCATTAAAACACCATCATATTGCTCAATATTTTTCAATGCAATCCCAGTTCCTCTAACAACCGCTCTTAGTGGGTCTTCCCCAACATAAACGGGCAAATCAGTTTTCTTTTGGATTCTAGCATCCAGTCCTCTTAACATGGCGCCACCTCCAGCAAGATATATCCCACTGTTATATATATCAGCAGCTAATTCTGGAGGGGTCATTGCAAGCGCTTGCATAATTGCATCCTCAATTTGCTTTATTGAGGCGTCTAAGGCTCTTGCAATTTCTTTATAAGACACTTCGACAGCTTTTGGCTTGCCTGTTGTTTGATCTCTGCCCTGCACCTCCCAATTTGGCGGTATTTCTTTGTCCGTTTCTTCTAAATTTTCGATTGCCGATCCAACTTCAATTTTAATTCTTTCTGCTGATCTTTCTCCGATCACCAAGTTGTGACTTTTTCGCATAAAGTATTCGATGTCCGCTGTAAAAATGTCCCCAGCCACTTTAATCGACTTATCTTTTACAATACCACCTAATGATAAAACCGCAATTTCTGTGGTTCCACCACCAATATCAATAATCATATTACCTCTAGGTTCCTGAACCTCAATCCCCATTCCAATCGCAGCAGCCATGGGTTCATGAATAAGGTATACTTCTTTAGCGCCTGAAATTTCTGCAGAATCTCTTACGGCTCTTTTTTCAACTTCTGTAATGCCTGATGGGATACAAATTACCATTCTCAAAGATGGAGACCACAGTTTATTTTGTAACGATGGAATACTCTTTATAAATTCTTTTATCATTTGTTCCGCTGCATCAAAATCTGCAATAACACCATCTTTTAAGGGCCTATTTGTCTCAATACCTTTATGAGCCTTCCCATGCATTTGTTGAGCCTTGCTGCCAACAGCAATTACTTTTCCACTACGTAGTTCAGTAGCCACAATCGAGGGCTCGTCAACAACGACCTTATCATTATGAATAATTAAAGTGTTTGCAGTGCCTAGATCAATGGCAATATCTTCTGTAAAAAAATCAAAAAAGTTCCACATAATTAATGTTTAAAGTGTCTATTTCCAGTGAACAACATAGCCATTTTATGCTCATTGCAATAATTGATCGATAATTGATCATTCTTAGAGCCCCCTGGTTGAATAATAGCCTTGATACCTTCTTTATGTGCAATCTCTACACAATCAGGAAAAGGGAAAAAAGCATCTGATGCCATTACAGCGTTTTCTAGTTTGAAGCCAAAATAATTTGCTTTTAATATGGCTTGATTTAATGCATCTATTCTAGAAGTTTGACCACAGCCTGAAGCTAGCAACTGGTTATTTTTTACTAATACAATTGCATTAGATTTTGTGTGTTTACATATTTTGCTGGCAAATATTAAATCATTCATTTCTTCTTTAGATGCATTTATGTTTGAGACTGTTTTCAAATTATCACCGTCTGTAATTAAATCTTTTTGTTGTAAAAGGACTCCATTTAAAACTGAACGAAATGACACACTCTCTAATTTAGCATTTTTTTTCCTCAAAATAATACGGTTTTTTTTAATTTTTAATAATTCTAATGCCTCCTTTGAAAAGTCTGGAGCAATTAAAACTTCAAAAAATAATTTATGAATACTTTTCGCAACATCTAAGGAAATTTCCCTATTTGCTATTAAGACACCTCCAAAAGCTGATATTGGATCCCCGGCTAATGCTCTTTCCCATGCTTCCATCAGGTTTTCACTTGAGCTAAAACCACAAGCATTATTATGTTTTAATATTCCGAAAGAAGGGCGTGTAAATTCGCTCATTAAATTAACTGCAGCATCAATATCTAATAAATTATTATATGATAAATCTTTGCCGTTTAATTGTTCAAATAAGTCATTCAATTTTCCATAATATATTCCTTTTTGATGTGGATTCTCCCCATATCTCAACTGTTTTGAGCTTAAAATACTTTGTTTAAAATTTTTTGGCAGAATCAAATCCTTGTTTTTTTTCATATCGAAATATGTAGCAATAGTAGTTTCATAATTTAAAGTCACATTAAACGCTTTTTGTGCAAATTTTAATCGATCACCTATTTCTGTACAGCCATTCTTTTTGATAATTAAATCGACAGCAGAGTCTAAATAATCAATTGCTGGGACAATTAAAATATTTTGATAATTTTTAGCAGCAGCCCTAATTAAAGAGACACCACCAATATCAATTTTTTCAACAATTTCATGGTGATCTGCTCCGCTTTCCAAAGTTTCTTGAAACGGATATAAGTCGATTAAAACCATATCAATTTTGGGAATATTAAATTGGGCAAGGTCTTCTTTGTCATTGACGTTCTCGTCTCTATTTAAAATTCCTCCAAAAATTTTTGGATGCAGTGTCTTTACTCGGCCACCTAAAATAGATGGATAATTAGTGATGTTCTCTACGCCGATGACTTTGAAGCCTTGATTTTCTAATATTTTTTTAGTTCCTCCAGTTGAGATGATCTCAACTTTATATTTATTCAGGAGTCGAGTCATTTTAGGAATAACACTTTTATTATAAACAGAGACAAGAATGGTTTTAACTTTTTTCATACTTTTTATCAGCCATTAATAGCAATAACTTCATCGATTTGGTTTGGAAATGCTTCTTTTAATAAGACTTCAATTCCACTTTTTAAAGTCAGCTGTGAAGATGGGCATCCACTACAGGCACCCTTTAAGAATACTTTCACTATTTTATTTTCACATGAAACTAATTCAATATCGCCTCCATCCATTTGGATATTAGGCTTAATGTTAATATTGATTATATTTTCCACCTCTTTTTCAAATTCAGATTTGGTATTCTTTTTTAAAGAATCATTTTCATGCATCTCGTGCAAATCAACAATTTTAACTCCATTATTTAACTGTTCCTGAATAAATATTCGAACTTGATTTGTAATAGCATCCCATTTGACCACTTCATGTTTTTTAATAGATATATAATTATTAGATATAAAAATTTCTTGCACAAATGGAAATGAGAATATTTTTTTTAATAATGGCCAGTTAGATGTTTCATCAACATTTAATGCCTCTTTAGATATTGTTGTGAGCACTTTATTAGAAACAAATTTCATAACCGTTGGGTTTGGAGTAGATTCCGCATAAATAATAAAGGGTGTTTCTTGTGACATTTTGGATCAGAATAATAATTTTAAATAAGTATTGTTAAGATAATAATAATTTTATGAAAAAATATTTTCTTCTTTTAGAATTATTGCTGACGGAAAAAATAATTTTGTTTTTTCTTGAAAATTAGTAGTGTAGTCAGAAACATAAAAATCGTGCTTGTTTATTTTTCTATTTTCAATTAATAGGTTTTCTTTTTTCAGTTTTTCTTTCATGAGTGGGCCGATGTATTTGGAGACATTGAATAAGATAATTTTATTATTATAATAATTTAAAATTAACTGTGTAATTAGGGGATAATGGGTGCATCCTAAAATAAGTGCGTCAATATTTTTTAGTTTTTCATTACTCAAATAAGCATCTACAACTTTTTGTTGATATGATTCATCGGCATCTTCTTCAATAAGGCTAGCTAAAAGTGGTGTTGCTAGTGACGAAACGCTAATATCCTGTCTTCTTGCTTTAATTTTTTTTTCATAAGTGTTAGCTGATATAGTTGCTCTAGTACCAATTACGCCGATACGTTTTATTGATGGCTTATCAATTATAGCATTTATTAAGGGGTCGATTACATTAATTAAGATGCACTTTGTGTCAGTTTGGTCGGTTAATTGTTTTAGAGCTGTTGATGATGCGCTATTACATGCAATCACAATTGCTTTACAACCTTTTGTTAAAAGAAAATGCGCAATTTTCTCAGAATAATAAATAATTTTGTTTGGAGACTTGTTACCATATGGAAGGTGTTGGGTATCCCCAAAATAAATTATTTTTTCGTTAGGCAGTGATTTGCTAATTGCATGAGCAACAGTTAGCCCACCAACACCAGAATCAAATATTCCTATGGGTCGATTAGGATTCAATAGTTCCTTAAGTCTTATAAATTAAGTTTTGCTTTTACTAGCTCAGTGAGATCGTAAGAGTCGTTTTTATAAACCATTCCACCTTGTAGTCCAACAATATCAAACACATAAGAGTACCCTTTCTCTTCAGCTACTTCATCAATCGCATTTTGTATTTTTGTTAATATGGGTTCAAATAACTCTGCTTGTTTCATTTGAATACTCTGTTCAGCTGATTGCTCAAATAAAACAATTCTCTCCTGTAAATTTTCTAGACTTTTAAGCTTATCATTTCTTACTGCCTCATTCATTGTTTCTTGATTAATTTGAAATTCTTTTTGTTGAGTTTCAAATTCTTGCATCATAATTTGGCCTTGTTCTTGTAAGCCCTCTAGTTCAGCCTGTAGAGCTAATTGTGCCGTTGATGCTTCTGGCATTATAGACAGAATATCTTGTGAATTTACGTGGCCAAATAATTGTTGACCAAAACTCGTTATTGAAATTAATAGACATATAACTGTTGTAGTAAGTTTCATTTTCATTTTTTCAATTTTTATATATTAATAACCTAATTTTTCTAATATCTCATCACTTTTATTTAACTCTTGATTCGCAAATAACATAATTAAATCAGAAGACTTGTCAAGGATAATGTCATATTTCCCTTTTTCCGCAAAATCAGCAATAGCTCCATAAATTAAGTCTTGAATAGGCTTGATCAATTGATCTTGTTTTTTATATAATTCCCCATCAGGACCAAATCGTTGCTTCGTTATAGCTTTTATTTCTTTTTCTTTTTGAATAATTATTTCTTCCCGACTTCTTTTTGTTTCCTCTGGCAGCAAATACTGCTCTGCTTGGTATTTTTGATATAATCTTTCTACCTCTTCCTTTAACATATCTATTTCTTCTTGCCACTCCAATGAAACATTGTTGAGTTCTTCTTGTGCAGTGTTGAACTCAGGGATTTTTTCTAAAATATATCGACTATCTACATATGCAATATTTTGAGCTTGCACACACAGATTTATAAGTAATAAAAGAATAAATAATTTTTTCATATTTTTTTCACAAATTTACTAAATTAAAATTGCTGACCAATTGTTAATTGTGTTACTAACCTACTGATATCTCCTTTCTGTTCAAGATAATCAAATCCATATCCAAAATCAACTCCAATTAAGCCAAACATTGGCATAAAAATTCGAACACCAAAACCTGCAGACCTTTTAACTTCAAAGGGTTTAAAATAGCTAATGCTTTCCCAGGCATTTGCAGCCTCTGCAAAGCATAATGCATATATTGTTGTTGTTGGATTTAATGAGATAGGATATCTTAATTCTGCCACATATTTACCATATATTGGCATACCAGGGTAATCTCGATCACTATATGAATTTGGTTCACTTAATAAAAATGCATTATCATATCCTCGGACACCAATATGATCTCTACCAAATAAGGAATAAGTTTGTTGCATTAGGTCACCTCCGACAAAAAACTTGCCAAATGGGGGATCCCCAATATCATCATTATATGCTGACAAAAAACCAAACTCAAACCTTGTTTTTAAAACAAGGTCGCCTTTAATTACACTATACCATTCGCCACTTGTTTTAATTTTATAATACTCTAATAAGTCAAATTTCTCATTAAGATCCATATTAGCATAGTCCTTATTATTAAATAAAGAGTATGGAGGTGTGAATTCTAATCCAAATGAGAATGTAGATCCAGAACGAGGATAAATTGGATTAAACACAGAGCTGCGCTTTATGGTAGTAGCAAAATTAATGTCAGTTGTTACTCCCTCTAATCCAATCGGAATCCCACCCCGTTGCCAATTTTCGATATTGTATCGATCAACATTAAAACTATTATGAACTGTAAAGTAATCATCTGGCCATTTCAGTCTTTTCCCTAAGCCAATACTGAATCCAAGTATTTCCATCTTCTCCTCTAATAATATTGTCTCATCTGCCAAGACTTCAGTAATTGAATTTGGAGAGCTTTGAGAATAAGATAAAGAAGTTGTAAATGAATTTGGACTTTTCCCTCCTAGCCAGGGCTCTTGAAAAAGAGCTCTATAGGTTTGGTATGCAGTTCCATAAAAATGTGCATTTAATTGAATTTTTTGTCCATCTCCTGTTGGCAAAGGAGACCATGTTGTTTTGTCTTTTATCCCTTTTGTAGAAAAATTATTAAAACTAACTCCAATTTGACCTACAAATCGCCCTCCTCCGTATCCTCCAGACATTTCAATTTGGTCAGCAGGCTTTTCCTCAACAACATATTCAATGTCTACATTTCCAGTTTTTGGGTCAGGCATTGGATTTACACCTAAAGCTTCTGGGTTAAAGAATCCTAATCGATTGAATTCCTCTTGAGTTCTAATAATATCGGATCGTTTAAATAATTTTCCTGGGAGTGACCGGACCTCTCTCATGATTACGTGATCATTAGTTTTAGTATTACCCACAACACTAACATTATTAATAATTGCTTGATTCCCTTCTCTCATTTGCATCTCAAGGTTAATAAAATTCCCATCTTCAATGGCGCTTTCTATGGGATTTACTTGAAAAAATAAATATCCATCATCCATATATAGAGCACTTATGTCATCGCCATTTTGACTCATATTTAGTCTCGCGTCTAATAATGTTTCATCGAACACATCTCCTTTTTGTATCCCTAGTATTTCTGTTAATTTTTCAGAATCATACTTTGTGTTTCCAAGCCACTTTATGTCTCCAAAAAAATACTTTTCTCCCTCATTGATCTGGATATTTAATTTAATTTCTTTTTTATCTGTAATCTCAGTATTTTCTTCGACAATAGTAGCATCTCGATACCCTTCCTGCTTATATAAATTAAGAATATTTAATAAGTCAGTTTCATACTTTTTTTCTATTAACTTAGATGTTGATAGTAAATATCTTAATCCTGTTTCACGTGTATCTTTCATGGCTTTTTTTAGTTTTGAAGCCTTAATATTTTGATTCCCTGAGAAATTAATTTCTTTAATTTTGACTCTCTCATTTTTATTAATATTAAATTCAAGAATAACCTTTCTTTTGTTAATGGAATCAGCGATAGAATTAATATCACATGTAGTATTTAAAAATCCTTTTTCAACAAAGTATTGCTTGATTTTTTGTTTACTTGTTATGATTGTATTTGGCGTTACGGCCATTCCAGGATAAAAATCTAGCTGTTCTCGGATACTCTCCTCTTCTCCTTTTTTTATGCCATTGAATTTAAATTTTGTTAAACTTTTCGCTGCCTCTAAATATATTTCAAGAACAATCTCTTTTTCATTTTTTCCCCTTTTGGATATTTGAATGTCAGAAAATAAATCTTGATGCCATAATGTCTTTAGCCCCTCAGTTATTATTTCACTTGGTATATGAATTTTTTGTCCAATTGACAAGTTCATGATTTTTAAGATTGATTTTTTGTCAATAGCATGATCTCCGGACAATTCCATATCCCCTAAAATATATTGCCTTTTTTGTGTTGTTGGCCAGTTTTCTGCTTCTTGTCCAAAAACAAAAATAAATGGCGTCAATAATATTAATATTGTTTTAAATAGTCTCATTGTTGATTTGTGCTGTTGTTTTTCCAAATCGTCGTTCTCTTTTTTGGTACTCAAAAATAGCCATATATAATTCTTCTTCATCAAAATCCGGCCATTTTTTTTCACTAAAGTATAATTCTGAAAACGCAATTTGCCATAATAAAAAATTGCTAATTCGTTTTTCTCCACTTGTTCGGATTAATAATTCAGGGTCTGGCAAATTGGCTGTCTGCAAGTGGTTGCTGAGTATTTTCTCTGTTATAGGCTCAATATTTCCATTTTTTTTCATTTCAATAATGTTATTAATCGCGTCCACGATCTCGTCTCTAGCACTATAACTTAATGCTAATGTTAAGGTTAATGCTTTGTTATTTTTTGTTACTTCTACCATTTGGTCTATAGATTCTTGAGAATCTTTTGGCAAGTCACTGATGGAGCCAATGACATTAATTTTAATTTTATTTTTTAAAAAATGTTTTTGATTTTTTTTAATTGTTGATATGATGAGCTTCATCAAAAGATTTACTTCTTTTTTGGGTCTTTTCCAATTTTCTTTTGAAAATGCAAATAGAGTTAAATACTTAATTTTAATTTTAATAGAGCTTTCTACAATTTTTTTAATCACTCGGACACCTTCTAAGTGGCCAAAAAATCTTTTTTTCCCCCTTTCTACCGCCCATCTTCCATTGCCGTCCATAATGATAGCAATGTGAGAGGGAATATTGTTGCTATTTAAATTTTGAAAATTATCCATTTAATAAGTAATAATGTCACATCCTTGACTCGGATCTTTTATGCTATAAATAAAAGCTATCCCCAAAAAACCATATTTGTCATTTGTGTATGGGTCCCCTCTTTGAAATCCATCTACGAATACTGCGTCTGTATCTGCTGCTAAATCGATTGCTAATTCACTTAATGTATTTTGATCTACATATTTTGTGCTTACATCATCAATATAGTCAGTAAATGTAATTCTCCAGCCCATATTGACGCTTATTGTTAAAAAGTCATAAATATTAAATTTATACCCAATGCCAAATGGAATAGATGTTCCGGTTAATTTATATAATTCTGTTGACCTTTTTAGATTTGTGTCTTGCCCCTCAGTTCCCAGTGGCCTTAAACTATACCAATTGTCATTTAATTGTTGTGTTGGATTAAAAAAGAATCTGCTGATGCCAGCAAATACGAAAGGTGTGTGATTATATTCAGGATCTCGACTTAAATAGGGCCGAAAATTAAATTCAGTTATGAAGCCTAATTCAGTTATTTTTGATTTAAAATGAAGGTTTCTTTCAAGTGAAAACAAATCATTACTTCTGACATCATCAGCAGAGATAGAGCCCTGATAGATTGATATATTTACGCCAAAGTGGTAATTAAAATTTCGTTTAAACTGAAACCCCATAACAGGCTTACTATTTAACAATATATATTCTTCATCATCATACCCAACATCTCCATGGAATAGACTGCCTCCTAAAAAAACACCAATTTCATTAGTTTGTCCACTGATTTTGCTAAACGAGCAACAGCTTATGAGGATTGTAGACAGATAATATTTTATAGTATTATTCATTGTTGCGCTTATCTAGTCCCCAAAGTAATTTTTCTCTTAATGTTTTTGAATAATTTATTGAATCTATCTCCACTAACTTAATATTATAGGATGCTTTTTTTATTCTTATAGAGAGGTTTTTATTTATATATTGACTCCTCGAGTCCATAGATAAAAGATATTTTCGGATATTCTTGTCAAGAACCTCAATGGTAATGACATGTTCGTCGGAAATGACTAATGGTCTAACATTTAGATTATGAGGAGCAATTGGTGTAATGACAAAATTGTTTGACCCAGGCATTATAATAGGCCCCCCGCAACTTAATGAATATCCAGTTGATCCCGTTGGTGTTGAGACAATAACACCATCAGCCCAATAGGTGTTCAGGTATTCTTCATTTAGTAGGACCTTTATATTAATCATAGATGTATTCTCTTTAGCACAAATAGAAATTTCATTTAATGCAAAAGGGTTTTGAATGATATTATTATTAGATGCAATATTTAATAGTGTTCGCTTACTCAATTTATAATTTTTATTAGTTAGGCTGTCTAATAATGTTGATAATTTGTTTTTTGAAATAGTAGCCAAAAAACCTAGTCTACCAGTATTAATCCCGACAATTGGTGTTTCTGAATTTTTGACAATTGTAGATGCGTCTAATATAGTTCCATCTCCACCAAAACAAATTAAATAGTCAATTTTTCCATTTATTTCATCTATACTAGATATCGTTCTAATGCTGTGATTATTGTATTTGGCTATATCTTTTTTAATATGTTTATAAAAAGATGTAGTATATAAGACTGTATATTTTTTATTATATAACTCTTTAATAAAACACTGTATTTGAGCATTAATTTGTTTCGAGTTTTTTTTGCCATGCAATAAAAATATCATAATCTATGTGTTCAGGTATTTTATGAAAGATTCAAATCTGTCATCTAATTCATTTCTTTTTATTTCCGGGGAAAAGGTGTCGATAATCTCGTAGTCATATCTCGAAAGAGTTTGTGTGATAAGCTGATTGTTGTTGCAATTAATTAAGAAATGGATATAAATTTTTTCTTTTTTCATTTCGGAAAAAAAGGCCATAATTTTACCATTATTTTCTTCAATTAATCTAGATGTTTCATGAATCATGAAATCTTTTTTATTGACGCTTATTGTAATAATAAAGCTATTATCATAGTTCAGTTCACCTATTTTCCCTATAACATCAGAAGGGGATATATACCCGGAATATAATTTTTTTGAATCTAAAACAGGTATTATAGAAAGATTATTTTCGGCTAACATTTGAATACATTGAAAAAAATGCGCATTTGAAAAAAGAAAAATATTCTTCAGGTTTTTCCGCATCTCCATTAGGGATGCTTGTAAGTTTTCCATATTTAAAATACTATCTTCTTCAATCAATCCTAAAAACTTATTGTTTTCATCCACAACAGGAAGCTCTGATATTTTGAATTCTTCCATAATAGCCAGTGTGTTGATTGCCGAATCCTTCAATGTTGCTGGCACAAAATCTCGTCTAATAATTTTTTCAATCATTATATTACTAAATTATATAACAAACTTACTATTTTTAATGTTATTTAATTATTCATTTATGACGAAGTTAAGTGTTAATGTTAATAAAATAGCGACCTTAAGAAATGCAAGAGGAAATAATATACCAAATGTGGATTTAGTCACCTCTTCTATAATCAACTTTGGTGCGGATGGAATTACTATACATCCTAGGCCTGATGAGAGACATATCACTCGTAAAGATGTTTTTTCTCTTTCAAATATTGTTAAAAATAAAGTAGACTTTAATATTGAAGGCTATCCTTCTAAAGAATTTATTGAATTGGTTTTAAAAATTCAGCCAGAACAAGTTACTCTAGTTCCTGACAAGCCAGGGGTTCTTACTTCACTAGAAGGTTGGGACACTATTAAATATCAATCAATCTTAAAAAATATTGTTCAGGAGTTAAAAAAAAACAATATAAGGGTTTCAGTATTTATTCATCCGGACATTAATATGGTCAAAGGTGCCGCGAAAATTAATGCTGATATGATTGAATTATTTACTGGAATATATGCACATTCAAATGATACAATTGATGCATATATTAACTGTAGTCAACATGCAAGCCAGTTAGGAATCCAGGTTAATGCGGGGCATGATCTGGATTTAAAAAATCTCCCTTTTTTTATTAAGAAGATGCCTTTTTTAAATGAAGTTTCAATAGGTCATGCATTAATTTCAGAATCCTTGTTTTTTGGGTTGGAAAAGACTATTAATCAGTATAAAAAAATATTAGCATGATACTTTCATCTATTGTAATAGGTAAGGGGCCTGTGCTTATTATATTACATGGTTTATTTGGTGAGGGAAGAAATTGGATGGGTATTGCAAAAGAATTACAGTCTAATTTTGAAATTCATCTAATCGATCAGAGAAATCATGGAAATTCATTTCATGACCCTAAACATCATTATCTAATTTTAGCAGATGATTTAAATAATTATATAGAACAAAAAAATATTAAAAAATTCTCAATTATTGGCCATTCTATGGGGGGGAAGGTTGCAATGTCCTTTTCTCTTTTATACCCAACTAATTTAGATAAATTAATTATTGTAGATATTGCACCAAAGTCATATAGGGATAATTACGCTAAAATATTTTTAGGACTAAGAGAAGTTTTATTAAAGTCAACATCTAGAAAGGATGCGGTCTTGCTTTTAAATAATCATATAGATGATATAGTAATAACTAATTTCCTGTTAAAAGGCTTCTTTTTTGATCAAAATAATGGCCCATCATTTAAATTTAATATTAATTCTCTTGAGTTAAATATAGGGAGAATGTTATCTTTTTTGGCTACAAACAATACTTTTAATAATCTTGTGTATTTTATATTGGGATCAGAATCAGACTATGTTAAGAATACAGATACTAGATATATTTCTAAATTCTTTCCTTGTCATGAAATCATTCAAATTCCCAATGCAGGACACTGGGTCCATTTTGATCAAAAAGAGTATTTTTTAAGTACAATTAATAAAATTTTAAAATAATAATTATGACACTACTAGTAATTTTCAATAATGATGCAACAGTTTTAGGCTTTTTAATAATGATGTTGACCGCCATATTTATCATGGAAAAAAGCCAAAATAGATATTGTAAAAGTTTTTTTAAATATATTCCGGCGTTATTGCTATGTTATTTTTTACCATCTATTTTTAATAGCTTAGGCGTTATCTCAGGTGAAGAGTCAAATTTATATTTTATTGCATCTAGATATTTGTTGCCAGCAAGTTTAGTTTTATTAACATTAAGCATTGATCTAAAAAGGATTGTGAACCTTGGACCAAAAGCTCTTATTATGTTTTTAACAGGAACATTTGGGATTTTAATAGGAGGCCCATTAAGCTTATTATTTGTGTCACATTTTTTTCCGAGTATTATACCAATCGACTCTGATGATCTTTGGAGAGGGCTAAGTACAGTGGCGGGCAGTTGGATAGGTGGTGGAGCCAATCAAGCTGCGATGAAAGAGATGTTTGAGGTAAACGATACTATTTTTAGCTCTATGATTACTGTTGATGTCATAGTTGCCAATATATGGATGGGGTTTTTGTTATATGGTGCTGGAATTAATCAAAAATTAGATATATGGTTAAAAGCGGACTCTTCCGCTATAGAGTCGTTAAAAAATAAACTTATCAAGTATAAGCAAGAAAATCAAAAAATTCCAAATTTCACAGATTATATGATTATTCTATCCATCGCCTTTGGCATTACAGGTGTTGCACATGCTTTTGCTGATGTTATAGCGCCTTATATTCAAAATAATTTTTCATTTTTAAGTAAGTTTAGTTTAACATCTAAATTTTTCTGGCTCATAGTGATTGCCACAACAGGTGGCTTAATATTGTCTTTTACAAAATTCAGAAAATATGAAGGAGTGGGAGCCTCTACAATAGGATCTATTTTCCTGTATATTTTAGTGGCTACTATTGGCATGAAGATGAACGCATTAGCCATTTTAGATTCTCCCGGTGTTTTTTTGCTAGGTGTTATTTGGATGTTAATTCACGTGTCTCTATTATTATTTGTGGCTAAGCTGATAAGAGCTCCATTCTTTTTTGTTGCTGTAGGTAGCCAGGCCAATGTTGGCGGAGCAGCTTCCGCTCCTGTTGTAGCATCGGCATTCCATCCATCGCTAGCGCCAGTTGGCGTGCTATTGGCCGTTTTGGGCTATGCACTTGGCACATATGCTGCATGGCTTTGTGGTATTTTAATGCAATTCGCTTCGTAGCTACTTAATAATCATTGGGATATATTCGTATTCATTGATTGTTAAGTAATAAAAACCAGGCTCATTAAAAGTTATTGAATGGATTCCTTTTAATAGTGTTGTGGTAAACACCTTCATCCCTTTTAAATTATAAATAGATACGTAATTTAGATTCTCATAAGCTTCAATAGTAAAGGTACCATGATTTGGATTAGGGAATAATTTAAATTTATTTTGATTTTCATGTAAGGCCTCTAGCGAAAACTCATCATTGCAATCAATAGCATATGTTAAATTTGTACCGGTATTTCCATTTAGATCTTCTATTTCAAATATAATAAGCCCCATTGTTGCATCAACTAAGTCTGTTAATGTCAATGTAATTTTAGTTGGATCAAAGATGTCGGGGGTAATATTTTCTATAGAAGCATTTGTAATTAAAAAATTATCCATATTTAGTAATGTGGGATCCACAGCTTCATTAAAATACAAATACACATAATAACTATCATTGACTTGATAACAGGTATGTGTCAAGATAAATGGTGCTAACATATCAGCACCAGTTTCTACATCCGATGGCATTCTTAAATCTACTTTCCATTCATTAAATGTAGAGGTGACAATACCAGTTATGTTATAAATTTCTCCTACTTGTGGATCAAATTCATATCCATCAGGAGTATTGTGTATACCACATGAGCCAGTACCATCATTTACTTGCCATACCCCGTATCCTCCCGGAAGACTGGTGCACTCTGCATCTTCTAATTTAATAAGCACTCCCTCATATTGTTCGGATAATGCATCTCCACTTGCAACTAATATTGGTTCAGGCAAAGGATTATTATTGCTAATGATATAAATATCTTCTGGTTGGTAAATTTCTGTTACTCCAGCCCCCCCACATTCAGCGCAATTACATGGGCTACCATCCCAGCAGAACTCAGTGATTTCTCCAGAAACAATTACACTATCCCCGATAGACGGTAATGCACTTCCACTATATATATATATGCCAGACCAAGGCTCTGCTCCATCTTGGATATAAAAACTATTTGCAAATGCGCCAGTTACAATTCCTGTTGTATTGACAAATTGACCCTCATAAGGAGAGAATTCACTTGCTCCTTGAATTTCACTAATCGGAGTGATAACCCCTTCAAACGGTAAGGGAGGGATCACTTCGGAGCCGAAGAATATATTTGTATATCCCTTACAGTCAGTAGCTGTGATGGAATAACAAAGCATTGTGTTGTGAGGTTGCTCTGGAATCAGTGCATTCCAGCCGTTATTAAAATTCATTTCAATACTTGAATTTAATTCATACCAACTGTTTCCATAAGTTAACACAACTGATTCTATTGGGCCACAGTTTGATGAGCTTGTTACTGACGCTTCAATACTAAAAGTTTCTCCGCCTATGATTGGGTCCGGCGTCGTCACATTGTAAATTTCAATGTTATTTGCTGTTTGATTATTATAAATGTAGTCTGCAAATTCTGGATAATCAATAAATGGATTCCGATTACCTTGCCATTCATAAATTACGTCATTTCTTCTTTTTTCAAATGCATCTGGGGGGTCCATCTCATGCCAATCTAGCAAAGTAGATAGTACCCCTATTTGTGGATTTGGATATGTTGTTAGCCCATCTAAAGGAACAAGATTGGGTTCATTATCCCCACCTTCGTATCGGACATCCATGTATAAAATTATTCTTGCAATATCCCCCTTTACTTCATCTCGTGGCTCAAAAGTACTATTGGTGCTATAGCATAATGTTTCTATAGATCCATTAAAAACGACCTCTCCACCATTGTCAAAGTCTTTTTCTCCTCTTAGTGTGTTCATGCTGTGATCCACAGGCTTTAAATTATGTGCGTCTGTGTACAGTGGCACTTCAAACGGATCTCCTGCATCAAAATCCCCATGTGATTTGGGCCACACATGTTCTCTGTTCCAAAAGTCAGGTTCGAAATTAGATGCAAAATCAAACTTATCAATAGAGTTACCACTATAAACTAATATAATATTTGAGGGATTATTTGGATCTTCATCTGCATCTCGCAAAATTGTTTTAGTGGTTGTGTAAGAAAAAGCAGTATGATTTTTGATAATATTGTGCAACTCTTCTTTCAGTTCATCTCCAGTTAGTCCATTGCATGTTTGATAATAACTATTTGGCTGACTAAATGAGATATAATTGAGGATAATTATAATAGATAAAATTATTTTTTTCATAGTATTAAAATTTATATTCAATGGATGCTATCATTTTTCTTCCTAAACCAAAAAATACAGATGCAGATGATGCGTCTGAATTCATGGGGGAGTCTTCTACATATGAAGAGTTGTTTTGGGCATCGCTTATATATGTTTCATTAAATAGGTTTAAAATATTGAACTTAAAATGGAGGCTACTAGATGTCAAATACATTGAAGTGCCCATATGTAAGCTAAATAATGCATATCCGGGGATTTGCCATACTTCTTTTTCTTCATTTAAGGTAAACGGGTCATAGTCAGAGAAAAATCGATCAAAATACATTCCTTTAAGTTTAATATATCCATCGATTTTTTTATTTATCCTATAATTAAAACTTATACTAGAGCCTATTTGTGCTTGAGGAGCATCTCCAACATAAACACCCGCTGCATCAAAATAGTCACTTTGAACCAATTGCTGATCTAAATAAAAATTGACAGTGTCTCCAGAATTCCATTTCCAATTACCTATTGAGCTTAAAAATTCATATTTTAAAGCATTTGATATTTTCCAAGCAAAATCTAATTCAACACCTTGGTGCAGGGCATTAATTCCATTTATATTATATGTCACTTGTTCTCCCCCATCTAATGTGGCACTACCAGACTGTGGTTTATTTTCCCAGATTGTATGATATCCATTTAGGTTTAATGCAAAATTTGAAGACTTATAACCATAGCCAAACTCAATAGCTTTGATGATTTCATTTTCAATATTTAAATACTTTTCATTGTCGTATGTAAAGACATTGTTAAATCTAGGGGCTTTAGATAAAAGTCCTGTATTTAAAAATATATTATTATATTCATCTATATTCCAATTAGCACCTGTTTTAATAGTAAATCCTGGAAATTTTTCCCAGTTAGTCTGTGTAAATCTTGCCTCTTCAGATTCCAGAGTGTACTCTGTATTATTATATATAATGGTGTCATTAACTCCCAAAACTTGCGTCATAATTGTATCTTCAAGAACTAAATCTTGTTTTTTGAAATAATCAATTCTTTTATATAGGCTTTGAGAAGCAGTAATATTTAGAAAGGCAGAAATGGCATTATAATCATATTCCAATTGTCCAAATCCACCAATCCATTTTACCAATCCATCATTGTGATAATATATTTGATCTCCCTCTCTAAGAATTAAATTTTCATTGCTCTCTCCCACACAATTTTTACCATCCGAACCAAGAATTCCAGCATAATAATCCCCCCCTAATAGATCATAAACTTCTCGATAATGTTCCCCTCTATATGACCGAAGGTCTATCCCAGTAGCCAAATCAAAATGATTGTTTATAGTGTAATTAAATGTTGACAATAGTCCTGCCCAATAATGATTGTTGATTGAGGCGTATAATATGCTAGTTGATTTGTGATCAGACATGCTATAGTTTGGATCTATTGACAGGTCCCCAAAAAAAGGATGTCTTGAATTTCCGCTATTAGCATCATAAATAGTTTGAAAATCAATTTGGTTATCATCTGTATAAGTTAGAGATCCTCCTTGAAAACCAGTTCCTCCTCCTTGTCCTATCGAATAGTAGATGACATTTGTTAAGGTACTTTTTTCATTAATCCTCCAAAGATGTTGAAAGTTTAAATTAGGCTTGTGATAGTAGTTTTTATATCTATTAATAGCTCTGTTTTCTCCCCAGATTGTATCACTAGGATTCCCATTTTCATATATGACTTCATAATTATTATATTCTCCCCAATTTGGATTATATTGTAAACCATAATTCCCTTCGAGTGAGGCAGTGTCGATGCCTAAGTTAGATGCAAAATCTTTGTCATATACCGCCACACCAGTTTGATATTTTCTTTGATCGTGTTCTTGCGGTGCACCAAAAGCAGAAAATGAAAATAAATGGTCATTTAGTTGTTTTTGCCACTTTAGATAATAGAATAATCCTTTAGAAGATGTTTGATCAATGATTCCATTAGATTTTTTAAAAGATCCAGCAAAATTAAATTTACCTAGTTTATAATTTTTTGTTGTATATGCAAATGTAGTCCTGAATGCACTTCCATTTCCAACCTCTTGCTTAATCATACCACCCTCTTTTGAATCTACTCCTTTTGTTATAATATTAATTGTACCCCCTACGGATGGAAGAGCTAATTTAGAGGCGCCTAATCCTCGTTGTACTTGAATACTTCGAGTTAAAGCATCTAATCCAAACCAATTTGACCAGTATACCCATCCATTTTCCATATCATTCATTGGCACCCCATCAATCATGACAGCGACATTTCTTTGATTGAATCCCCGAATATTAATACGAACATCACCATCTCCACCGCCTTGTTGTGTTGCATACACCCCGGGTGTTGAATTAAGTAATATCGGGATTTCTTGCCCAGCTAATTCTTTTTCAATTTTTTCTAGCTTGACGTTGCTCAATGAAACTGGTGTTTTTCTGAATTCAGCTTGGTCTCCAATTAAATTCACGACATTTAGCACAATGTCAGGATTTAATTTAATAGAGACTTCTAACTCGCTGCTTTCAAGAAAAGAAATTGAAATACTTTGTGATTCATAACCAATATAGGACACCCTTAATTCATATTGGCTAGATTGTAAATCTTTGAAATTAAATTTACCATTTAAGTCTGTCGCCGCACCAATTCCTTCTGTCTCCATACTCTTATCAATTAACACAATATTTGCGCCAATTAAACTTTCAGTGGTCTTTTCATCTAAAACAATCCCTCTCAAAGTATTTTGTGAGTTAGTTTCAAGAAAAAAACAACAAAAAATGATGAGATAATACAGGGTTTTCATTAATGAAATATAACTCGTTTAGTTTTTATACCATGGGTAGTTTTGATAGAAATAAAATAAATATCTTTTTCATCAGGCAGTGTTATTTCAGCTTCAGTTAAATTATTAATTTTTCTATCTATTAGCATTTGCCCAAGCTTATTATATACCTGAATAGCATTAATAATACTTAAGCTATTAATTTTAATCGTGTTAGTGCTTGAGGGATTTGGGTATATAGTAATTGAGCTAGCTGATTCCAATAAGTTAGTATTATCATTACAATCACAATTATGAAACCCTAAATTTTCAAATGTATTTGCTGGCAAAGAGTCCCATTCCATTGTTGGGTCAAATACAAGAGGATTTGTCACTACACCAGAGGTAATAGAGTCCTTTCTCATCAAAGTATGATCTTTGGTCCAATAGTTTCCTTGAGCATCACTCCACGCGGCGCCAGGATCTTCTCCAACTTTTCCAATTAAATCTACAATTCCGATACCAATTCGCTCTAATGTAAGAGCATCATTTCCATTAAAAAACATTGTCATTGGATATATAGCAGCCGAATCAGGGTCTGTCCCGGAGTAATAGATTCCATTTGCCCAAAAGTCAATTTTGCTTTGTAAATCACTATCTATTTCATATGTTGTAACTTCTTCTCCGGTGATACTGTCAGTATATGTATAGTATCCATCCCACATAGGAGCATCATAACCTGTACCATTGGGATCTCGTTTGTCTAATCCTATCACAAAAACATCATGCGGAGCAATAATACCCTCTAATTGTTGAGGAGTACTTGCCTGGACATCTCCGTTTGTATATCTGGAAATAGAATATGCAGACAAATCTATACTATCAGCAGTTGGATTGTAAATTTCAAGAGCTTTATTATTTGACCATCCTTCAACATATTCAGAAAAGAATAAGTCTAAGCATGATTGTCCTTGTATAAAGCTAAAGCTTGAAAATATAAAAAGTAAAGTAAAAAAATGTTTCATGTTTTAAGGAGTATTTTTATTGTTAATATTTAATTATTAGGTTTTATTAAAATAATGGTGAACTAAATTTAATACAATAATCACATTTAAAGTTAATAATATAATAAAACATACACTTCTAAGCATAAAAGTTATTCTTCTTAAAATATAAAAACATTATTTTTACAATCTATTTTATAGAAAAATGAAAAATAGTTTAATTATTATTCCTACATATAATGAAGTTGAAAATATAGATCTGATGATAGATACTTTATTTTCTAATTCACATGAAATACATGTTTTAATTGTTGATGATTCGTCACCAGATGGCACTGGGGGGCATGTTAGGAATTTGCAAAATAAATATCGAGACAAATTGTTTTTATTAGAGAGAAAACAAAAAAATGGTTTGGGGACAGCATATATTGATGGATTTAAGTGGGGGTTGACAAAATCATACAATTATTTTTTTCAAATGGATTGTGATTTTTCACATAATCCAAATGATTTAAAAAGATTATATGATCAATTAATAAATAAAGATTTAGATTTATGTATTGGCTCTAGATATATTTCAGGAATTAATGTGGTCAATTGGCCTCTGAGCAGAGTTTTATTATCTTATTTTGCTTCTTTTTATGTTAGGTTGATTACTGGCATGAAAATTAAAGATCCAACGGCTGGCTATAAATTATATAAAAGAGTTGTTTTAGAAAAAATATGCTTAGATGATGTGGAGTTTATTGGCTACGCTTTTCAAATAGAAATGAAATTCAGAACCTGGAAAAAGGGTTTTAAAATTATGGAGTTGCCTATTGTTTTTAAGGATAGAGAAAGGGGGGTGTCAAAATTAAATAGTAGTATTATAAAAGAAGCCGTTTTTGGAGTATTAAAAATGAAAATAAAAAGTATATTTTTATCACAGTATAAATAAATTTATGGCTTTATTAATTAAAAATTCTAAAACAGTAAATGAAGGCATTATAGAAGATGTTGATGTTTTAATTGAAGGAGATTTTATTAAAAAAATTGCACCTTCAATTTCTTCAAAAAACCACGATTTTCTTGATTTAAAAGGGGATTTTTTATTGCCAGGGGTAATAGATGATCAAGTTCATTTTAGAGAGCCTGGGTTGACACATAAGGGTACAATTTATTCTGAATCTAGAGCGGCTGTTGCTGGAGGAATAACATCTTTTATGGAAATGCCAAATACAAACCCTCCAGTATTAACTCAAAAACTTTTAGAGGAAAAATTTAACATAGGAAGAAGAGATTCAATTGCAAATTTCTCTTTTTTCATGGGTGTTTCAAACGATAATATTAACGAAGTTTTGAAGACAGATTTCACTAGAGTTCCAGGATTAAAAATTTTTATGGGATCTTCCACGGGGAATATGCTAGTTGATAATTTCCAAGTATTAAATAATATCTTTTCTAATGCTCATGGCCTTATTGCTGTTCATTGTGAAGATGAGGAGACAATAAGAGAAAATATCAGAAAGGCTAAAGAGCAGTACGGAGAGAATGTTCCCATTCAACAACATCCAAATATTAGATCTCATGAAGCATGTTTTAAGTCAAGTGCTTTAGCAGTAGATTTGGCAAAGAAGTATTCAAGTAGATTGCACGTATTACATATTTCTACGGCAAAAGAATTAAATTTATTTTCTAATAAGCAATTACTAAAGGATAAAAAAATAACATCTGAAGTTTGCATACATCATTTATCATTTACGGATGCGGATTATCATAAAAAAGGGGCATTGATTAAGTGGAACCCGGCTGTTAAAACAGCAATAGATCAGACTGCTTTATGGAAAGGGTTATTGGATGACACACTAGATATTATTGCAACAGATCATGCACCACATACATATAAAGAAAAAAATAATCCATATTTTTCTTGTCCATCAGGAGCCCCCATGGTTCAGCATGCATTACCAATGATGTTACAACACACATTAGATAATAGAATATCTATTGAGCGTGTTGTAGAAAAAATGTCTCATGCTCCCGCGATATGTTTTAAATTAAAAAAGAGGGGTTTTATTAAGGAGGGTTATTATGCTGATTTGGTTGTTGTTAAACCACATTCTAGATGGACTATCAATAAAGATAATATCCTATATTCTTGTGGTTGGTCACCATTAGAAGGCAACTCTCTTGATTTTGAAATCACACATACATTGGTTAATGGTAATATAGTTTATAAACATGGTAACATTATTGATGAAATAAATGGTAAAGAATTGGATTTTAATAATTAGTATATTGTTTATTGGTTGTTTAACTAACCAATCAACAGAATCATTAATTCCTAGGAGTCAGTTTAAAGAGATTTTAATAGATATCCATAAAATGGAATTAAATCAATTAGACAGTATTTCTATTTTAGATTCGGTATTAGCCCACCATAATATTAGTTATGATTTATACAAAAACACCCTTTTATTTTATTCAGAGGAATCGTCTACTATGTTGGATATTTTATATGAAGTCGAGGACTCCCTATTAGATTAACCTTGAATAAAGAGATCTATACATTGTATTAATGTTGTTTCTATATTTCTATAATGATGTGTAATGCTATCATTAATTTTTTTAGAATTTAATCGAATTTCTTGTGTTGTGTATTTAACAGCATCTGTGCTTAATTCAATACGCTTTCCTCTGATTTTGTTCCATATTATGTCTAAAGCAATAAAAAATTTGATAATAAATGGTTTTAATTTTATAAAAGGCGGTTTTTTATTCAATACTTTTGCGACTATGCTCATCAACTTTTTGTAGCTTATGTGATCAGAATTAATAATAAAACGCTCATTAGATATATTAGTTTTCATTAATTTAATCATAATTTCCACTAAATCTTTAACATCAATTACGCCACAACTTCCAGGAGGATAAAAAGGGAAACCAGATTGGCCTCTCTTTATAATAGTACCAATGCCAGATCCCCAAGAGCCGGGACCTATAATTAAAGATGGATTCACAATGACACCACTTAAACCTTCTGCAAAACCACGCCAAACTTCCATTTCTGCTAGATGTTTAGATATAGCATAGCTAGATTTATTTGTCCAATCCCAAATACAATTTTCATCTAAAGCTAGATTATTATTTGGTCCAAGTGTAGCAATGGAACTTACATAACATAATCTTTTAATATCGTGTTTGAGTGCTAAATCAATTACATTTGCTGTACCAGTTGTATTTATATTAATCATTTCATTTTTATCATTATTATTAAATGAAATTAAGGCAGCACAATGGTATACTTCAACACTGTTTTTGATAATGTCGTTTAACGTTACTATATCAAGTATATCACATTCTTTCCAAGTTATTTTTTTGAATAATGTAGCAGAATCTTTTGAATAGTAACTAAATATTTTTTTAACATTTAATATGTTAGAATTTGTTCTTTTAATTGCAACAGGATGATAACCATCTTTAGTGAGATAATATAAAAGATGGGCACCTACTAATCCTGTACCACCTGTTACTAGTATTTTGGATATTGTTTTCATTATGATAGATTAAATATATATCTTTCCATTAGTTAATAATAAATTTACAACACATAAATTAGTACTTATGGATTTTATTAAAGAAATGGAATGGCGTGGAATGATTCATGATTCTACACCAGGATTAAGTGATATACTAAAAACAGGGGTTACCTCAGCCTATGTTGGGTTTGACCCAACAGCAACATCACTACATATTGGGAATTTAGTTCCAATTATGTTACTGGTTCATTATCAAAGATGTGGTCATAAACCAATCGCTTTAGTTGGGGGTGCTACTGGATTAATTGGAGATCCATCTGGTAAAAGTTCAGAAAGAAATTTATTAACACTAGAAGAAATCGATCATAATGTTTCATTAATTAAGCCACAATTGGAGCTGTTTCTAGATTTTGATCATGGTAAGCAATCTGCAGAGATTGTAAATAATATGGATTGGTTTCAAGATATTAATATGATCTCTTTTTTTAGAGATATAGGAAAACATCTAACTTTAAATTATATGATGGCTAAAGACTCTGTTCAAAACAGGATAGAGACAGGAATTTCATTCACAGAATTTTCGTATCAACTTATTCAAGCATATGATTTTCATTTTTTACATAAAACCAAAAATTGCAAAGTACAAATAGGTGGTTCTGATCAATGGGGCAATATTACAGCAGGCATAGAATTAATTAAAAAAATAAGTAGTGAAAAATCTTATGCATTGACAACACCTCTTTTAACTAAGTCAGATGGTTCGAAATTTGGAAAAACAGAAGCAGGTAATATATGGTTGGATGCTAACAGAACATCACCATATAAATTTTATCAATATTGGATGAATGTAAGTGATGAAGATGCAGAAAAATGGATAAAGATATTTACTACTATTGATAAAGAAAAAATAGATGCCCTACATAATAGGCATCAACAAGAACCACATTTACGATTATTGCAAAAAGAATTAGCAAAAAGCATTATGTGTAGAGTTCATAGTGAACAAGCATATAATCAATCAGTTCGAGTATCGAATATTTTATTTGGAAAAAATACAGCAAATCAAATTAAAGAAATTACAGAAGAAGAATTTCTAATGGTTTTTGAAGGAGTGGATCAATACAAAGTTGATCGATCATATTTAGCGAAAGATTTAGATCCAGTTTCTCTATTAACAGATATTTCTAAAGTATTTCAATCTAAGGGAGAGATTCGAAGACTTGTTCAGTCTAATGCAATTAGTATCAATAAAACAAAATGTACAATAGATTCACTTATTACTGCCGATGATTTATTAAATAATAAATATTTATTAATTCAGAAAGGTAAAAAACACTATAGTATTATTTGTGTTGAATAAAATTCAATCATTCTTATTGCTTTAAGGCTTTTAGATTGAAAACATAAGGTGTGCTGTTTTTTTGTCTCTTTTCTAAGATATATTTGCCATCTTCTCTCTTAATTAGATTTTAATGAATTTAAATTTTTTTTAAATTGGTTATTTCTATAGAAATCAGATTTGATATGAATAGGTGTTCTTTTATTCCAAGACTGTTTATTTGATTCTAGATATTTTTTAAACTTATCCAAGTTACTATATATTATAAATCTATAAGTTTCAACAGCGTGAATATTTGTGGGCCCAGCAGGGCTTGAACCTGCGACCCCTTGATTATGAGTCAAGTGCTCTAACCAGCTGAGCTATGGGCCCTAAAATGAGAAAGCAATATTAATGAAAGATTCACGATCCAACAAATAATTACCCTTTATTATGTGGCGTTGGTCTTAATTTCTCATCTAAATTTACAAAAACAATTTTATCAATTGTGATGATTGTTTTTTCTGTTTGTTTGACTCTTGCCTCACATCTAAATGTAATTGAAGTTATTCCCATCTTGATTAATTCTAATCCCACTTCAATTACATCTCCGGTTTTTGCTGGCGAGATAAAGTCAATTTCAGACATAAATTTAGTTGTTACCCTTTGGTTATTCAGTTGACACATCGCATAAATTGCAGCTTCTTCATCGATCCATCTTAATAATTGCCCACCAAAAAGACTACCTCCTGGATTTAAGTCTTCTGGCTTCACGAGTTTCCTAGTTCTAAATTCCATATTATTAAATTATTTAATTTCTTGACATAGTTCAATCAGCACATGGTTTGTATCTTTCGGGTGGATAAAACAAATTAATTTATTATCAGCACCCTTTTTTGGCGTTTCATTAATAATTTTAAAGCCACGGTCTTTTAATCTTTTTATTTCATATAAAATGTCTTCCACTTCAAATGCAATATGATGAATCCCTTCGCCTCTTTTTTTAATAAATTTTGAAATAGCATTGTTTTTGCCAATTCCTTCAAGTAGTTCAATTTTTGTCTCTCCTGATTGAAAAAATGAAGTTTTTACACCTTCTAAATCTACAACTTCTGTTTTATATGGATTTGTGCCGAGTATTTTCGTATATAATTCATTAGCTATATCTAAATTAGAAACAGCTATTCCGATATGTTCAACTTTTTTCATTTTTTTTTAGTAATTCCAGTTCATAAAGTTTTTTATATTCGCCATTTTTTTTAAGTAAATCCATGTGTTTTCCCTCTTCTATTATTTCCCCTTTTTTCATTACTATGATTTTGTCATAATGTTTAATTCCATTCAGCTTATGTGTAATCATGATCAATGTTTTGTCTGAATTCAAGTTATTAAAAGTTTTTTGAATATTTTTATCTGATTCAGAATCTAATGATGATGTTGGTTCATCAAAAATTAAAATAGGGGCTTCACTTAAAAGAGCTCTTGCAATTGCAATCCGCTGTCTTTCTCCTCCAGAAAAACTATTTCCTTGCGGCCCTAGAATTGTGTTGTACTTTTTACTTAAATTGGTAATTAATCTATGGATAGACGCTTTTTTAGCAACAGCTTCAATTTCTGGCATCTCTGCATTAGGTTTTGCGATTTTCAAGTTATTCAGTATTGTGTCATTAAATAGCATTACGTCTTGTGTTACGACACTGAATAATGATTTTATATTCGTTGATTTTATATTATTCCCATCAATTGTTATATCTCCACTTGAAGGCTTATGAAATTTTAATAACAATCCTAATAGTGTAGATTTTCCTGATCCAGACTCTCCAATAACTGCAATTTTTTGCCCTTTATTAATTGTGAGATTTATCTTTTTGACAGTCATATTAGAATTGTATTTAAATGAAACATTGTGAAATACAATACCCTGATTAAGGTTTTTGACAAAAGCCATATTTTTTGGCAGATCTATTTTATAGTTTAAAATTTTCAAAACTCGCTCTGCTGCTGCAGAACCTTTTTGCATAGAATAAAATGCTGTTGTTAATGATTTTGCCGGAGGTAGAATTTGGGAAAAAATAACTAAAAATCCAATAAATGAGTCAGCCGCTAAATTAGTTTCTAGAACGATCCTTCCCCCAATCCAAATAATAAAAACTAGAACTAATGTGCTTAGCATCTCACTCATAGGAGATGCTACATCTTTTCTCCATAACACATTATTGTTAATGTGTTTTAGTGCTTCATTTTTTTTGCGAAAAGTATTTGAAATTGTTTGATAAGCATTAAAGCCTTTAATAATTTGCACATTACTAATTGACTCTTCAATACTTGACATTAATGCGCCAATTTTATTTTGACTTAATAATGATTTTCGACGTAATGATTTACCTAATTTGGTAATAATAAAAGCAGTAACAGGTAGAAAAACTAAACTAATTAGTGTGAGTTGTGGACTAATATATATTAGGCTAATTACAAAGACAATAATATGAATAGGATCTTTGATGAAGAGTTCTAAAACCCCCATAATTGACCATTCTATCTCAGTTAAGTCAGTCGTCATTCTAGCAACTAGATCACCTTTTTTAAATTTTTTTATAAATTTTAACGGCAGTTTTAAAGTCTTTGTATATAGTCGCATCCGAATATCTCTGATCACGTTGTTTCTAAGTGGCGTCAGAAAGTAAAGTGCCAAATACCTTGTTGTATTTTTTAGAATTGTTCCACATCCAACTAAAACACAAATAAAACCAAGAACATTGATAACCCCTTTTTCTTGCCGCATAACATTGATGTAATTATAAAAGTAATCTTTTAAATTATGCGCATTTAATTTTGCTATATGAGCTTCTTCAGCTTCAATAGTACCAAAGAGTAAGCCTAATATTGGAATAATTAATGATATTGAGAATAATGAAAAAATAACAGATAGAAAATTGAATAAAGTGTTTAAAGCTATAAGGCTAGAGTAGGGGAAAGAAAATTTTAAAATCTCCAAAGTATGTTTCATAGTCCAAATATAACGAGAACCAGATATATATGGTATATCAATATATTATATATTGTATATTTGATTTTAATGGAATCAAATAGGCAAAAAAAAATCTCGCGATTAATACAGAAAGATTTAGCAAAAATTTTTCTTGAAAAGTGTAAAAATTTTTATCCGGGGACGATGATTACAATTACACATGTTTTTGTGTCCAAGGATTTTTCTATAGCTAAAATTTATTTGAGTATCTTCCCTGATAAAAAGAAAAAGGAGATTTTCGCATTAATACAAAATAATAAATACAGTGTCAAGCATGCACTAGCTTATAAAATTAAAAATCAACTCAGAAAAACTCCCGACCTATTATTTTTTATTGATAATTCACACGAGCATTATGAAAATATTAATCAGATTTTGAAGAAGATTTAAGGTTTGACATACTTATTTCAAATAGCATCCAAATATCTTTTTGCTATTAGGCATAGAAGCATTGTCAATATTATTACACTGACTTCTATTATTTCTGTTCTTTTTGGAACCATGGCAATGGTTGTTGTATTGTCTGTGTTTAATGGCTTTGATGATATTATTAAAAAACTATATCAAACCGTAGACTCTGATTTTAAAATTGAACTTAAAGAGGGCAGGTTTTTTACTCCAGATTCTAGTTTTTTTAAACAATTAAATAGTATTGATGGGATTGAAAGCTTTTCGGAAATTATAGAATACAAAATGCTAGCATATCATTTGGATCACACACCTATTATAGTTGATGTCAAAGGAGTTGGGGGCAATTATTTGGCGGTCAATAATATAGCGGACAGTATTTGGAAAGGGGATTTTTTTTATAAAAAAAATAATCATGTAATTGTTGGTAGCGGTGTAAGTCACACCTTGTCATTAAAATTATTAGACTATGAGAGCCCCTTAAAACTCTCTTTTTTTCAAGACACATTGAATCTTTTTGGACTTGAAACAATTAATCAAGTTACACATTCTGTTTATGTTTCGGGTGTTTTTCAAACTCATACAGAACTAGATCAGAGTCAGCTATTATTAAATATTGAAGATTTAAGATCTATGTTGCAATTAGCAGAAAAATGTTCTAGTGTTGAAATCAAGATTGATAGTTCATCGAATGCAAAAAATATTGAAGATGCATTAAATCTATATTTTAGTGATAAATTTCTAGTAAAAAACAGATTATTGCAAAGGCCCTTTATTTATAAGATGGTTAAAACAGAAAAGTTAGCTGTCTATGTAATTTTTTCTTTCATATTGATAATATCAATGTTAAGTTTAATGGCAAGCCTAGTCGTTTTATTAATGGAAAAACAAAAAGATATTTTTATATTAAATGCTCTAGGGTTAATTCAAAAAAAAGTAAAAGCGGTCTTTTTTTTCATTGGGTTGTTAGTGACATCAATAGGTATTTTTGGGGGCGTTATATTAGGTGGAATGCTTTGTTTTTTACAAGCCAAGTTTAAAATTATTAAACTAGGTTCTGACTCTTCTTTTCTTGATGCATATCCCGTGAAAGTTAATTCTATAGATATTGTGATGATTGTGGTTATTGTGTCCTTTTTAGGGGCTTTAGCATCTTTTCTTGTTTCAAGATACAATCGGTTTTATCAGTATTAGAATTTCGGATAATTTAATTTAATGGCATTGATAATTTTTTCTATCTCACTATATTCATTTGTTTCGACTAATTGCGATCGATAGTTTTTAATTTTAGGTATCCCTCTAAAATAGTTTGAGTAGTGTCGTCTCATTTCTAATATTCCTAGCTTTTCTCCCTTCCATTGGATGGATAGTTTTAAATGCTCTAGTGCCATATTTGCTTTTTCAATAATTCCTGGCTCGTTCATCTTTTTTCCATATTGTAAATAGTGTTTTATTTGCTTAAACACCCACGGATTTCCTATTGCCCCTCTACCAACCATAATTCCATCAACATGATATCGCTCTTTTTTTTCTTTAGCTGTTTTTGGGCATGTGACATCGCCATTTCCAAACACAGGGATATGCATTCTTGGATTATTTTTTACATCTCTTATTAATTCCCAACAAGCTTCTCCTTTGTACATTTGTTTACGAGTCCTTCCATGTATTGAAATTGCTTTAATTCCAACATCTTGTAGTCTTTCAGATACCTCTACAATATATTTACTGTTTTCATCCCAACCAAGACGTGTTTTTACTGTTACAGGCAGATGGGTTGACTTTACAATTTCAGATGTCATTTTGACCATTTTTGGTATATCTTGTAAAATAGCGGCCCCCCCCCCTTTACATGTAACCTTTTTAACAGGACAGCCATAATTAATGTCAATAATATCCGGGTTAACACTGCTAGCAATTTGCGTGGCCTCTTTCATTGACGCAATATTATTTCCAAAAATTTGAATCCCAATAGGTCTTTCAAATTCAAAAATATCCAATTTTTGAACACTTTTTTGAGCATTTCTAATTAAGCCTTCAGAAGAAATAAATTCTGTAAACATAAGATCAGCTCCTCCTCTTTTACAAAGTTTTCTAAAGGGGGGGTCGCTAACATCTTCCATGGGCGCTAATAATATTGGGAATTCACCGATTTCTAGATCACCTATTTTTACCATACCTTATTTATACAGGAAGTGACAGTTATTTTTCTTCTTTTCTTGTAGAATAATTTATTTTATAAGCCTGGGACTTTCTTAATTCTTGTTTGATGTCAGATACAATCCCCATCTTCACATTAACATCTGCTTTAATAGATGTTGTTAAAAGCGGAACCTCTTCTTCAGCTCTTGTTTCTCGTTCCGTAATAATAAAAGCTTGAATGTCAGATACACGTGCGTATGCATCATTAAGTTGAATCTTTGCTTCTTTCCCATATTTTGCTTTTCTGTTATTCCCTTTTGGAGATCCAATATAAATATATGAAACCAACGATTTTCTTTCTAGCTTTTTAACCTCTGTTGCTTGTGGGAGTATATTCTCGACTAACATCTCCGTTTCTCGCATTACAGTGGTAACCATAAAAAAGAATAGTAACATAAAAACAATATCAGGTAATGAGGCTGTTGATATGGGTGCTAATTTGCTATTTTTATTTTTTTTGAATTTTGACATAAATTAAAATTATTGTTTAAATGGCTCAGCTTCTGATATTTTCATTGGATACATCTTTCGGATTTCCTTTTTTTTGTCTTTCGTTAATTCGGAATAATTAAGGCTATATTTTTGCACTGCAGCTTCATCTCTTAGTTCATTATATGCAGCTGTTAATTCGTTTTGAACCGCTATGTACATTTCATACGAAGTCCCTCGGCTATTTTGTAGTGAAATAATTGCTTTTTCAGGATTATCAGATAATTTTGGATCTCTACCATTATTATTCAAAAACTCTTTTGCCCCGAGTCTTAAATCTCCTATATCCATTTCCTCTTCTTCTACCAACAGGGCATCTTTGGCATTCACATATACTTCATATATATTTCTGTCATTTCCTTGCATATCTTCAATTTCTTGCTCCTCATCTAATACGGGCAGTTTTCTGGCAATCCCTGTATCCACATCCATAGTGGTGGTGACCAAAAAAAATATTAACAATAAAAATGCAATATCCGCCATCGATCCGGCATTAATTTCTGGTGTTGATCGTTTATTTCTTGCCATTTTTAAAAATTTTATATACAAATTCACTGTATAAAACAGATCCAATAGCAAATAACGACAACAGATAAAATGAAATTAATGCTCCACCCACAATTTTGGATAAATTGGCAGAAATTAATGCACCATTAGAATCTGTATAGTTTGGTAGTACTTCATTGGATGCTATTAAAAAAGAAAGAAACAGAATCAAAACTAATGCAATGATAGGCATAATCATTTTTGTTGTCTTTTTCTTATTATTTTTTATTTGTAAAATGGGAGAAGCAACACACGCTATAATTGCGACTCCAATTAGCAAATAAGTTAAAATTAAACCAAAATTTATCATAGTTTTTATTTTTTATTTTGTGATAACATATCTACTAAAGCAATTGATGCATCTTCCATTTTATTTACAATATCATCAATTTTAGAAATAATATAATTATAAAACACTTGTAGAATAATAGCTACAATTAAACCAAATACAGTTGTCAAGAGTGCAACTTTTATTCCTCCCGCAACTAATGAAGGGGATATGTCCCCAGCGGCTTCAATTGCGTCAAAAGCTCCAATCATGCCAATAACAGTTCCCATGAACCCCAACATTGGCGCTAACGCTATAAATAATGAAATCCAAGTTGTGCCTCTTTCTAACAATCCCATTTGGACAGACCCATATGATACAATTGATTTTTCAACGGCGTCAATACCATTCTTATATCTTTCTAATCCTTGATAAAAAATACTTGCAATTGGCCCAGCAGTATTTCTACATACTTCTTTTGCTTTCTCTACACCTCCATTTTTTAAAGCATTCTCTATTTTCCCTAAGAGTTCTTCACTGCTAGAAGCCCCAGCAGCATGGAGATAAATAATTCGCTCAATACACAGTGCTAGTCCTAAAATTAATGTAAGTAACACAATTCCCATAAAGCCAGCGCCACCTTCAATAAATTTTGTTTTTAAAATTTGATGAAAAGAAGGGGACGCCTCATTATTTTTATTTGACTCTACTGTGTCTGCTATTTGGATTGGTGTTTCTTCAGCATCTTCTATTTGTGTAGTGTCTGCGCTTTCTGTCACCATTGTATCACTTGTCGTTTCTTCTTGTCCATAATTTATTTGAACGTTTAGAAATAACAAGGAGATTAAAATTAAAATTCTAGTAGTCATTTTTTTTATTTTTAGTTAGTTTTTAGTATTTACATTTCCTCCTGTAAAAGCGGAGAGAAAGGGATTCGAACCCCTGATATGGTGTACATATACATGCTTTCCAAGCATGCGCCTTAAGCCACTCGGCCACCT
>CETI01034222.1_pt1 | contig 47133 bp, 46 predicted proteins | sample 361441 | NCBI WGS metagenome assembly CETI01 (sample SAMEA2622478, study PRJEB7988) | marine metagenome | biome: marine biome (ENVO:00000447); feature: deep chlorophyll maximum layer (ENVO:xxxxxxxx); material: "saline water (ENVO:00002010), including plankton (ENVO:xxxxxxxx)" | depth 90 m | reverse complement strand
AAGGAGGAGATCGGCAGTTCGAATCTGCTCGGGATCGCCATAAAAATTATTTTCAAATAAATTTCTTTAACTTTGAATTAATATAGTAGTCACCTATAGTCTCGAAATGATACATTCTGCCTTGAACTTGTTGTGATATAGCTAACATATCTTGAAAATATCTTTGAATTTTATTAAATTTAAAAATTGAAGAAGAGCCTAACAGATTATATATTTTTTTAACTATTTCTTCAGAAGTTCTTATTGTATGTGTTGATGCCAATCTTAAATCTGCCAATAATTCTTCTTCTAAAAAAATTCCATCGTTTACTACAGCCCAAGCTTTTTCGATAGTGTTATCTAAAAATGATTTAGAAGACTTATATAGTCCTTTTACAATTCCAATTTCTCTTAAAAAAACTTGTTCATCAGAAAGCTTTTCAGCATATACACCTTTTTTATTTTTGGCAAAATCTAAAGCATAATTTATAGAAGAATTTGCTAAGGATAGAGCAATGGTTGAAAATCCTGAACCAAATTTCAAGTCTCTAGGTATTTTATACAATGGGCCAGATTCATTTAGATTCAACCTATCATAAAAAATATTTTCGTTTGGAATAACTTTGTTTTTTACTGAAAAACTATAGCTTCCAGTTCCTCTTAATCCATTTACATCCCAAACGTCTTCTAAGCTAACACTTGAAGTTGGAAGCATAATGTTTTTACTTTTATTATTTTTATCATTGAATATAGCTAAAACCCATGTTGAATGTTTTATCCCGCTACTAAAAGACCATTTACCCGAAACCAATGCTTCAGATTTATTTTCTTTTATGTCATACTCAATTGGAGGCCCGTTTGTAATAATTGCTTTAGGATCATCAAAGATTTTTTTTGCTAGATTTTTTTCCATGAATGCTGCATTGGTAGAAAGAACGTTACTTTGATTTATGCACCAAGCTACACTTGCATCTATTGAAGCTATTTCAAATAATTTTTTTAAATACTCAATAAAATCCATTTCAATTCCATTTAAAGATTTAGGCAAAAGTAATCTAAAGTAATTTTTATTTATTAATTCAATAAGTAATTCTTCAGGGATTTCGCGTTTTTCGTCTATCTCTTCTATCGAGCTTTCAATAAGTTTAATTGTTTTTGTATCATTCATGGATAATTTTGTTTATCTAAATATATAATAATAGAAAAATAAGATTTCATAAAAAAAAATGACTGATTTTTCCACAATAAAATTTGAAATATTAGATAGAATTGCGATCTTGACTTTAAACAGACCTGAAAAATTAAATGCTATGAATTTTCAAATGATTCACGAGTTAATTGATTGTACTTCAAATATTTTAAATGACGATCAAATCAAATGTTTGATTCTAAGAGGAGAAGGAAAAGCTTTTTGTTCTGGTGCTGATTTGAGTTCAGGTGAAAAAAAATGGAAGGACACAGAAGAAAGTTTGAATAAAGGATATTGGCCTATATTCAATAATATAATTTCTATGCCAAAACCTGTTATATCTTCAATTAGAGGAGCCGCTGCTGGAATAGGGAGTGCGTATTCTATGGCTTGTGATTTGACTATAATGTCAAAAAAATCATATTTACTTCAACCATTTAGTAATATTGGCCTGATACCAGATGGAGGTTCCCATTGGCTTTTATACAATATGCTCGGTTACAAAAAGGCTTATCAAATAGCAATAGAAAATGAAAGAATACCTGCTGAAGAATGCCTAAAATTAGGTTTGGCAAACAAAGTCGTTGAAGATGAAGATTTAGAAGAAAAAACCATTGAATGGGCTCAAAAAATATCAAAACAATCTTTTCAGTCTTTGATGTATTCAAAAAAGATAATGAGAGAAGTTAGCGATAAAACCTTTTTAGAAACTTTTAAAAAAGAAGCCGAGATCCAAAAAAAATTATCTGGTTCTCCTGATAATTTAGAAGGGGTCAAAGCATTTATAGAAAAAAGAAATCCAGATTTCAAATGAATTTTATTTTATAAAATTTTCTCCATCCCAAGAGTAATCATCATAGTTAAACTTTTCAAAATCATCTAGATTGGTAATACGATTTATACTTAGAAAGTTTATAAACTGACCTTTTACAACTTTTCCATGGTGTCCAGCTGACACTAGTTTATCTTCTTTTTTAATGTAAAAATTTATTTTTTTTACATTTTTATGTTCATATGCTTTTCTATGAATTTCAGGCAATAAATCAATTATCAAATCTTCTTTATCCAGTTCATCTGATATTGATTTGATCCAAAATTTAGTTAGTCCCAATGCGTTCATTTTTAACTTATAATCTGGAATTAGGGTATTTGGTTTTACTATTCCAAATAATCCACTAAAGATACGTATATTTGAATTAAAATAGCTCTTAGATTTTTCTGAAAAGTTTTTCCAATCAATCTGGTTGTATACAACTCCTGTATATCGTTCTATTGCCATAGAGCATTCACTAGAAAAGACCTCTAGGTTTTTCTTTTGTAATTCTTTACTTTTTTCTAATGAAGTCCCGTAAATTTTTTCTATTTCTTCATTATGATCTTTGAGTATTTCAATTATTTGATTAACTTTTTCTGAAAAAATAAATTCAGTTTCTTTAAACTTGGTTGAAACTGTATTTATTGAGGATTTACCTTCACTAGGAGGAATAAGAATTAACATTTTTATTTTAAGTTTTCTGAATTTTCAATTTCTACTTCTTTTAATTTATCAAAAGGTTTAAACCCAAGAACCTTACTATAAAAATAAATCTCAGATTCTAAAGATGAAATTATATTTTTAGATTGACGGAACCCGTGCTGTTCTCCTTCATACATTATTAAAGAAAAAGGAATTTTTTTGTCTCTTAGTCCTTGTGCCATTATTTCTGCTTGAGAAGGAGGGACTATCTTATCTTCTGTTCCCTGGAATATTATCATTGGGCATGAAAGTTGATCTGTAAAATTTATCGCAGATCTTTCATAATACTTCTCTTTTTCTTCAGGATATTTCCCAATTAATGACTCAAGATATTTAGATTCAAACTTATGGGTATCATCTATAAATACTGATAAATCAGCAATCCCGTAGTATGTAGCACCTACTGCAAATCTATCATGGAAAGTAAGAGCATTAATTGTAGTGTATCCACCAGCAGACCCGCCTTTTATAGCTACTCTTGAGGAATCTACAAGCCCTTTTTCAGAAAGATGATCTACGGCGGCTATACAATCATCTGTGTCATACACACCCCAGTTTCCTTTTAATGAATCTCTGAATTTTTTTCCATAACCAGTTGAACCTCTGTAATTTACGTCAGCTACAGCAATTCCTCTATTAGTCCAATATTGAATAGATAAATTTAATGCATTGCTAGTTGCAGAAGTTGGTCCTCCATGACTTATTACTAGTAATGGAGGCTTTTCCTCAGATTCTCCTTGAAAATTTTTATTTTTAGGCTTGTAAAAATACCCATATGCAATTGCATTTTGTGTTGTAGGAAAAGAGATTTCTTCAGGAATAGAAATTTCTTCGATATCTATTTTTACAGGATTAGATTCCTTAATAGTTTCTTCATTTTTATTCATAAGATCATAAGATACTATTTCACTATTTGAAACAGGTGATGCTCCTATGTAAAAAGCTTTATTTTCATGGTGAGTTAAGTCATTTATAGATGTATGAAAGACTTCGTTTGTTTCAAGTATTTGACCTGAAATACTTATTTTTCTAATTAAACCTTTGTTTTTATTTTTTGATATTCCTTTTAGATATATATTATTATCTTTGACAAAATATGTCCTAAAACCAAATTGCCAAGAAGGACCTCCATGATCGGATTTTTCGTTTAATATTGTAGAGTTAGTATTTTCTGAATATTTTTTTAAATTCCACCAGCCAGACTCATCGCTTATATATATTAATTCTCCTGAATCACTCCATTCAGGTTGAATAATACTTATATTTTTCGATCCATCAATAAACTTTATTTCTGACAAACCATCTAAATCAAAATTTGCTATAAATAGTTCGGTTCCATCCCAAGGCATATTAGGGTGATCCCATTCCAACCAGCAAATCTCTTTATTTGTAGGATTTATTCTTGGAGATGAATAAAAATCTCTTCCTGTGCACAAAACTATTTGACTGTTTTCTGTTGTAGAAATTGCAACTAGTTCATTTTTAGCTTCTTCTTTTTTAAAATGAGTTTCTCTAACACAAAACAACCATTCTTCATCAATGGATAAAGTTAAATCGCTATATCGAATAGATTTTTCAAAAGGAGGCTCTTTTGTAATGGGATTAACATTTTCGCCATTTACTTTATATATTCTTTGATCATCCCAATTAGTAAAATAAATATTTTTTTGCCCAACTGCATAAGATCCTCCGCCGTATTCATGAACAGCATTTCTTGAATTGAATTCTTTTGGAATTACATCTGATATCTTTCCATCAGATGCTTGCTTGACTATTACGTATCGTCCAGACTCCTCTGGTCTTCCTTCTAAAAAATAAAGATCAGATCCACTTGATCTTATTTCACTGAATCTTAATCCTCCTTCAGTTATTTTTTTTGGAGTAATAGTAGATTCCCATGATCCGTAATGTGATTTCATTTTTTATTCCTGTATATTTTAATTTCTTCAATATTTAATAATGTAAATTTCATTAATCTATAATAACCTATCTACAAGTAAATTATTTTGGAGAAGATATGAAAAAAGTAACATTCAAAGATGTTCCAAAAATTGCAAGAAGCGAATCTTTATTTACAGATACTGTTTATGCTCAGTCAATTTTAGAACACGAAGATAGTGATAATTTTAATTTTGCGATAGTAAATTTTCCAAAGTCAGCTAGAACTAAATTTCACATACATTCTGGAGATCAAATATTAATTATTACTGAAGGAGAAGGGATGGTTTGTAATGAAGAAGTTGAACTAAACGTTACAAAAGGTGACATGGTCTTAATTAATGCCGGAGAAAATCATTGGCACGGGGCAAAAGAAAATACAACAATGTCTCACATAACCATCACTGTTAGTGGTAGCACAACTGAGGTAACAGAAGATTAATTATGAGTTCAGAAGTTCTTTTGAAACTCGAAAATGTTCATAAGCATTTTGGAGGAGTAAAAGCCGTTAATGGAGTTGATTTTGAGGTTTATTCAAATCGAATAACAGGTTTAATTGGCCCAAATGGTGCAGGAAAATCTACTATTTTCAACTTAATAACAGGATTTTCAGAGATCGATGATGGATTTATTTATTTTTTAGATGAAGATATTTCCTTTTCCTCTCCCCAAAAAACAGTTGATATTGGCATCGTAAGAACTTTTCAAATACCTGGTGAATTAAAAACAATGTCGGTTCTAGACAACCTTTTAGTTTCCCCAATGAATCATCCTGGAGAATCTTTATTATTTGGATGGATTAATAGATCTAAGTCTAAAAATTTTGAAAAAAAGACAATTGAACTTGCTGAAAAAAATCTTGAAATAGTTGGTTTGAGTCATCTTATGAACGAAAAAGCAGAAAATCTTTCTACAGGACAAAAAAAATTATTAGAACTAGGACGGATTTTAATGATGAAGCCTAAATTGATTTTATTAGATGAGCCTGCCGCAGGAATTAATCCTACTCTAATAAAAAATCTATCAAAGGTGATTCTCGATATAAATAAAAAGCAAAAAATTGACTTTTTGATTATTGAACATAATATGGACTTTATAATGTCAATTTCAGATGAAGTTATTGTAATGGCAGAAGGACAAACCTTAGTTAAGGGACCCCCAAAAGAAATTCAAAAAAATCAAAAAGTATTAAATTCTTATTTAGGTTATAGCCAAAATGACTAAAAATAACATTTCATTAAAAGCTAAAAATATTTCTGCAGGTTATGGTGAACAAATAATTATAAGAAATATAAATTTAGATATTTATGAATCGTCTATAACTACTATAATTGGTCCAAATGGATGCGGGAAATCTACATTTCTAAAATCTATTTCAGGAATAATCAATCCAGTTGAAGGCAACATTGAGATTTATGGTAAAAATGTCACAAACTTGAGTACATTTGAACTTTCAAAAATTGGATTAGGATATGTTCCTCAATCAGAAAATATTTTTCCTTCATTAACTGTTGAGGACAATCTTAAAATGGGAGGATATATTTTAACTGGAGAACAATATAAAAAAAATTTAGATAAAGTTTTAGAAATGTTTCCAGATTTAAAAAGTAAATTACAAGACTCCTCTTCTAATTTATCAGGAGGGCAAAGGCAAATGCTTGCTTTATCTAGAGCTCTAATGCTTGATCCAAAAATAATTATGCTTGATGAACCTACTGCTGGATTGTCTCCAATTATAGTAGATGAAGTATTGGATAATATAACTTCATTAAAAAATTCTGACTTATCTGTTCTACTGGTCGAACAAAATGCTAAAAAAGCATTACAGATATCAGACATTGGAGTGGTTTTTTCTTTTGGAGAAAAAGTTATGGAAGATGGTGCTGATAAAATTTTGAAAGATAAAGAAATATCCAAACTTTATCTAGGAGGATAGATTTTGAAATATATTGATTTGATTTTTGAAAATAAAACGATTGTTGTTTTATTTTGGGTAATATTGATTTTATCCCTTTTAAAGCCATGGCTTTTTGTTAATGGGATTTTGATAGGATCTCTTTATGCTTTAGGATCAATTGGCCTTTCCTTAATTTACGGAAACCTAAAATTTGCCAATATGGCACACGGAGATTTTATGACATTATCGTCATATGTGGCCTTAGCTCTTCTTTTATTTTTCTTTCCTAATAGTGACCAATCCGCATCAGTTGGCCCTTTTACGTTTAAGTATGAATTATTGATAGTTATTCCCTTTACTGTCGTATTCATAGGATTTTTAGCAGTTTTGTTTGATAAGTTGATATACAAAAAACTTAGAGATTTTGGAGCAGCTCCTGCTGCAATTGCATTAACTTCTTTAGGTTTGGCTGTAGGATTAAGAGGTGTGATTCAATTTATATGGGGAACAGATTCAACTAGGTTTCCGAGGGAATCTAAACTTTTTTGGGATCTGCCTTTTAAAATAAAAATTCCTCCAGACATGTTTTTTTGTGCTATTGTAGCTTTCTTAATTGCAATAACGTTTTATTTTGTATTATTTAAAACTAAATTAGGCAAAGCTATAAGAGCTACTTCTGATAATCCTGATTTAGCTAGAATTACGGGGATTAATACAGAAAGAATTATTTTGTATATATGGTTTATAGGAGGAGTATTAGCTGCCACTTCAGGAATCCTGATAAGTATGCAGCAGGCAATTATTACTCCTGTTATGGGATGGAAAATATTAATACCATTATTTGCAGCAGTTATAGTTGGTGGTATAGGGAATCCTATTGGAGCTTTAATGGGCGGTCTATTAATTGGAGTTACTGGTGAAATTGCAACAGGCTGGATTAATCCATCTTATAAACCAGCTGTTTATTTTATAGTTTTATTGATTGTTTTATTATTAAGGCCTAATGGTATTTTAGGTAGCAAGGGTAGGCAATTCTAATGGATTCAGTGCTTTATTTTTTGATTGGCTTCTTAATCATGAGTGGAATTTACTCGGTTTTTTCAGTAGGCCTTAACATTCATTGGGGGCATACTGGTTTATTTAACATAGGTATTGCATCTTTCTTTTTACTTGGATCTTACACGGCAGCTATAATTTCTAGCCCTTCACCAAGCCTAGAAAAATATGAAGAATATTTGTGGGGAGGAAATTTATCTCAACTAACCATTATTGGCATAGATTTTTGGTTTCCTCTGATTTTAATTTTATCTGCTTTGATTTGCGTTATTGTAGCGATTCCTCTGGCATTAATTACTATTAGATTAAAAGAAGATTATTTAGCATTAGTTACACTTGGTCTAGCCGAAACTTTAAGAATTATATTCGTAAATGAGTCATGGCTTGCAAATGGTACAAGGGGACTTTATTCTATCCCGCGCCCGTTTGATTTAATTGATAGAGGTAATTATGACTATATTTATTTTGTACTAGTTATGATTACATTGGGTATAGTTTACCTTATAGCAGAAAGAGCTACTAATTCTCCCTGGGGCAGAGTTTTGAGAGGAATTAAAGATAATGAAAACACGATGATTTCAAGTGGAAAAAATGTTCTAAGGTTTAAGGTAGAAGCATTTGCTTTTGGAGCAGGAATAATGGGTATTGGAGGTGCTTTATTTACTCATGGAAAAAGATTTATTGATCCTATCACATTTGAACCGATGTTAGCGACCTTTATCATTTGGAGTATGTTAATGGTTGGCGGAAGCGGTAATAACAGAGGAGCTGTTTTTGGCGCATTTTTAATGTGGGGAATTTGGACTTTTACTCAATTTCTACCAGGATTCTTGAGCGACGCAAACTTAAGGTTTGTTTTCGTAGGGCTTATTATAATCTTATTTCAACTTTATAAGCCTAATGGAGTAATCCCTGCTAAATAGCAAGGATTACTCATAAAAGCTTTTACTATGGTGATTCAAATCTTCCAGTTGAAGTCACTTTTCCATTTTCTATAGTCCATACTTCAATAGTATTGCTCACATCACCGTTTGCATCAATTTCTTGATCTCCAGCAACACCAACATAGTCTATATCTTTTCCGTCATTTATTAATTCTAATGCTTTAGCCATATCACCAGGACCAACTTTTTCTCCTGGTGCATTTGCTACAAATCGTAGAGAATCTCCATCAACTGTATCAGATCCTGATTTAGCCATAGCTAATGCTAGTAGAATAGCACCATCAAAACCTTCTCCAATAAATGGATTAGTAGGTAGTTCACCATATTTTGCCTCATAAAGAGAAGCAAAAGTTGATTTAGCGTCAGAATCAGGTGCTCCAGGTGCAGTACCAAACATACCTTCAAATTTGTCAGCGCCTAGCTCATCAAACATTTCTTGATTTTTAGTTCCATCAACAAACATAAAGTCTCCTGAGTAACCACTTTCTATAAGTTCTCTAAGGTAAACAGCAGCTGATTTTGGATAGCTCATTGCAATTATTACATCCGGTTCATGATCTGTAATAGCTTTATCTATTTCTGATTTATAAGAAGGCTGTTCTTGCTCGTGAGGCACTTCGGCTTCACAGTGTCCGCCTTCACTCTCAAATGTTGAAGTAAAAATATTATTTAATCCTTCTCCATAAGGGTTATTTACATATATGGTTGAACAATGTTCATAACCTAATCTTTTCGCCATTCTAGCTAAAACAACTCCCTGTGCAGCATCAGATACAGTTGTTCTGAACACAGTATCGTTATCATCTAGAACTGAAATTGCTGGGCTTGTAGAGGCAGGTGATACCATTACCATTCCTGCTGGAATTGTTTTTGCTTCTGCAACAGCCATTGTTACACCACTAGATAAAGAACCAACAATTCCTCCAACTTTATCTATTTCAATCAGCTTTCCAGCTGCTTCTGTAGCAACATTTGGACTTGTTCCACTATCAGCATGAACAACTGTCACATCTCCACCATTAACTCCACCAGCATCGTTAATTAAACTTACAGCCAAATCAACACCATTTTGTATTGGAGGCCCATAAGCACCTAAGTCACCAGTTTCATCCATTAAAGTACCAATTTTTGCTCCTCCACCAGAACAAGCTGTAAGTACAAATAATGCAGAAGTGACTAAAATTATTATTTTTTTCATCATATCTCCTTGATCTTAAATAAGTTATGTCATCTTGGGCATAACAATATTTAATTCTATAATATGATAATTCAAAAGTCTAAGACTAATTATCCGAGTCTGCCTTCCCACTCATCTAGATTTTCATAATTTTTTATAAAAGAGTTAAATTTTTTTTCAGAATCATCTTTTGGATAGAAATTTAGATATTTTCTTGCTGATTCAAGTGACCAAAATCTTCTTGTGTTATCGCTCACTCCATATACAACTAAATATGGGACATCATTTAAATTGCCCTCAACTTTTTCTATAGATACAGCTTTATCAAACAGGTCGCTTAGATCTCTTTGACTGATATATGCTCCAAGATGTCGTTTTATATTTTGAATTCCTGTCCCGTTATTATTGCTTATAAACTTATTGTTTTGGATTTTTTCATCTATTTCTCTTGGAAATCCTATTCTTACATGAATAAATTCCATTTTTCTGCCAAATTTTCCTGATGCGTAAGGAATTGATAAAAGTTCATATGAGGCTTTAGCCCATCCATAAAAATTATCAGAATATGGAATCATTTTGGTATTTACCATATCGAGTTTCCTTTCATGGATCTCATTATGTTCATACCAATCTGCAGCATGATTAGATGAGGCAACAATAATTCTTTCTACATTGTTTTTATATCCTGCTTTATAAATTTTATTTGCCATGATGACATTTTTATTCTCTTGGTCAAAAGAGCCTATTTCATTATCTAAGTTATTAGGATCTCGTTCTTTATCAGGTCTTATGTATGCTAAATGAATAATAGAATTATGACCTTGTACTAATTTTTCTATATCTGAAATTGAAGATTCAGATAGGTTTTGTATTATTGTGTTTGATTCAAACTCTTTATTAAAATCAATATCAACTAAAGTAAGTTCAAATTTTTTTTCTAAATGTGGGATTATTCTAGAAGCAACATATCCGTTTGCTCCTGTAATTAGTACTTTTTTCAATTTTTTATCCGTTGGGTCCTATTTCTAAAATTTTTAAAATAGGATTATTATCTAAATTATATATACTATGGTCGCCGTTCTTTTTTAATTCTCCCCAATATAATTTGACCATCATTTCTCTTTGTTTCTTATGTTTTTCTGAGTTTATAAGATTGTTTATTTCGTCAGGATCAGACTCTAGGTCATAGAATTCATCATAATCAAACCCATTAAAAATATACTTTAAGTTTTTGTACCATAAAACTCTTTGCTTTAATTGAAGTCTTGTACCATCATACTCAGAAAAAGATTTATCTATCGTGTTAACTTCATCAGTACAAAGAATTTTTTTGAAAGATTCTGAGTCAATATTTCTTATTTCTTTTTGATCTAATAAATCTAGTATTGTAGGGCATAAATCCATACTTGATACCAAATCATTTGATAATTTATCTTTTTTTATTTCTGGCCCTGAAATAATCATAGGTATTCGGTAGATTTCTTCAAATGCACATAGATTTTTAGCGTATATACCGTGTGATGATAAAGCTTCACCATGATCTGAAGTAAAAATAATAATAGTATTGTCTAATTCTCCTTTTTCTTCTAGTACATCTATTATCTTTCCATATTCATGATCTATTTCTGTGACCATTGCATAATAATTTCTTATTGACTCTATATGATCTTGTTTCGTCATATTTTCAAAAACTTTTTTACCTCTTTTATAAATATTGGGTTTGTCATGGAAATCATCATTAAATGACTTAGGCAATTCTAATTCAATATTTTCATACATATCGTAGAACTTTTTAGTAGATATAAAAGGATCGTGTGGTTCTATTACAGATGCAAAACAAGCCCAAGGTTTATCTCCTTTTTCTTTATTTATGAATTCTTTTGCTCTTTGGGATACTAGCCCTACAACTCTTTCTTCAGTATCCATATTTGAAACCCCATAGAAAGGCGTGTTTTTGTATCCAGGAGGGTTATCTATAAATAGATGAGGCATACTTTTATCTATACTATCTTTATGTTTTTTATTTGCATTAATATACTCAGTTGAAGCTCCATCCTGAAGTTCGTATTCATTCCATCCAAACTCTTTTAGATTATTTGTTCTTTCAACGTGCCATTTCCCGTAATAAGCAGTATTGTAACCATCTTCTTTGAGTCTTTGAGCCCAATGCTCTTTTTCTGTTCTTAAGTTTGACTGATCCAGGTCAACAGTATGTGTAACAGTTGTAACACCATGATTATGAGGTAATAATCCTGTCATTATGCTAGCTCTTGCTGGTGAACAAACAGGATTTGCGGTATGGGCCCTGTTAAATTTAACCCCTTGTTCTGCCAATTTATCCAAATTTGGTGTCAGGCATGAATTATTTTCATCTAGTACTTGGCCGTGCATTTGGTCAACCATCAAGAAAAGTAAGTTTTTTTTCATAAGAACCTTCTTAAATAAATGGCTTTATTTTTTCAAAATTCCCACCAACAATTTCTTTAGATTCAATGGATAGCCAGTCTTCTAAAATATCAGAGTATAGGCCTCTGAAATCAAAGTTAAATTTAAGGTCTCCTTCGACTCTTTCGCTTGGATCTAAAGAAGGATATTCATTATAATGCCCACCTTTTACACTTTCTCCAATTAAAAAAGATACTCCTCCAGATCCATGATCTGTACCAGTACCATTATCATCAATTCTTCTTCCGAATTCAGAGAAAATAAACACTAACACCTCTTTCCCTTTATTGTGTTCCTTCAAATCTTCAAAAAAAGAACTCAATGCATCTGAAAGTTGTTGCCATAAATATTCTTGTAAAACAACCTCATTTGTATGAGTATCGAATCCGCCATGGTTTACATAGAATATTCTAGTACCAAAATTTGCAAAATGGACCTGCGCTACACCTTTTAATTGCTTTGCTATGTTTGTATCTGGATATTCTATGTTTGATTTATAAAGCTTTGGGGCTTCATTTATAATATCTATACCTTTAGCAGCATCTAATCCTGTTTTACCTAAGTAATTCATAGTAAAGTCGTTTCCTATAACAGGACTGTAGAATCTTTTAAAAGTATCCATTGCTTTGGTTTTGTTTGCTTCATCTGAAATTGATGTAAAGAGTCCATAGTTATCTATATCACCAACTGAAGTAACAGGGACATCAGGAGCTACTAAAGCTCTAGGTAAATATTCACTGAAATTAACTGCAGTTACTACATTATCTCCACTTGGATCTATATCTTTTATTGCTTGGCCAAGCCATCCTTTTGACCCAACTTTGTTTGGTTCAGCTGTGTGCCAAATATCCATAGATCTAAAATGCGATCTGTTTGGAGTTGGATATCCAACTCCATGAATAATAGCCAAGTTGCCTTCTTCATAGAATTTTTTCATTATTCCCATACCTGGATTTAGTCCAAGTTTATTATCTAATGGGATAATTTCTTCATCTTTTAACATTATGTTTTTTCTAGAGTCTCTATATATAGGGTTTTCCCATGGAACGATACAATTTAAATAGTCATTCCCTCCAGAAAGCTGGATAGTTACTAGAACTTTTTCATCATTTGATATCATAAGTTTCTCCTAATTTATCTTATATACCTGAATTCTATTTCTATTTGAGTCTAGTATTAGTAGATTTTGGTTGTTATCTACTATTACCGAGGTTGGGTCCCAAAAGTAGGACTCTATTCTTGCAGATTCTTCATGAGGTTCAACTTCATCTATTGGAATAACTGGAACAAATGATTCTCTTGCTTTTTTTTCATCCATATTTGCATTTATATATTCTTTTGCCCATTCTGAAAGAGTTGACTCTCCTCTTAAGAAACCGCAATAATCAAAGTTTTCATCATAAATTTGAATTTTTTGATTTCCCCAATCACAAACATAATAAAATCCCTTATCATCTTGAGTAACATCTGAAGGTCTAAATAACTCTCCCTCTTTTGTTCCTGATTTACCAAATTGATCTAAAAAATTTCCGTCTTTGTCAAAAATTTGAATTCTGTCATTTCGCCAATCTGCAACTAGTACTTTTTCATTTATGATTTTGATTCCCCATGGTTTATCGAATTCACCAGGTTTATCACCTTCTTTACCCCAAGTCTTAACAAAATCACCTTCTGTAGTCATAACTTGAACTCTATTATTTAAATTGTCTGTTATGTAAAGTAAATCATTTGCGTCGCTAGTTATTCCTGATGGAAAGTTTAATTGTCCTTCTTTTTCACCCTTAACCCCCCAGCGTTTTACAAAATCACCTTCAGGTGTGAAAATTGAAACAGTATGAGTATACTCATCGGTAACATAAACATTGTCTTTTGAGTCGAATGATAATGAACAAGGCCAATATAATTCACCTGGATTTTTTCCAAATTTAGAGAATTCTCCAAAATAATTATTTTCAATATCTAGCATTGAAATTCTTAGTCCTACAGTATGAAATGCACCACTTCTATTTACAACATATACTTTGTTTTTACTATTTATAGCTAGGTCTCTTGGTAAATGAAAACCTCTACCTCCTACATCAGCTGTAAATCCTACTGAATGGGTATATTGAATTTTAACTTTCTCGTTAAGCTTTTTCATTATGTCATTTGAAATTCTCTGGAAGAAGAGATTAATTTAATAATAATCGAAACAGATTCTTTATTCAGCTCAATAGAATCGTCATTTATATGATCTGACAAAGCATCTATAGTGCTTGAATGAAGGTTAATATACCCTAACTCTTCTAGGCAAATTTCTAAAATATTTTCTTTATTAGGGTCTTTAGATAAAATATTTTTAATTACTTTTTTTTCAGTATTACCTAAGAAATCAGCAGCAAAATTAATTCGTTCTACTACAGATCCTGTATTTATCCATTCTTCTCCGCCTTGCCATCCTTCGACTGAAGTAGGATTTAGTAATGGTTGCCCCATTAATCCTGAGCTAATAGTTGCTTGGTAAACTTCTTCGGAAGGAATCTCAAATCCTCCTGATAACCTTACAGCATTAACTACTAATTCTGCTGGACTTTTTATCCTATTGTTAATTATCTGTTCGTTTCTAAAGTATTTTGACTTAAATAAATCTCTAAGAATTTCTTTGATATTATAGGAATGTTTAAAGTAGGACTTAACTATAAAATTGATAGCATCTTCGTCTAATGGTTTTTTATGTGGCCACTGAGGAACAGGCAATTCATCTTTTATGAAAAAATGATATAAATGTCTTGCTATATATCTTGCTGTTGATTCTTGTTTGCATATGATTTTTATTACATCTTCCCCGTTAAAATTACCTTTTTCACCTAAAAATTCTTTTTCACCAAAATCATGATCATTTTGATCGAACTTAAATTGCCATGCAACGTAATTATATGGTCTTGCTGTGTTATTACGCATCTTTATAGACATGTATGGCATGTTTTCAACTGTCCAGCCTGTGAAAGCTCTTGAACATTCTTTTATATCTTGTTCTGAGTAAGATCCGACACCCATAGAAAACAATTCTAAAATTTCTCTTCCATAATTTTCATTTATGTTAGTTTTATGATTATCTTGATTATCTAGCCACATGATCATTGCAGGATCTTTAGATAATTGAATAAGAATATTTTCAAAACTACCTAATCCATGGTCTCTGAACATCTCTACTTGAGATGTCATTACTTTTCCTTGAATAAGCTTGTGTTGCCCTGTTGCGAATAATCTATGCCAAAATAATGCCATTTTTTCGTCAAAAGGAAACTTTGAATGAGCTAATCTGTACATCCAAAAAGCTCCTGAGCTATTTACACTTCTTACGTCAGAAAGATCTATTTGATATCGTCTTAATAAGTCTTTAGGAACAGGGTTTTTATCTTCATTATCTAGCAAGAAATCTACAGCATCTTCAAAGTTTTTTTCAGATAAGAAATCTATTTCTTCTCTTGATCCTCCAAAGCAAACTCTTCTTAATAAGTGTGCAATTTCTTCTTGTTTAGTTTTATTTTTCGTTGTCATTACTCAATTTCTTCTTTGCCAATAAAGTTTTTCTTAGCTTGATCCTTGCTGAATAAACAATGATCAAAGCAGCTAATATTGGAAGCCATCTTGATGCCATTCCTTCTTCTATTCCAAAGCTTCCTAAAATCAATCTTATTATAAAAGAAATTATTAAAAGTGCACCAATTTCTAATAACATTATTTGCAATCTACTCATTTTTTTCTCCTTAATTAAATTATATTTCTTGATATGTAATATGTCGCCATTAAACACATGGATAAATTTTCTATTATTGTAAGATTTGATAAAGGAATATTGAAAGATGTTCCTAGGCAAGCACAATTAACATTCTGATTATTTCTTAGTTTATTAAATATCCCAAAAGTTTGAGGAATTAGGATAAACAATGTTGCTACATTAGAAAATAATAAGAAAGATCCTGATAGAAAAAAAACTCCTAAAATTAATTCTATAAAAGGATATATTATTCCGAATCTAAAGAACTTTTTTGTAATTGGGTCATAATTAGAAAAAGAAATAGCAAATTGTTTAATATTTTGTAATTTCAAAAAAGAAAAAATAATGAAAAAGAATCCCATAAAAAATCTCATGAATCCATTAATTGTATTTTCAGAATTGTTAAATGAAATTACAGTTAGTAAAAAGACAAGCCCTAAAGTTATAAAAATTGGTTTGTAAGTACTAAAGTAACTTATAATTATATTTTTTCCTTTTGTTGAATTTTTTGAAACTGTATAGTCTCCTACAGGACTTAATATCTTATTAAGTTCTGCAATTTCGTAATCTTTAATAGAAACGACTACCAAGCTTCCATCTTCCAAAGTAACAATAGCTTCAGAAATATTATCTTCTAGCTCAAGTTTTGTTTTAATTGTAGAAACACATCCTTCGCAGGTCATTCCGTCTATTTTAAATTTATATTTATTCATTATTTTTTATTAAAAGTCTGTATTGCACCAAGGTTTTTGTTCTACGAAAAACATTTTTGTTAATTCTCTGAGAGAGTTATGATTTTCTACGTCTATATTTCCTGCTTGAAAATGTTCACCAGGAGAAGTTGCTCCAAAGTATATTGAACTTAGATCTGAAGGTCTCATAAAAATATCTGGTTTCTTTTTTACTTTTTTTACTTCAGTATTATTGCCATCTGTTTCAATTAAATAAGTACCTTCAATATCCTGTTGATTTTGACCTGTAATACTAATTGTCATATTCCCTTTATAGTTATACGTCCTACTTTCAAGCATTTTTATAGGATCAATTATCCTTACCCATAATCCATCAATAGTATCTCTTTTTAATTTTCTTGGGTTTTCCAACATCAAGTAAAGAGGATCACTTGGAGCTCTTCTATTAAAAGTGATTTCTTCAACTAATTCGACACCAAAAATATAGTGCCATAAAGCGTTATTAGTTTCTCTGTCTATTGATATTATCTCTTCAACTCTTAGCGTCCCTTTATCATCTTCGTGGGCAACTCCAGATTCTTTATCAAAATTATAAAATGCATACCCTGAAGGTTTATTATCTTTGTAGGCTATTACAAAAAAGAAACCACTGTTTCCGGATTTGTTATACATTGTTTGCTCATCTTCATAAAGCATGTAATTCCAATATCCTTGAGTCCTATCAGTTGCGCCATTTTGACATTTACTAAATATGTCATAAATTTTTGGAATTTCCTTTAATGCTGTATTTTTATCTACTAATTCAAATCTAATTGAATCATTTTTTGGTTTTGATAAATTGGTATGGTTTGAATTTATTGACCAGTCTTCTCTGATTGTTGCAAGGCCGTATCCAAATCTACTGTAAAGCAATGATTGAGATGCCCATAAACCTGATATTGAATCTCCTCTTTCTTTTGCTTGTGAATGAAGTTTTTTCATCATAGAAGAAAAAATACCTTTTCGTTTATGAGTTGGCAGGGTACCCATAAAAGCTATGCCTGCCATGCTTAAACTATTTCCGCCTGGAATAGTCATGGAATAATTATCTGCTCCTCCTGTTCCTACAATTTTACCTATCTCTGTATCGAATGCAGCTAATAATCTATCACTTGGTTCATTCCAATTATCAAAATCAATCATAAACCTGTCATTGACCATTCTTTTTACAACATCTTTGTTAGGGATGTCTCCAAATACAGTTCTTACGGACTTACGCCATTCAAAAACATTTGATTTATCTACAGGTATAATTTTTACTGACATTTTATTTTTTCCTAAGTGCTTCTTTTCCTGCTTTAAGTGTTTCTATAATTTTATCGACATCATAAACACATCCACCCCAAGTTCCTCCGCTAACATCCTGTAAAGCTGCCCATAATCTCGTGTCGTCAGGTAAATTTTTGTTAGCTTTAATTTCTAAAGATGCGTCTCTTTGACTAAACTCTTTATCTCCCCAATCTTTTCCTTTATTTTCACCATCTTCTCCGACTAGATTAATTGAACCTATTAATTTCTTTGTATCAATAATTATCTCTATCAAATCTCCTTCTTTAAGTAATCCAATAGGACCACCTGCAAGAGCTTCAGGCCCAATATGACCAATACATGCTCCTGTTGAAACTCCAGAAAATCTTGCATCAGTAAGTAAGGCTATTTCTTTACCATATGATAAGTGTTTTAAAGCAGCTGTAATTTGGTATGTCTCTTCCATTCCTGTTCCGTTAGGTCCCCCACAAATTATTACTAGTATTTCGCCTCTTTTCAATTTATCTGGACCTGTAGATTTTATGGATCTCATAGCATCATTTTCAGAGTTAAAAACTCTTGCATAACCAGTATTTCTATAAACTCCATCATCATCAATTACCTCAGGATCAATAGCCGTAGACTTAATTACTGATCCTTCGGGAGCAATATTTCCTAATGGAAAAGTTACTGTTGAAGTAAGGCCTTTTAGAGTTGCATTAGATTTACTCATTATTACATTATTAGGATCTACTTTATCTTTTTCAGAAAGGAAATTTCTTACATATTTTCTTCTATCTGATTCCTCCCACCATTCTAAGTTTTCCCTTAATGTTTTTCCTGTTGCAGTAAGTACATCTAAATTTAATAAGCCTAATTTTTTTAAGTTCAACATTACTTCTGGTACGCCTCCTGCTGCATAAAATTGTGCAGTAGGATGTCCAACAGGGCCATTAGGCAGAACATCAACTAACCTTGGAACGTAACTATTAACTCTTGCCCAATCTTCAACGTTCATTCTTTTTCTTCCTACTGCATGGGCAATAGCAGGTAAATGAAGCAATAGATTTGTTGACCCTCCACATGCTGCATGAAGCACCATAGCATTTTCAAATGCTTTGTCGGTAAGTATTTGATCAATAGTTATATTTTTATTTTCTAAATTCATCAAAGCCTTTGCAGATCTTTTTGCATTATTGGTCCAAGCAGGAGTACCACTTGGAGTACAAGCAGAATGAGTTAATGCGATTCCTAGAGATTCAGCTATAACTTGAGAAGTTCCTGCTGTTCCTAAAAACTGACAACCTCCTCCTGGTGAGGCACAAGCTCTACAACCCATATCTTGAGCATATTCGAGAGATATTTCACCTTGAGCAAACCTTGCTCCAATAGATTGAATTTTTCCTGCATCTTCACCGTTTTTGGGAGCTAAAGTTGATCCCCCGGGCACTATTATTGAAGGTTTATTCTTCATACCAGCTAGAGCCATCATCATTGCAGGTAAGCCTTTGTCACATGACGCTATTCCCATAACAGCTTTTGCAGTAGGCAAAGATCTTGCTATTCTTCTAAATACCTTTGCCGCATCATTTCTGTATGGTAAAGAATCAAACATCCCAGTAGTTCCTTGGGTTCGTCCATCACAAGGATCAGAACAATATGCTGAAAAAGGCAATCCTCCCATTTCATTTATGGTGTTTGCTGCATTTTCAACTAAAGATGATAATTCCCAATGACCTGTATGAAAACCTAATGCTATTGGCTCTCCGTCTTTATTTTTTAATCCTCCGCTAGTAGAAAGAATTAAAAATTGCTTTCTTAGCAATTCACTTGGATTCCATCCCATTCCTGCATTTTGAGTTAACCCAAAATGGTTACCACTAGGTTCATTAATTAATATTTCTGGTGTAAAAGGAATACTTCCAGAAGGACCATCCGCATGCGTTTGAATTTTATATGTCGCTTCTGAACTTCCTTCAATAATGTCTAAAAATGAGACATTTAAATTTTTATCTGATACCACATTCTCTCCGATCATTCTCTTATGACTTAATAATAAAATATTATAAAGAGATAGATATATCTATTGATATAAATTACGTAATTATAAGATTTTCAAACAGCAGATGAGTTGGAATATTATTTCAAATTTAAATAAACCTGAAGTAATGTATTTGAATAATTGCTCTAATTGATACATAATTTCTATATGAATAAATCTAGTTATGAATTCTATTCAGAAGCAGTAAATAAACTCAATTCAGTAATTGAAGAAATTCAAATTAAATGTGATAAAAGAGGAATTGATTTTTCTTCAAAGGTACCGCCTCAAACTATAAAGAAAGGTGAAATGCTTGTTTCTTTAGGACAATCACATCAGATTCAGAGCTTCGCTTTAGCTCTTGAATATCTTTATAGTGTAGACATAGAGCTAAATACATGAATAAATTTATAGCTACAGCTTTATTTGTTATGACCTCAATGATGATATTAGTTATCTTTGCTTCATGGTTTCTTACTAAATAATTGATAAACTTGAAAGGTAGCTATTAATATTCCAGCCAGAATCTATTGATAGCTACATAATTTGCCTTTTTTCTAATTTTCCATAAAAAAGGATGCCAAAAATCATCTTAAACCTTTAGAAGAATTATATTTTTAATGTTTAATTGATAGAATTTTTGTATATATCTTGAAAAGGATTATTATGAGTGAATTGATTCCTAATGTGAGCGTTCAAAAAGAAGCCAATATATATTTTGAAGGAAAAGTAATAAGTACATCAATATATTTTTCTGATGGTTCAAAAAAAACCTTAGGCGTAATGCTAAAAGGGGAATATGAGTTTGGTACAGAGCAAAAAGAAATCATGGAAATAATGTCAGGAAAACTCGATGTGTTGCTTCCTAATAAATCTGAATGGATAAGTATAAAAAGCGGAGATATTTTTGAGGTTCCCAAAAATAGTTCGTTCAAATTAAAAATTTATGAAATAACAAATTACTGTTGCGAATATGTAAATTAATAAATATTTAAATTTCCTCTTTAGAAGTGCAATAAAAACGTGCTACTACTTACAAGTTCCGTATATAAATAATAGCACTTAATTATTGTATCTCAGAACCAAAAAAAATGACCCTCAAAGCATAATCTAAAGTGGATTAGAGAAAATGTTTTATAGAGGGTCAAATATCCTGTACTAGAAAATCTTTTCTAGTAGTCGGCTCAATATAATTTTATCATACACAAATTTGTAATCTGAATTCTTCTAGCTCCAAGTGCGATCATGAGAATCTAAGTCATCCCATTCTGAAGTTTCATTAAATGCTCCTTTAGGATATATTGAAAACTTGTTTTCCCCTTCATGAACTCCTTCTGAAGCCTTGGCAAGATGCTCTTTTACAGCCTCTTCATTTAACTCTATTCCTAATCCAGGAGCATCTGTTATATTTACATATCCATCTTTTATCATCGGCCCTTCTTGCCCAACTAATGAAACTATATCATTCCACCAAGGGTTATCTACAGAATGCATTTCTAATGCAATGAAATTTTCTATTGTGGCTGCACAATGTACATTTGCCATAGCAACGATTGGTGATCCTGCTTGATGCAAAGCAATTGGAATGCCTGCATCTCTACAATAATCTCCAATTTTTTTTGTTTCTAATATACCGCCTGAAGTTGCTAAATCTGGGTGTGCAACTGAAATGGCCCGCGCTTCGACTAAAGGCTCAAATCCTTCTTTGCAGTAAATATCTTCGCCTGTACATACAGGTGTATCGACTCTGTTTTTTAACATCTTCCACTGATCCACTAATTGCCATGGGATCATATCTTCATACCAAGCCAATGTAAATTTATCTAAAGCCTTACCTATCCTGATAGCATTTTCGACTCCCATATGACCAAAATGATCTGAAGCTAAAGGTATTTCATAGCCAATTATTTCTCTAACTGTTTTTACATATTCTTCCATTTTTGAAATCCCATAATCAGTTACTTGAATACCTGTAAATGGGTGCATAACATTGGCGGTCTCATCAATAAGATTTTTATTTACTACTCCATTCTTAAATTCTGATGCTATCCATAGCCCTATATCCATTTTTAAGAATTCGAACCCATTTTGCATTCTTTTTTTGAGAGCATTTCCCATTTCAACAGGATCTTTTTTTAATGGAGTATCTGCATAAACTTTTATTTTGTCTCTATATTTTCCTCCAGCAAGCATATATGCAGGGACTCCATATGCTTTACCTGCTAAATCACATAATGCCATTTCTACACCGCAAACACCTCCAGCTAGCCTTCCATGCCCTCCAAACTGTTTAATTTTTTGGAAAATTTTATCGATATCACAAGGATTTTCTCCGAGAATTTTGCTTTTTAAAGATAATGCATATCTAGCTGATGCTCCGTCTCTTACTTCTCCAAGACCAACTATGTCTTGATTAGTGTAAATTTTTATGATTGGCCATCGCCATCCTCCGTCTCCAATAACTGATATTCTCATATCAGTTATTTTTAGATCTGCAGGTTTGGAATATGATTTAATATTATTTGACATGATTTACTACTTTCTATTTTTTTTCCAATTTTCAAAATCCCTGTTCATTTCATCAGAAAACTCTCTATCTACCTCTCCTGGAGTATATTTTCCTTCCATAATCCTTTGTTGCCCAAATTCATCTTTTAACCTTACATTCTCAGAAGATAAAACTACCTCCTCTACTAAATGCGGTGGAATAAAGATAACTCCTGACTTTGTTCCTAAAACTACATCTCCAGGAATACATGTCGCTTCCCCAATTCTGATAATACCATTTATTTCAGGCATACTAACGTCATTGATTGCACTTGGGTCAAACCCTCTAACGAAAGCATTGAAATCTTCCATTTCATAAATTCTTTGAGTGTCTCTGATTCCCCCATCTATTACCATTCCAGTTCCTGTTTTCGATTTAATTGCCGTGGTTAGATTGTCTCCTGCAAAAGTTCCATCAAATACTTTTCCAAATAAGTCCACAACTATTAAATCATCATTTACTAATTCATCAATAACCCAAGAATTTTGGAAACCTATTCTTTTTTCCTCTTTTCCTTGTTTTTCAATTGCTTCATTGAGATCAGGTCTTTTTGGTACCCATCGGCATGTTACGGCTCTTCCTACAATTACTCTGTCTGGGTGCAAGTTATTCCAATTTCCTGCAAATTGAAAATGATATCCATTTTTTCTGCATGTTCCCCAAGCCTCTTCAGTAGTTACTAATTTCATTCTTTCAATGAGATCTTTTGGAACTAAGGGCCTTAAATTTTTATCTCTATCTCCATTCCATGAACTTGTTATTGATTTTATGATTTCTGGATTAGTTAGTTTCATTTTTTCCCTTTTATTGTCTAATTAGTTTGAAATATTTTTAAATTTTTCAATTATTTCATTTTGAATGTTTATCATTTTTTTTATCAATACTTCTGTCTCTTCTAAAACCTTTTCAGAATCCTCAGGTATAAACAACATAGTTTTTGATTTGATATCTATATTTTCATCTATATTATTTTCAAGAAAAACTTTTATATCAAGAAGGCTGTCCTTAAATTTTATTGTTACCTTATCTTTGTTTCCTGTAATTGAAATAATATTTTTTGATTTATGGCATAGAATTTTTATTCTGGTTATTATAATTAGCCGATCTAATTCAACAGGGATCTCTCCAAATCTATCCTCAATCTCTTTCTTGATTTCAATTAAATTACTTGTTTCTCTAATTTTAGATAAACGCATGTACAAATTAAGTCTTATTTTAATGTCGTCTATATATTCTTCAGGGATTCTTGAATCTATATCAATGTCCACTGTATTAATCAGAAAAAAACCTAAAGCTTCTTCGTTTCCATTTTTTAGAGAATCTATAGCTGATTCTAATAAAGAATTGTATAGTTCAAGTCCAATTGAACTAATATTTCCACTTTGTTCCTTCCCTAAGATATTTCCTGCGCCTCTGATTTCTAGATCTCTTAGTGCTATATCGTATCCACTTCCAAACTCAGCTGTATTTATTAATGCGTTCAATCTTTGCTCAGATAAATCATTTATTCTGGAATCTTTTGGAAGAAGAAAATAAGCATGTGAACTTTTTTCACTTCTCCCTATTCTCCCTCTCATTTGATAAAGTTGAGATAAGCCAAATTTATGTGAATTATTTATAAACAATGTATTAACATTTGGCATATCAATCCCAGATTCAATAATTGTTGTGCAAACAAGTACGTCAAATTTATTTTCCATGAAGTTTGTAATAATTGTTTCTAGTTTCTTTTTATCCATTTGACCGTGAGCAATCTCTATTTTTGCTTCAGGTACGATTGTCTTTATTTGTTTGGCTATAATTTCTATATTGAAGATTTCATTATTTACAAAAAAGACTTGTCCTTTTCTCTCCATTTCTCTTAATATTCCTTCTCGAATAAGAGCATCCGAATAAACTGATAGATAATTATTTACAGGAATCCTATTCTCAGGAGGGGTATTTATCACACTTAGGTCTCTTACTCCATTTAGAGCTAAACTTAAAGTTCTTGGGATTGGAGTAGCACTTAGACTTAAGATATCAATATCAATTTCTCTCTTCTTTATTTTTTCTTTTTGTTCAACTCCAAATTTATGCTCTTCATCTATTATTAGTAAACCTAATTTATTAAAATCAATTTTTTCGTTTAGTAACTTATGAGTACCAATAACTATATCTACGTTTCCAATATTTAAATTATTTAATATCTCATTATTTTTTTTGTTTGAAACAAATCGAGACATATATTCTATCTTTATAGGAAAAGGCTCAAACCTTTCCTTAAAAGTTTTATAGTGCTGAAGGGCTAAAACTGTTGTTGGTACAAGGATTGCAACTTGATAACCATTTTCTACTACTTTGAAAGCAGCTCTCAGCGCTACTTCTGTTTTTCCAAACCCAACATCTCCACACAGTAATCTATCCATTGGATTATTTGATACTAGGTCTTGATTTATTTCTTCAATAGATTTTCTTTGATCTGGAGTCTCATCAAACTCAAAAGACTCTTCCAAGACTTTGTACCAATCTGTACTTTTTTTATAACTTTTTCCTTTGATATTTTCTCTAGCTGCATAGATTTGAAGCAATTCTCCTGCAAGTATTTCGATAGATTTCTTTACCTTGATCCTGGTTTTAATCCATTTGTTAGATCCTAAAGTGTCAAGAGTAGGTTCATTTTTTTGAAAAGATTTATATATCTGAATTCGATCAATTTGATCCGAAGGTACATACAACTTATCTTCATTTTTATACTCTAAAACAATAAATTCTTTATCAGAAGTACCAATCTGTATGGTTCCTGTAAATTTTCCAATTCCGTGATCTATATGCACCACATAATCATTTAATTTAAATGGTTCTGATGAAATACTGGATGGCATATTATTAGAATATGATTTAAATACTCTTTTTTTCTTTCTCCCAAAAATCTCTTTATCAGTTAACAGCAATAATGACTCACTTTTACTCCTGATCCTGAATCCTTCACCTGCGTTTTTTGAAACGATATTTATTTTATCTTTTGAAAATGTTTCTATATTACTAAAAATTTTTGTTTTATCTGAACCAATGATCTCTTTTATTCTTGAAGGGTAATCTGTTGAAATTATTATTTTTTCGTTTTTATTTTTTGAATCAATATATCTAAATATATTATCTTTTTTAAAATCAAATATTTTTGGAATTACAAAGTCTATATTTTTTGATTTTTCCCCCTCAGTCTCTCTTTGATTAAGTTCTATGGTAGTTTTTTTAGCTAATAAAGATTTCAGGACTTCATTTTTAGTCATATAAGGTATAGGAAACCTTTTTTTTACAACTTTTTGATCAATCTTATATAAGTAGTTTTCGTTTCTTTTTTTATCTATAAGATTTAATTCTAAATCAACATTGTGGGTTTCAATTTTTACTATCAGTATTTCATTTTTCATATAATCAAATAATGACCCATTATCAAAAAAACCTGAATAAAAGTTAATCAATTCATCGTTTTCTCTTCTTCTAATCGATTCAAAATTTTCTATTATTTTTTCTTCTTCTTTTATTTCAATATCGTCAAAAAAAATTCTGTTACTATTTTTTATTTTTGTTAAATCTTGGAAAACATTTGTTTCTTGAACAGGAGATATTATAATATTATTTATATTTTTGTAAGATTTTTGAGATGATGTTTCAAATATCTTTATGCTTTCAATTTCATCATAAAAAAAGTCAATTCTAATGGGATTTTGCTCAGATAGGCAAAATAAATCAACAATATCGCCTCTTTTTGCAAATTGTCCAACTGATTCAACTATAGAAGAATTTATATATCCAGCTCTTATCAATGAATCTATAAAATCTTTTTGACTTATTTTATCTCCTATTTTTAGATTCATTGAAAGTTTTTCAAAGTTATCTATGGAAAGAGTTTTAGTGCTTAGAGATTGGATAGATGTACAGATAATAGGTGTTTTCTTTTGAAATTCACCTGTAAATAATCCTTCCAAGCATCTCATCCTATCTTTTATACTTTTGTTATCGGGTTTGTATTTTTCGAGAAAAATTTCGTTTCTTTCAGAGAAATTTAAATTTGAAGTCGTGCTACTCCAAAAGTTAATGCTGTCTAGAATTTCTATTGATTCTTCTGGATTTGATGTGATAACTATTGTTGGGACATTAAATAATTTACTAAGTGTTGAAATTATGTAACCATAGCTTGATTTACTTGATAGTAGTTTTTGAGGTATTTTTTTACGCAAATCACTAACCACATTTGAAAATGCGGGGTTATTAAGTAAAAACTCGTGAATCTCTATCAAATGATTCGATTTCATAATCAGATAAAATATATTTTATTAGAAAATTATTTTTTTGTTTAATAAAAAAGATATGAATTGATACTTTAATGACAAATATAGATAAGAAAAGAATAATAATAAAAATTGGAAGTAACCTAATTACAGAAAATGAAAATATATTAAATGATTCTGTAATTGAAGATTTATGTAATCAAATTTCAACTATACATGATAAAGGTTTTCAGGTTATTGTAGTTTCTTCAGGAGCTGTAGCTGCAGGTAGGCAATACTTAGGTATTTTGAATAAAGATATAAAATTTAATGATTCCCACCTTGTTCATAAGCAAGTTTTAGCTTCAATAGGACAGCCTTTACTTATGAAAGCGTATGAAAAATACTTTTCAAATAATTTAAAAGGAATTTCTCAGGGGTTACTTTCACGAGAAGATTTTGAAAATAGGTCTGGTTATCTAAACATTAGAAATACTCTTAACGAATTATTAAGCGTGGACATAATTCCAATAATCAATGAAAATGATGTTGTCTCTACAGATGAATTAGAAGACAAGGCATATGGGGACAATGACCGATTATCTGCTATGGTTGCAAACGCAGTTGATGCTGATGTTTTGATCTTACTTGGTACAATTGATGCTCTTTATACATCAGATCCAAATTTTGATAAAAATGCAAAAAAAATCAAAATAGTTGATAGTATCTCTGAGGATATAATAAGTTATGCAAAAGGCCCATCTGACAAAGTAGGATCTGGCGGAATGGCATCAAAAATTCAAGCTGCGAATATTGCTATAAATTCAGGTATAGATATGTTCATTGCACCTGGATATGAAAAAAATGTAATACTTAGAATAATTTCTGGAGATGATATTGGTACAAAATTTGTTGCTAAAGAATCTCTTAAAGAATCTAGGAAAAGATGGTTAATGACAGGTTATTCTTCTTCAAAAGGAGAAGTAATTTTAGATGAAGGTGCAATTAAAGCAATTGAAAATTCAAGCTTGCTACCAGCAGGGATTTTAGACGTTTCAGGAAATTTTGATAGAGGGGATATTATCGGATTAAAAAACTTAGAAAAAAAAATTATAGGTTGGGGTATAGCTAATTATTCTTCCTTAGAAATAAGTAAAATTAAAGGTATGAAAACCAAGGATATAATTAACACTGTTGGTAAAAATTTTGGTTCAGAAATAATTCATAGAAACAACTTAGTTATAACAATTTAAAGCATATGTTAGAAAAATTAGAAAAAAAATTAATAGAGGTAAAGAAATTTTCTTCAGATTTATCATTAATTGATTCTGAAAAAAGAAAATTATGCCTTAGCATATTGTCTTCTAAGCTTATTTCAAATAGTGCAAAAATTATTGAAATAAATTCTAATGAATTAAAAAATGCATCTATAAATGGAATTGAAAACCATGTTATAGAAAGAATGAAAATTACTGATTCTACGATTTCTAGAATGGTTGATTCTTTGGAAAATGTATCAAATTTAGATGATACTGTCCTAGAAGTAATAGACTCCAATATAAGAGACAATGGACTTGTAGTAAAGAAAGTTAGGGTTCCTTTAGGAGTTCTAGGTGTTATTTTTGAAAGCAGGCCAAATGTAGTTATAGAAATTGCATCTTTAGCAATTAAGTCTGGTAACGGCTTGGTTATGAGAGGAGGAAGTGATTGTATAAAGACCAATTTAGCTCTTTTTGAACTTGTTTCTGAATCTATGAAAGAGGCGGGATTGCCTGAGAAATCAATGTATTTTTTAGATTTTACTGATAGAAAAGCAGTAGATATTATTTTATCAATGGATAAATATATTGATTTACTTATACCTAGAGGATCTTCTTCTCTTGTAAATTTAGTGAATCAAAAAGCAAAAATGCCATCAATTACAGGAGGAGTGGGAGTTTGCCATACATTTATTGATAGTAAAATTGATATGGAGTTAGCATTAAGTGTTCTTGATAATGCAAAAACTCAAAATACTTCAGTTTGTAATGCATTAGATACTATAATTATTCACAATGAATCTTTGGATATTATAAATCCTTTATTTAATTTATTTTTAGAAAAAAAAGTTGAAATAAGAGCAGATAAATATTCGTATGAAAAATTTAATGAAAAATCAAAAATTAAATTAGCTTCAAAATCTGATTTTGGAGAAGAGTTTCTTGATTTAATTGTTAGCATAAAAACTGTAAAAAATATTGATGAAGCTATTAGTCATATAGAAAAATTTGGCTCAAAGCATTCTGAAGCAATAATAACTAATGATGAAAAACAAGCAAAATATTTTTTGGACAGAGTAGATGCATCTGCAGTTTTTCATAATACATCTACTAGATTCAACGATGGATTTGAACTAGGCTTAGGAGCTGAAGTTGCTGTTTCAACAGATAAATTACATGCTAGAGGCCCAATGGGTATAAATGATTTAATGACCTATAAATGGGTGGTAACAGGAGAGGGACAACTAAGGTCTTAGATTTTTATGAAGAACTTAAATACAATTATGGTTCCTGCATCATCTGCGAATTTAGGTTCGGGATTTGATGTTATTGGAGCATGCTTAAATGTTTGGAATGAGATTAATTTTAGAAAATCAAAGTTCAATATTGAAAATATTGGATTTGGATCTGAAACTTTGAATACCACAAAAGAAAATCTGATTTATAGGTCCTATGTACATACAACTAATATTTTAGGCGAAAAAGAAATAGAAGTTTCACTAAAATGCCAAAATTCAATACCAACATCTGGAGGCCTAGGAAGTAGTTCTTCCGCTGTAATAGCGGGTATTTTATTGGCATATTCAGTTCATAATATTGATTTACATAATGATGATATTTTTCAAATAGCTTCTGACATTGAGGGTCATCCTGACAATGTTGGCCCTGCTTTATATGGTGGAATAACATTAGGATTTAAGGATTTAGAAAAATGGTATATTAGCAACATAAAATTTGATAAAAACTTAAAAATTGTTTCATTTGTTTCTGATCAAAAAATTCTTACAAGTGAATCAAGGGCTGCTTTACCAAACACAATTTCAAGAGAAGATGCAGTTTATAATATTACTCGTTCTGCATTATTAGTTAACTCTCTAAATACAAATGATTTTGCTCTTCTAAAATATGCATTTCAGGATAAGCTTCATGAACAGTATAGAACTCCTGAAATTAAAGGATTTTCAACTATCAGTAATGCAGCCATGAATGCAGGTGCAATATCAACTTATCTATCTGGTTCAGGTCCTACTATTTCAGCTATTACTCTAGGAAAAGAGCTTACTATAAATTATGAGATGTTAGATGCTGCGAATAAGCTTAATCTTCCAGGAAATGGGATAATTTCTTCTATTTCTGAAAAAGGAGCATATGTTCTTGAAAAATAATATTGTTGTACAAAAATATGGCGGGACTTCCATAGGTGATGTAGACAAGCTAAAACTGATCGCCAAAAAAGTAGTTGAAAAAAAATCTGAAGGATTTTTTCCAGTCGTTGTAGTGTCTGCTATGGGTAAAACCACAGATGAATTGGTTGAGATGTCTGAAAAGGTTACATTTAACCAAACTGAACCAGACTTAAGAGAGAAAGATACATTGCTTTCAACAGGAGAGCTTGTTTCAGCTACCTTGCTTGCTATGTCTATTAAGTCTTTAGGGGAAGAGGTAATTAGCCTTTCAGGTCCTCAGGCAGGAATTTTTACGGACCAAATTCATGGTTCAGCAAGAATATCTGATATTAACACTGAAAGAATGTTGAATGAAATCAATAAAAATAAAATTTTGATTATAGCTGGATTTCAAGGAATAAATACCGAAGGAGATATTACTACTCTTGGCAGAGGAGGGTCTGATACGACAGCAGTAGCTTTAGCGGCGGCATTGAAAGCAGATGTGTGTGAAATTTTTACTGATGTAGAAGGTATTTATACTACTGACCCAAGGATTGTTTCAACTGCTAGGAAAATAAATTTTATTAACTATGAAGATATGCTTGAAATGGCTGTTTTAGGTGCAAAGATGCATCCAAGATCTATTGAACTAGCATCTGTTTATGATGTACCTGTGTATGTTGCAGGAACATTTTCTAAAACTAAGGGAACACTTATTGTAAAAGGAGATAATATGGAGAACAACAAAACTGTTACAGGAATAGCGATTGATAAAAAAGTATCAAAGATAACTGTAAAAAAAATAAAAAATATACCAGGTACAGCTGCATCTATATTGAAACCTTTATCCGATCAATCTATAAGCATAGATGTTATTGTCCAAAATATTCCTATGGATGGTTTTATTGACTTTTCTTTTTCTGTTTCAGACGATGACTTGCAAAGAGCATATGATATTTTAATGGATCAAATAAATCTTGATTTTGAAGATATCATAAAAGGTAGTGGATTTGCAAAAATTAGTCTTGTAGGAACGGGAATGCAAAATGCTCCAGGCTATGCAACAGAAATGTTTAATGCTCTAGGAAATGAAAAAATAAATATAGAAATGATCACAACATCTGAAATAAGAATTACATGTCTTATAAGTGAAAATGATGTTAAATCTGCAGTTAATGCTTTACACTCGACATTTGAGTTAGATAAAGAGTAAAAGCTTAGTCAGCTTTTATAATTCCTTCATTTATTGAAAAATATTTACCGTCTTTTATATTTTTTTTGTCTATCAAAGAAATATCTGCTGTTGATAGTAAAATTTGATCAAAATCTAAAATTTCAGTTACAACTTTTTCTCTCATTTTTTCATCCAATTCTGAAAAAATATCATCCAAAATTAAAACAGGCTTTCTTTTTGTAATATTTCTTATTTCTTTTGCTTCAGATAATTTTAAAGATAGCGATATTATTCTTGATTGACCTCTAGAAGCAGTGATTGAAGCTGGGGCATCATTGAAAACTATGTCAAAATCATCTCTGTGAGGACCTATAGTAGTTATTCTCTGGTCAATATCTCTTAGATGGTTTTTTTTCAATGATTCGTAAAATATTAGTTTTATCTCATCAATACTTGGTTCGTCCTCAAGAAATTTATTTTCAATATTTCTTCCCATTTTGGGTAAATATTTAATATTTAAATCAATTTTTTCATTAAAATTTTTAGCAAATTCATTGCTGCTTTTTCTAATAGTTTTTATTATTTTATTTCTTTCAAAAAAAATATTTGCTGCTTCTTCAGATAGCCTATTGTCCCAAAATTCAATTTCTTTTTCGTTGCTTTTTCCGTCCTTGATATTTTTTAGTAGACTATTTCTTTGAAAAAGGACTTTTTGATATCTTTGTAGGTTTTTTACATGATCATTATTGATTTGGCTAAGCAATATGTTTAAATATTTTCGCCTAATAAGAGGCGGGCCAGAAATTATTGAAATATCATCTGTATCAAAAAAAACTGAGTTAATATTTCCAACAAATTCTTGATTAGATACTATTACTCCATTAATTCTGAAAGTCTTGACTAGGTCTGAACTTTTTGAAATATCATAATCTATTTGTGCCTTAATATTTCTGTTTTTTTCCTCTGCTATTCCTAATACTTGTGTGTGCCCTCCTGTTTCTAAAAGAGAATTATTTATTAGGAATTTATCATTTGAAACTCTTGAAGATTTTGCTATAGATAAAAGATATATTCCTTCAAATAAATTACTTTTTCCTTGCCCATTGAGTCCAGAAAAAATATTAAACCCATCCTGAAGGTCTATAGAAGAATTTTTATGATTTCTATAATTAGAAAGAGATAATGTTTTTATTTTTATCTTTTAGCCCTATAAATACTTTTTTAATATGATAGTTTTTTATCTTTAGTAAGTATTTGTTTTTTAGCTTTATTTTTGTAATCAATTAATTATTTAGTGAATTATATGTATAAATCCGTAACAATTGATATATGGGAAACCATAATTGGGGAAAGAAACTTTTCTTCTTTTTCTAAAACTAGAAGAGAAATTAAAACTCGGTATGCGTATGAATATTTATTAAAGTTTTCCAATAAAATTGACTATTCTAAAGTATCTTTGGCTCATGATTTTGTTGCTGATTCAATAAATAAATTTTCTAGATTTCATTCAGATAGACTTTTTTATGATTGGGTTGAGACTTTTATCAATAAAATAGATAAAAATCTTATAAATAAATTAAATACTGAGGAAATCATTTCACTAGGTGATGAATTAGATAAAGCATTTTTAGAAAACCCTCCTGAAATTTTTGACGGAACGTATGAATTATTAGATTTTTGTAGAACTAAAGACTTGAGAATAGGAATAATTTCAAATACTGGATTTAATTCGCCTAAAGTATATCGAGAATTTTTTTCTAAAAATAATTTATTTTATGACACAATTTCTCTATCAAATGAATTAGGAACGGCTAAACCTCATTCAAAAATATTTTTAGAAACGTTGAAAAACTTAGAAACGGATCCGGAAAATGCAATTCATTTTGGAGACAACCCTGTTGCAGATATTTTAGGAGCTTTGAATGTAGGCATGGAAGCTGTATTGATATCTAAAAACAATTCAAAAAAACCAGTAAATGAAAAGCATAGAGCTGTCATAGATAATATATCTTTTTCAATTGATATTATTTCATCTTGGATTTAATCTTCTGTCTAAGAACAAAGAAGTTATGAAAAATAGAAAATTTATAATCACAAAAACAAGTAAAATAGCCAAGCAAACTTCTAAAAAGAATCTTTCAGGGAACATTATTAATAAATAATCACTTCTAGGATCAAGAATCCATAAATCGTTCCTAAAAAAAATTTTATGAAACAAAATAAAAGTTGCATTAAAATTTATTATTATTCCAAACAAAATTATAATAAAAATACTACTCCAAATTAATAAAGATTTATAAACAATGTTAAAGAGAAAGCTAAATAATTGCTTAAAACCATTTTTATAAGAAATTATTACAATGGCAAAAAATATAAAAAATAATGATATTTTTTCAAATAAAAGAGTTGCTTTTACTAGATTTTTTACATCAATCATATGGTCTATTTCCCTTTGATTAAATAAATTGAAAACTGTTGTCCCTGGCTGTTGAAGAGAGATTTCTATTTTTTCTTGATCATCTTTAAAATAATCTTTTATTTGGTCAGATACTGAATTGAGCTGGTCTTCATTTAAATTGGTTTTATATGAAATATTATTCCTTTCCCAATTAAATTCATAAATCCAATCAGAAAATGTTATCATTTCGAAACTAATGGTTATTATAAAAGGAACCCAGAGAATATAAGTAAATATTTTCAATAAGGGGAAGATTTTTTTAGTCATACAATATTATAACTTTTTAAATTATGAAAAAAAACGACATCAATAAATTAGAAAAAATCATTGAAGAACTTAGATCCGAGAATGGATGCCCTTGGGATAGAGATCTTACATTAGAAAAATTATCCCAACTAACTATTGGAGAATCATATGAATTATTAGATGCTGTTGAAAAAAAAGATAATAAAAAGATAATTGATGAGTTATCAGATCTTTTAACTCATATTATTTTTTATTTTCAAATTGGAAGTTCTACAAATGAATTTAAAAAAAATAATATAATTGACCATGCTATTGAAAAACTTATTAATAGGCACCCTCATGTATTTGATAAATCTTTCAAAAAAAAATTTAATACGCCTGAAGAAGTTGAACAAAACTGGAATTTTTTAAAAGGTAAAAAGGAACAACCCTCAGATGACTTAGATTTCAATGGTCCATCAGGGATTTCGGCTGAAAGAATTATAAAAACTTTGATTGAACTTGGTATAACTCTCGATGAAAAAGAGATTATGAAAAACGAGTTAGAAAACCCAAAAAATTTATTGTTCTTTATTTATTTTTTGATGATCCAGAGAGGAGAAAATCCTGAACTTGAATTTAGAAGCAAGTTAGGAGAGATAAAAAAAGAAATAAAAAAGTTAGAGAAAAAAGAAGGTTTAAGATTTGAACAATTAGAAAAAAATAAGATTAAGCGAATTCTATTTCCTGATTAGATTTCTTAATCGTTTCTCCAATTTTTCTAACAACTAAATTTTTATTTTCAGAAAGTTTTTTTTGAAAGTCTTTTGATTTATCTTTATCAACAGTAAATAGTAACCCTCCTGAAGTTTGAGGATCAAATAAAATCATTTTCTCAGAATTCTTTAGAGAATTATTCCATGTAATATTTGTATTGAAATATTTTTCATTATTTATTGCTCCTGATGACCAATTTTCTTCTATTGAAATTTCTAATAAACCTTCAATCAAAGGAATATCTGAAAAATTTAATTTAGCAGATATTTTACTTGCATTCAGTATATTTTTTAGATGGCCTATAAGTCCGTATCCAGTTACATCAGTGCAAGCTTTTACTTTAAATTCCTTAGCTACTTCAGAAGCAGATTTATTTAATTCCAACATATAGGAAATCCCATTAGGATAATCAGATAAATTTATATTTGAGTTTTTAGCAGCTGTTATTAAAATACCATTTCCTAATGGTTTGGTTAGAATAATATCTTGATTTGGCTTAGCATTATCTAGCTTCATTAATTGCTTTGGCTCTATTTCTCCTATAACTGCTAGCCCATATTTGGGTTCATTATCGTTTATGGTATGCCCTCCAGCTATTATTACATTTGCTTCATTCGCCTTGCTAATACCTCCATTAATAATTTCTTCAATAAATTTTTCTGGAATATTATCTGAAAAACAGCATATATTAAGTGCTAAGGTAGGGTTCCCTCCCATCGCATATACATCAGAAATAGCATTTGCAGCAGAAATTTGACCAAATAAAAATGGATCATCAACTACGGGAGCAAAAAAATCAGTAGTGAATATAATAGCTTTATCATCGGATATTTTGTAAACAGCAGCGTCATCTTTAGTTTTTTGATCAACTAAAATTTTGTCAGATGAAATTGATTTGTTTATCTGGCCCAGAACCCTGTCCAGTACTTCTATTGAAGCTTTTCCAGCTCAACCTCCGCAACTAGAAAAGTTTGTAAGTCTTATTTCTTTTTCCATTTAATGTTTTTTTTAATTAAAAGTTATAGAATTTATATTATTCAGTGAACAAAAAATAAGGTAAATTATGACAGAAAAGATCCAATTTTCAGGAAGTGAGATATTTCCAAATAACACTTTTGTAAATCATAAAAATAATATTTCAATAGGAGGAGTTGATTTAAAAGAATTGGCTGATACTTATGGTACCCCATTATATGTTTACGATGAAGATACCATTTTGGCAACAATTAAAGATTTTCAAGAATCTTTTAAGTATGAGATTGAAAATAGTGTGATTTCATATTCAACTAAAGCATTTTCAAACCCATACTTACTTAAGTTATTAGATGATAATGGTATGAATATAGATGTTGTTACTGGTGGAGAATTAGCAATAGCAAAACACATAGAATTTCCTCCTGACAGAATAAATTTTCATGGTAATAATAAGTCTCCCCAAGAACTTAAGGACGCTATAGATTATGGAATTGGTCATATAACAATTGACTCATTCAATGAAATTGAAAACTTAAAAAATATAACAGAAGAATTAAAAACTAATCAGGATGTAATGTTAAGAGTATCTCCTTCAATTGATCCCCATACTCATTTATTGACTACGACAGGCGTTCTAGATTCAAAATTTGGATTTTCTATTGAAACAGGCGATGCAGAGAAAGCAATTGAACAATTAATGAAAATTGACTCTCTGAATTTATTAGGACTTCATTTTCATTTAGGCTCTCCTATTTTTGAACTGGAGCCTTATTCAGAAGCTATCGATTATGTTTATGATTTTGCAGCACAAATGAGAGATAAATATGGATTAGAAATGAAAGAATTTAGCCCTGGAGGTGGTTTCGCAATAGGATATGAGGTAGATAAACAACCTTTGCCTATTGCAGATTATGCAAAAGTTATAGGTGATTCAATTAAGAAATCTTGTGACACACATGATTTTAGTATTCCAAAAGTAATTCTTGAACCAGGAAGAGCCTTAGTAGGAAGATCTGGAATAAGTATTTATAGAATAGGATCAATTAAAACTATTCCTGGAGTTAGAAATTATGTATCTGTAGATGGAGGGATGGGGGATAATATTAGGCCTGCTCTTTATGGATCTGATTATTCAGTTTTCTCTGTTACTAAAACATTAGAAACAGCAAATAGAATGAAATCTACAATCTCAGGTAAATTTTGCGAATCAGGAGATTATCTTGCTAGAGATGTAGAAATTCCTGATCCAATGATTGATGATTTATTGGCATTGCCTGCTTCTGGAGCATATAATTTAGCCATGGCAAGTAATTACAATATGCAAGTCAGACCAGCTGTTGTAATGATAAAAAACGGATCCCATTTTTTGATTAGGAGAAGAGAAAGCTATGAGGATCTTTTAAGTACATCTATACTATGACGATTATTCATCAAAAAGCTTACAGCATTTTAGAAAATTCAATTAAAAAAAATTCTATATCTCATTTTTACATTTTTCATGGACCAAATAATGTAGGGAAAAAAAATCTTGCAATATCATTTGTCAAACTTTTACTTTGTGAAAATCAAAACCTAGATTCTAAAACTACTGATAATTGTCCAAGCTGTAAAAAAATAGACGAAGAAAAACATTTTGATGTTGTTTTTATGGATTCTAAGTCCTCAGTAGATGGAATAGATGAAAACAAATCAGATCAAATAAGATTGCCTCATGTTCAAGAAATCAGCAGAATTGCTAATTTAGGCCCATTTATGAGTAATTATAAAGTATTTATTTTAGATGCTGCAGAAAAATTAAATAATGAAGCTTCTAATGCATTTTTAAAGCTTTTAGAAGAGCCTCCAAAATCTTCTATATTTTTATTTTTGATTAATGATTTGTCTTCCATTTATCCAACTATTTTATCTAGAGCTCAAAAAATCAATGTTTTAGAAATAAGTAAAAAAGAAATTCATACACACATTTCAAGTAATTTTGATATAGATGATTCAATAATTAATAAAGTTATACATTTATCTCTAGGAAGAATAGAAGTTGCTGAAAAATTATCTTCAGATCCTTCATTGATTGATGGTTATTATGAATCTTATGATAGATTTGTTGAGTTTTGCAGAACGGATATAAGCGACAGAATGGATTTTGCTCAAAAATTTTCAACAAGATATAGAACTGATAGAAATGCAATATTTAAGGAATTAGATTTATGGATAGATTTTTGCAATATTACAATGAATAATTTATATCAAGATGAAAAAGACTCAATCTTTGAAACAAAGTTAAGTGATATGTTTGATACTAAAGAAATTAATCATATTGTAATAGAACTAATCAAAACAATTAGTTACTTAAAAAGTAATGCTAATCCTAGATTAGTTTTCGATGTAATGTCATTAAATTTACCTTTTTACCAGAAAGAAAAATCATATGGCGTATAAATCTATTGCTATTGACGGCCCAGCGGCATCTGGAAAATCTGCTGTAGGCAGACTATTGGCAGAGAAATTATCTTATGATTTTTTAGACACAGGTATTATGTATAGAGCCGTAACTTATATTATCCAAGAATTTCAAATAGAGCCTGTTAAAGCATCAAAATTATTTTTTGAATCTAAACTTGTAATAGATTTTTCAAACCTTAACAATAAAATAATTTATCAAGATCAAGATATTTCAGATTTTTTATTCACTGACAAAATTGATTCAGAAGTTTCTGGATTTTCAAAAATTAAATCAGTAAGAGAAAATTTAGTTTTTGAACAAAAGAAAATTTCCAATAGTACTAATATTGTAATGGTTGGAAGGGATATAGGTACAAAAGTACTTCAAAACAGTAACTTAAAGATTTATTTAGATGCATCAATTGATGTTAGAGCATTAAGACGATCGAAAGATGTAGAAAATTTATCAAAAAATGAAGTGAAAATTATGCTTGAATCAAGAGATGTTATTGATAAAAACAGATCAAATTCTCCTTTAGTTATTGATAGAAATGCATCTGTTATAAATACCGATAATCTTACAATTGATCAAGTAGTAAGCAATATATTGAATCTATATAAATATGAGTAAATTATTTAAAATATGTGATTTTGGATTACGCTTTACCTTTTTTCTTTTTGGGGACTTGAAAATTGAAGGATTTCAAAACATACCTAAAAATAAATCTGTTTTAACAGTTTCAAACCATCTTTCAATTATTGATCCTGCATTATGCGCCTCTGCTGTAGGAAAAGAATCAAAATTTTTAGCAAAGAAAGAATTATTTAAGTTCCCATTTAACATTTTTTTGAAATTTTATGGAGCCTTTCCTTTAAACAGAGGTAATCTAAATATATCTGCAATTAATTGGGCTAAAGATCAATTATCTTTAAAAAATAATTCTCTTCTTTTATTTCCAGAAGGAACTAGAAGTAAAAATCTAAAATTAAATAAAGGATTTAATGGAGCTGCTATTATTGCAATTGATACAGATAGTATCATTTTGCCTATATCAATTTCAGGGTCTGAAAAATGTAAAAACTATTTGCAATTTTTATTTCCTAAAATGTCAGTAAAAATAAATATAGGGGAACCATTTAAAATTAATTCACTTCCTGAAAATAAAAACAAAGAGCTATATGACAATATAACCAAAGAGATTATGCATAGAATTTCAATTTTATTACCAACAAAATATGTTAATGAATCAAATAATCAAATAAAAAAATATAAGTATACGAGGACAATATAGCGTGGAATTAAATGATATTTCATCAGATTTTTTTTACTTGAATTCTGTAAAACAATCTCAATTATCAAAATTTGCAGTTAAGGAAGAAGATGCAATTAGGGCAATTGAAGAACCTAAGCAAGGCTTGTATAGAAACGCATTCCAGATTGATAGAGACAGAATCATACATACTAATTCTTTTAGAAGACTAAAACATAAAAGCCAAGTATTTGTAGCGCCTGAAGGGGATCACTATACTACAAGATTGACTCATGTAATTGAAGTGTCTCAAATTGGAAGAACAATATCTAGGGCATTAAACTTAAATGAAGATTTAGTGGAAGCGGCATCTCTAGGCCATGACCTAGGACATACTCCTTTTGGACATATAGGAGAGTCAGCACTTGATGAAATATTAAATACTGGATTTCATCATTCTATTCATTCAGTGAAAATAATTGAATCATTGGAAAAAAATGGAAAAGGATTAAACCTTACAAACTATGTAGTTGAAGCAATAAGAAGGCATTCCAAAAAACAGGGCAATTTTTTGACAGAAAAATCTGTTCAAGGAATGTCTATAGAGGCTCAAATAGTGAGAATTTCAGATGCATTAGCATACTTAAGTCATGACATTGAAGATGCTAAAAGGTCAGATTTTCTTAGCAATAAAAAGATTCCTGATAACATAGCTCATTTTTTCAATTTATCTAGATCTGAGAGAATAAATTATTTTGTTACCGATGTAGTGATTAATTCTTGGGATTGCGCAGGAAAAAGTTCTAATATTAATCCTTATATAAAAATGTCTAAAAAATGCTCATCTTCAATGACAGAACTTAGAAATTATATGTTTGAAAATTTTTATCTTCCAGTTAGCGATTCTATGCAAGGGCAATTAGCCAATAAAATCATAAAGTTTCTATTTAATTATTACTTTGAAAACTTTAAAAAAATTCCCACTAAATATCTTAAAAAAGAACAAAATAGAGAAGAAATTATTTCTGATTTTATATGTGGTATGACTGATCACTATGCTATTAAAATTGCAGAAAGCATTTCTCCTGGGATAGCTAAAAACTTAAAATTCGAAAATATTTAATTAAATAAATAAATAAAAAAAAATTCACTAAAAATTAACATTAAAAGCTGTCCAACTTTTATAATAATCTGTACACTAGGGTAAAGTGTATAGGAATTAATAAATGCCCTCAGATTTGAAAGACACAATTAAAGAAAAAATTGATCTTTTAGATTTTTTGGGTACCAAAGGCATTGTTTGGCAAAATCAAGGATCTATACCCAAAGCACTATGCATTTTTCATGAAGAAAAAACCCCATCATTTACGTTAAGTAAAGACCGAAAGAGGTATAAGTGCTATGGTTGCAACGAAAGCGGAGATGTTTTTGATTATTTGATGTCTGCAGAGAAGCTAACTTTTGTTGAAGCTATTAGGCAACTTTCATCATATTTATCTTTAGATTACGATGATAATAATTTTTCTGATGAAATTGAAAAACGTAAGAAAACTAATATTATCCTCAATGAAGTATTTGAAGTAAATAATCTAGCTCAAAATTATTTTTCTAAGCAAATCTTTGATGAATCTTCAGAGAACTCTGAAAATGTCCGCAATTATCTTGAAGAAAGAGGAATTTCTTCAGAATCAATCAAGAAAAACTTTATTGGTTATTGTCCAGATGGAAATATGGGTAGTTTGATGAATTTTTTTCAATCTAATAAAGTAAATAAAAGAGGAGTATTAAATTCTAATCTTCTTTCAAAAACAGATGATAACGACTGGATAGACTTTTTTAGAAACAGGGTTACTATTGCAATTTTAGATGAAAAATCAAATATAGTTGGTTTTTCCGGCAGGTCATTGCATGAAAATTCGAAAAGTAAATATATAAATTCTAGAGACAGTGAGGCATTCAATAAATCTGCTATTCTTTATGGGCTAGATAGAGCTTCTGAAAACATAAAACTTAAATCTCAAGTGGTAGTTGTTGAAGGATACTTTGATTGTATTTCAGGATATGATAGAGGTTATAAAAATTTAGTTGCAGCAATGGGAACTCAAATAAGTTCAGAAAATTTTGAAAAATTAAGAAGACTTGTTACGTATGATTCTGCATCTGGAGAAATAATTTTTTGTTTTGATAATGATTCTGCAGGAAAAAAAGCAGCCATAGATACAATTGATAAATTGAAAGATAATATTTCTAGTGCTACAAAAAATATAGATAAAAAAATACGTATAAAAATATGTTTTCCTTCTTCAGGTAAAGATCCGGATGAGATTTTCAGAACAAATCCTGTTGAATGGGAAGATATGATTAGTTTGGCTCAGAACTTTATTGATTATTTAATTGAATATTATTCAGAACTTTATTTAAAAGGACCTCAAAAAGACACATATAAATTTTTAGATTTACTTTTACCTTTTATTATTGAATCATGTGATGAAGTTCAGCAGTCTTTTTATCTTTCTAAAATATCTAAGCTGACAGATTTAAGCTTTGATTTGTTGAAATCAGAGTCTTCTAATTTAAGTAAGTCAAAGTATAGGAAAAAAACTAAAACTATAAAAGATGAAGATAGAATCAGAAGAGTCATATTCAATCCTGAAAAAGCACAAGAAAAACACTTTTTAGCTATACTACTGGATTCAAATGATTTATTTGAAAATGTTAAAGATATAGAAGATGTATATTTTTCAGATTTACATTACAGATCCGTATTTAAACTATGGAAGCAATCACAGGAAGTAATTGATAGAAAAAGACTATCGGAAGACCTGATTTTTATTTATGATGAAATAGAGGATTATATAAAAAATGATTTTTTAGTTGATCCTGATTTAAGTAAAGACATTGAGCTTGAAAATGTTAAGAATAGACTTGCTATTGATTATCAAAAAAGAAAGCTCAATGAAGCTGAAATGCGCTTACTAGAGCTTGAAAATAACGAACATAAAGATGACGTTGCAATTACATCTTTGATGGATGAGTTGGTTAAGATAACGGAAAATATAAAAGAACTAGAAAGGAGCGAGGTAACTTGAAAGAAGATACTAGCGACAATGATAACTTAAATGACAATCTATATATTGATAATGTAGATACGAATGCAGGAATAGATAAGGTGTTAATTTCTACTTCCTCTAGTTTAGATGATGAGGAAGATTTATCTGCGGGTCCATCGGGAGATACCTATGCCCAAAACGATGACCTTATGAATATTCTTTCTAAGGGGAAAAAAGAATTTAAGGATACATATGAAGATCCTATTAGGATGTACCTGAAAGAAATTGGTGACGTTAAGCTTTTATCTAGAAAAGATGAAGAAGTTTTAGCCAGAACAATTGATTTAAAATATAAATATAAAAATATGTATGATGAGCTGGATGAATCTAGTCCAGATTTAATAAATTCCATAGACTTGATTAAACAAATTTTTGAATCTTTAGTAACTTTAAAACCAATTTTAGAATCTATAGGCAAATTTTATGGAGTGACTAAAACAAACGCATTATCATTAAGCTACCTGGCTTCTCAGGAATCAGAAATAAATAAAATACATGGTGTTTATTCTGAAGATTTAATAAAATATGTCGCAGATGTAAATAATATTTCAAATGACGAGGTTACTCAAAAAATAAAAGAACTTTCAGACTTGCTAGGACTTATACCTCCTGACCTCACAGAATTACTTGATGATGATTTTACTAAATCTAATTTAAAAAATGCTTTAAAGCACAAGGATTTTATAGATCAATTATCAATGTATAAAATGATAATTGATAGTCATTTTAACCAAATCCTTTCTCGATCTGATCTAGCTCAAAATCATTTAGCTGAAGCAAATCTTAGACTAGTTGTTTCCATAGCAAAAAAATATATAGGTAGAGGACTGACTCTTCTAGACCTTGTCCAAGAAGGAAACATTGGATTAATTAGAGCAGTAGAAAAATTTGACTATAGAAAAGGGTTTAAGTTTTCTACATATGCAACATGGTGGATAAGACAATCAATCACAAGGGCTGTAGCAGATCAATCTAGAACTATTAGAATTCCTGTTCATATGGTTGAACAAATAAACAAAATACTTAGAGTGTCTAGGAGATTAGTTCAAGAAAAGGGAGTTGAACCTACCTCTGATGATATCGCTAAAGAGCTTGATATGGATACAGATAAAGTAAATGAAATATTGAAAGCTTCCCAAGATCCTATATCTTTAGAAGCTCCTATAGGTGAAGAGCAAGATTTGAACTTGGCCGATTTGATTGAAGATCAAAATGCTGAATCTCCACAAAATTCAGCATCAAAAAATTTACTTAAATCTCAAATAATTGAAGTACTTGAAACTCTTTCTCCTAGAGAAAGGCAAGTTATAGAATATAGATTTGGTATAAACGATAGTAGGCCAAGAACTCTAGAAGAAGTCGGCCAGACATTTGGTGTAACAAGAGAAAGAATAAGGCAAATAGAAGCTAAAGCTCTAAGAAAATTAAGACACCCTACTAGATCACTTACACTAAGAGACTATCTAGATTTTTAGCTATTAGTTATTAACTAAACACTAATCAATTTGATTTTGTACTAAATATTTTATATATTTATAGTATATAAAGTTAATTACAAGGTTTATTTTTTGACACTTTCTGAACTAGAAAACTATTTGATGATAGCATTTTTGGCTATTTTTTCATTCTTAGGTATTTTTATAATAATTTTCTTAATATTTATATTGAGAAAAATTAATCAGATCAAAGTTCAATTAGATAGTGCCAATGAAAAAATAGGTTCATTTAAGGAATCCTTAAATGTAATCAACAAATCTTTAGATATATTTAGATCAATATTTGGGAAATCAAAAAAAAATAAAGAATAGGAAGTGATAATGTCTTCAGAAGACTCTTTTTATAAAGGCTTTTTTTATGGAGCAACATTGGGTTTCATTGCAGGCATAATATATGCTCCTAAAACAGGTAATGAGACTAGAGAAATATTAGGTGATAATATTAAGGATTGGAAAGTTAGGGCAAATGATCTTGTAGATTCTGCTAAAGAACGATTGAACAATGCTGTTCAAGAAGGAGCAGAGGAATCTAAAAGATATAGACAAGACTTATATGAAGAGTAGTTTATTTAGGGTATGAGCCAAGGACTTTAAGTAAAGATGTAATTTTTGATAATTCATCAAGTGCTTCAGAAATTACAACATCCTTTACGTGACCATCAAAATCAATTATAAAAATATAATTACCAATTTCGTTACCCTTGGGTCTGCTTTCAATCTTTGCTAGATTGATATTTCTTTTTGCAAAACATTCAAGTGCCTTAAATAATAAACCAGCTTCATCAGACACTTTGAAATCAAAAGCTATAGACGTTTTATCGTTTCCAGATCTATCATTTTGATAATTAGAAACAATAGCAAATCTTGTAATATTATTTTTATAATCCTGTATCCCTCTTACTGCGATATTACAGTTATTGATATCAGCAGATCTAGCATTAGCTATTGCGGCAACACTATTGTCTAAATTTTTTAAATCTGAAACAGCTTCTGCTGTAGATGGATATTCAGTTAATTTAATATTTTTTATTAAGTTTTGTTTAATCCATAAATTACATTGATTTATTGCTTCAGGCTTACTGATAATTTCTTTTATTTTGCTTAGATCGCTTATTGTATTTTTTGTTATTAAACATGCCTCGATAGGCAGTAAAACTTCTTTGTTTATGTATAAATTTTTTGAGTTTATAAGAAAATCTATTGTTTCAAGTATTGTTCCTACTCTGGAATTTTCTATTGGAACGATCCCCTTATTATGATCTGAATTTTCTACATAATCTAAAACGTCATATATTGTTTTTTTAGGAGATAATAAAAGTTCATTGTTCCTGGTGTAGATTAAAGCAGCCTCTTCACTATAAGTGCCACTAGGGCCTAAGTAACTTAAATTTGTTTCTTTGTTAATCATTATTTTTATAGTTTATAGTGCTTTGAATTAATATTTTATCAAGAGGATTTAATGTATTGCTAAAGTTATGAGAAATTGAACCAGAGGAAGATATGATTGCTATAACCTCAGTTTCTTTACTTAAATCAACATCATTAATTGTTTTTCCTACTAAGCTTGAGTCATTTCCCACAGAAATAACCCTTATTTCAGTATGGTTATCAGTATTTGTATAAATCAATTGATCAAACTTGTTTGATATAAAAGAATTTAATTTTTCACTTATCATTTCATCATAATCAATAGCAAAATCAAATTCATCTCCAGAAAAATATTGTTTGTTAGATATTTTATTTACTAACGATATGGAAACTACATCATTATTTAGGTGTTTGGCTAATTTAACTGATAAAAAATTCTTATCATCTTTTAAGTTTGATGCAACAAAAAAATTAGCTCTTTCAATTCCGGCTTCAATTAATGTACTTTTATTGCTAGAACTTCCTAGAATACTAACAAACCCAATTTCTTTTTCTATTATTTCAGATTTATTTTTATCTTGTTCTATAAAAGTTATTTCATTGCCATCAGATATCAATTTTTTAGATAGATTTATAGTGATATTGTTTATTCCAGATATAATAATATACATACGTCTTTTAACCCTTCACCAAGTAAGCGAAATCTTGATTATCTAGTTCTGTAGGATTTATAACAGATATATTCATTTCTTTATATATTTCGTAAATTTCAATGTCATTAATCAACAATACTATTTTTTTATTAGGTTCGTTATGAATTATTTTTTTATGAGAGAATGAGTTGAAGGAGTCGGATTCTGTTAATAAAAATATAATTTCAGAAGATTTAGCTATATTTGGAATTTCGTCTTCCAAGTTATTTTTGGTTAATATTTCTATTTTTTCTTTACTCTTATTCTTATTTTCAAAGTTATAATCGTGTTTATCTGAATAAACGCTAATCTTTTCAGTGTGGTTTATTATTTTATTTATTACATAATCTGTAATTTGAGATGTTCCAATTATTGATATATCCATAAAAATTTAAACTTTTAATAGTTGTATTGTATCTGCTTCAGAATGCTTATTAATGTATTCAAATTTATAATTTGAATCATTTTTATTTTTTCTATAAAAAATAATATCCGCACTAAGTCTTTTTGATTCTTTTACTATACCTACGCCAGCGTTTCTTGATTGTAAAAGAATAAAATTTTCTCCATTTAAATCATAGTTTATTTTTTTTGTTAGTAAGTATTTGTTCACATCACTCAATATATTTTCTCCAATATTTATCTCACTCCCTATTTCATAGTCAATGTCATATTTTACAGGCACTTCAATAACATACAAAAAATAAACATTTGTAGAATATTCTTTTATAAAAGGAACTACACAATCAAGAATTTCTTCATTTTTTTCCTTTTCTAGCAATAAAATTATTTTTTCAGGATTCATGTTACAGAAGTTTATTTATACTATTATTATTGCCTATTATGCATAATTCATCGTTTTCAGACAGAATTTCATCTGATGAAGGATAAAGTACAAGAGAATCGCCTCTTTTAATCGAAACTACGGTTAACTTCTGAGAGCCTGGCTTATTCTCAAATCCAGCTTCAGCTAATGTGAATCCTATAAGCCTATCAGGAACTTTCATTTTACTTATTCCT